>Ga0209345_10003549_pt1 | contig 15940 bp, 14 predicted proteins | sample Cruoilmetagenom7_FD_187294 | JGI IMG/M metagenome (GOLD analysis project Ga0209345, IMG submission 187294) | Oil polluted marine microbial communities from Coal Oil Point, Santa Barbara, California, USA - Sample 7 (SPAdes) (version 2) | ecosystem: Environmental > Aquatic > Marine > Oil seeps ... | reverse complement strand
CAAGGTCTGGATGGTTGAGGCATAGGTGGACGGGCGCCCGATCCCCAATTCTTCCAACCGCTTGACCAGGCTTGCTTCGGAAAAACGGGCCGGGGGCTGAGTGAAATGCTGGGTCGCTTCGATGGCTCTTTTGAGCGGAGAATCGCCCTTTTGCATCACCGGCAGCAGGCCGGATTCGTCATCATCAGATTTCTGGTCCCGCCCTTCTTCGTAAACGGCAAGGAAGCCGGGGAATTGGACCACTTGGCCGGTAGCGCGCAATTCGTGGCGTCCAGTGGGATCGCGCAGGGTTACGGTGGTGCGCTCAAGCCTGGCGGATGCCATCTGGCTTGCCATGGCGCGTTTGAATATCAGGGAATATAATTTCGCTTCATCGCCCTGCCCCACCTTATCGGCCATAAAATTGGTCGGGCGGATTGCTTCATGCGCTTCTTGTGCGTTTTTGGCCTTGGTTGAATAGAAACGCGGCTTTTCAGGGATATAATGGCCTGAATAGCGTTCAGATATCGCCTTGCGCGCGGCTGAAATGGCGCTGCCATCCATCTGCACACCGTCGGTCCGCATATAGGTGATTGCGCCTGCTTCATAAAGATTTTGCGCCAGCCGCATGGTGTGGCTGGCAGAATAACCCAGCTTGCGCGAAGCTTCCTGCTGCAGGGTCGAAGTTGTAAAAGGCGGCGAAGGATGGCGTTTCTGCGGTTTCGTCTCGATCGCCTCGATGGTGAAGTGCCCACCTTCAACCGCGGCCTTTGCTGCCAGTGCGCTGGTTTCATTGCCCAGCGTCAATTTATCGAGCTTGTTCCCGTCAAATTTCACAAGGCGGGCATCAAATTCGGTCCCGTCCTGTTCCAGGCTGGCCACTACACTCCAATATTCATCGGCCCGGAATGCTTCGATTTCACGCTCTCGATCAACAATCAGGCGCAAGGCAACCGATTGCACCCGGCCCGCGCTCTTCGCCCCGGGCAATTTGCGCCACAGCACGGGCGACAGTGTAAATCCGAACAGATAATCCAGTGCGCGCCGCGCCAGATAGGCATCGATCAAATCGTGATCCAGCCCGCGGGGCCGGCCCATCGCTTCTGTGACGGCCGCCTTGGTAATGGCGTTAAAGGTCACCCGATCAACCTTGGCTGGCAATGCCTTTCGTTTGGTCAACAATTCCTGGACGTGCCATGAAATCGCCTCTCCCTCGCGGTCAGGGTCGGTAGCGAGGATCAGGCGATCAGCCTTCTTTGCAGCATCGGCGATTTCCTTAAACCGGCTTTGCTTGTCGCGATAAAGCTCCCAATCCATCGCAAAATCCTCGTCCGGACGAACCGAACCGTCTTTTGGCGGCAAATCACGGACATGGCCGTAGGAAGCCAGAACCTTAAAGTCCTGACCCAAATATTTCTCGATGGTCTTCGCTTTGGCGGGCGATTCGACGATAACTAGCTGCATAGGAAGTTTAGTAGATCCTTACGTGTGTACGTGCATGCGAGGGTGGAGGCCCAACCTGCGGTTCGTCAAGCGGTCAGATGGCTGGTCAGGAAAATACATTTTCCAATTTCTCAGCGCCAGTGCGGGGCCCATGAATAAACAGCAACCCCGAACGCCAAAATGTGCCAAAGTCTGCTTCTCGCTCCATCTTCGCCCTCAATTTTCTTCCATCATGCTTACCCGGCCCCCGGCATGTCTTTGTAAGCAGCCGGTAATTTCCAGTTCAAGCAGCGCCAATTGCACAGAAGCGGCGCTGCTTTCTGATTGCCTGATCAATTCGTCAACCGCAACGGGAGCTGTGGTGAGAAGATTGGCAATGTCAGCAGGTTCTGCCTCGGCCATATTCTGGCCCCCATCATCGAACCATTCTTGTGTTTCACGGAAACTGGAACGCGGGTTGCCATCAAATCCAGATAGCAATTCCGCCACATCCTGGGGTGACTGGACCAAAATAGCGCCGTCACGGATCAATTGGTTGCAGCCTTGCGATCGGGCGTCGAGCGGGCTGCCAGGGATCGCCATAATTTCGCGCCCAGCTTCGCCTGCCAGCCGTGCAGTGATCAGCGAACCTGATTTAAGCGCAGCCTCCACCACCACTGTTCCAGCGGCCATGCCTGCAATAATCCTGTTGCGACTGGGAAAGTGGCTGCCCCTGGGCTTGGTGCCCGGCGGCTGTTCAGCCAGCAACAAACCTTGTTGCGCAATGTCTTCCTGCAAGGCGGCGTGCTGGGGCGGATAGGTAATATCAATCCCGCTGGCGATTACGCCCACAGTGGCGCGCGCCGCGCTGCTTAAGGCCCCTTGGTGCGCGGCCCCGTCGATCCCGCGGGCAAGGCCTGAAACAACCACCAGCCCTTCCTCCGCCAAGGCAGCGGCAAATTCGCGTGCAAGCTTGATTGCGCCGGCAGAGGCATTGCGTGCGCCCACCATCGCCACACAGGGCCTGGACGCCAATTCGATGTTACCGCGCCATGTCAAAATCGGCGGTGCACCCTCCATTTCGCGCAGCAAGGCAGGATAATCCGGCGAATCGTGGAACAAATAGCGCGCGCCAGCACCGCGCACTGCATTCACCTCTGCCTCAATCTTTGCCTCAGGCGCCGGGCGGTATTGCCGCCCGCCCCGTTTCCCCAAATCAGGCAGCCCATCCAGCGCGGCCTGCGCATCACCGTATCGGCGCAGCAATTGGCCATAGGTAATCGGGCCGATATTGGGCGAACGAAGCAACCGGATGCGGGCAAATGCCTCGTCCTGCGATAATTGTCCGGTCATTTCTTAGCGCTACCGACCCTTGGTTCAGTGCCTTTACGCAGGCGGCCGATATTGGCCCGGTGCAGCCACACGATCAGCGCGCCAATGGCGATCAGATAGGGTGTAAATTGCGGCCAACCTGTCAGCCATGCAGCAATGGGCGCAGCCAGCGCTGCAGCCATGCCTGCGACCGAACTGATCCGCAAAATTGCCAGCAGCCCGATCCACACCAGCGCATAGGCCAACCCAACAGGCCAGGCGATGCCAAAACAGACCCCCGCCAGCGTCGCCACGCCCTTGCCGCCCTTGAACCCCAGCCAAAGGGGGAAACAATGGCCGATCACCGCGCCGATTGCTGTAAGCCCCACCGCATCAGGAAGAAACCGCCAGCTAAGAAATACCGGCAGAAAACCCTTGAACAAATCCAGCAGCAAGGTTGCAGCCGCAAGCCCCTTATTGCCGGTGCGCAAAACATTGGTCGCGCCGATATTGCCCGATCCAATCTGGCGAACATCACCCGCGCCTGCCATCCGTGTCAGCAGTAAGCCAAACGGGATCGAGCCGAGTAAATAACCAAGTAGTGCGGCAAGCATGTAATCCATTTGACCCCCATATAGCTTCTGCCCGACCTTGTCGAAGCGCCATCATGCTACTAGCGCATCGTTTGAAGCAAAGGCGGGCCTTCGACAAGCGGAGGCCTTGGACAAGCAGGGGCCTTACGCAAGATGGCCTAAGCGGGTTTGGAGTGATTTTGGTATCGGACGCCCCAATCTTGTTGTTCGATTCCGGCGTTGGCGGGCTGTCCGTGCTTGCCGAATTGCGCAAAGCGGTGCCGAAGGCCCCGATTATCTACGCTTTGGATCAGGCGGGCCTTCCTTACGGAACAAAAACCGAGGCGCAAATCGCTGCGCGGGTGGCGGGATTGCTAGGCCGGATGAGCGAACGCTATTGCCCGCGTTTGGTTTGCATCGCCTGCAACACCGCCTCCACCATCGCGCTGGGCATGGTCCGCGAAGTGCTCAAAGTGCCGGTTGTCGGCACGGTTCCAGCCATCAAACCGGCAGCTAAACTAACCCGCAGCGGCGTAATCGGATTGCTTGGCACTGAGGCAACCGTGCGGCAGGCCTATGTCGATAATTTAGAAGCGGAATTTGCCGGCGGAAAGCGGCTGCTGCGCCATGCCGCACCGGGGCTGGTTGATGCAGCAGAGGCAAAATTGCGCGGGCAGGCCGTTGATCCAGCTCTGATCGCATCAGCGGTAGCAGGATTGCGCCGCCAGCCGGGCGGCGAACAGATCGACACAGTCGTTCTTGCCTGCACCCATTTTCCTTTGCTGCGCGAAGAATTGGCTGCAGAATTTGGGGGTAATGTCCATCTCGTGGACGGGGCAAAGGGCATTGCAATGCGTATTGCCGATCTGACCAAAGACCAGGAATTTGATCGTACGGCCCCCGATATGGCGATCACCACCGGGCCGATAGAGGGGCTGGACGCCCTGCGAGATGTGTTGCGCGGGCATGGCCTTGATCACCTTGATCGCTTTTAATCGCGAACGATTCGCAAAGATCGCTGTGGCAATCTGCCAAGAGACACCCTAAATCCCGCACCAAGAGCTGGTTTCACCGGCGTAACGACACAGGTAATAGCGTGAATTACAAGAAGATCTTCGACCAGGCAATCGACCGTCTGCATTCCGAGGGCCGTTACCGCGTATTTATCGACATTATGCGCGACAAGGGATCCTATCCCAATGCGCGCTGCTTTCATGGGCACAATGGTCCTAAACCGATCACCGTTTGGTGTTCAAATGATTACCTTGCAATGGGCCAGCACCCCAAGGTTATCGGTGCAATGGAAGATGCCTTGCACGATGTCGGCGCAGGTTCAGGCGGCACGCGCAACATTGGCGGCAACACCCATTTCCACGTAGAGCTTGAAAACGAACTGGCCGATCTGCACGACAAAGAAGGCGCGCTGCTGTTTACCAGCGGCTATGTCTCCAATGATGCGACGCTTTCGACGCTGACCAAATTGCTGCCCGGCTGTGTGATTTTTTCTGACAGTTTGAACCATGCCAGCATGATTGCAGGCATTCGCAATTCAGGCTGCGAAAAACGCGTGTTCAAACATAATGACATGGCGCATCTGGAAGAATTGCTGGCGGCAGAAGACCCCGCAGTGCCCAAGCTGATCGCATTCGAAAGCGTATATTCAATGGATGGCGATGTCGCCCCAATCCACGATATTTGCGACCTTGCTGAAAAATTCAATGCGTTGACCTATATCGATGAAGTTCATGCCGTGGGCATGTATGGCCAGCGCGGCGGCGGAATTTCTGAACGTGACGAAGCCGCCCACCGGATTGATATTATCGAGGGCACGCTGGGCAAAGCATTTGGCGTGATGGGCGGTTATATCGCGGCTGACACCAAGATTATCGATGTAATCCGTTCCTACGCACCAGGATTTATCTTCACCACCTCGCTCAGCCCCGTTCTGGTGGCCGGGGTGCTTGCATCCGTGCGCCATCTTAAGGAATCTTCGGTTGAACGTGATGCGCAGCAGGCCAATGCCGCTGCACTTAAGCAGAGTTTTCGTGATGCCGGCCTTCCGGTGATGGAATCAAGCACGCATATCGTGCCGCTTATGGTGGGCGATCCAGTGCGCGCAAAAAAGATCAGCGACATCCTGCTTGCCGAATACGGTGTCTATGTGCAGCCGATCAATTTCCCCACTGTACCGCGCGGAACCGAACGCCTGCGGTTTACGCCCGGCCCCGCCCATACTGATGCCATGATGGCTGAACTGACAGAGGCGCTTGTGGAAATATGGGATCGCATGGAAATGCAATTGGCGGCCTAACCTTCTTACATCAAAATTAACCAAGCCTTGCTAACGCCGGATCCTGTTATAGCACGTTTTGCGCAAAGGTAGCTGGTTTAAGAAATGGCAGTTAGAGGCATCCTTCAAGGCCTTACGAAGTCTTATAGCGACGCGTCTGCCTCCCATGGTGACGCGAAATTGCGCCATGATATTCTGGATGATTTTGAACTGGCCGGTATTGGCTGGATCTGGGCCACGAATGCTGATGGCAATTTAATATACATATCTGCCGGCGCAGTTGAACGCTTCGGAAGCCCACTCGACAGCATGCTCGGGCAACCTTTTATCTCCTTGTTTGAAACAGATGGAGATAATCCGGACGAGCGATCTGACCGCCCGCTAAATTTCCAGCTGAAAGCGCGGAATAAAATTCGCGATCTGACCGTGCGTTTCGCGCACAACAAATCCCGCCACGAGGCGCGCCAGATTTGGCTCGCGATCTCTGGCCAGCCGAAATTCGATTCACGCGGGAATTTCGAAGGGTATCGCGGAAGCGCGAACGACATTTCAGTCGATTACGAGCGGAAACTGGTCGATTCCAGATTGGCCGAATATGATTCGCTTACCGATCTGGCCAATCGCCATTATATGAACCGCCGGCTGGACAGTATCATCGGTGCATTCAAGAGCGCCAAACGAAGCTGCGCCTTGATGATGCTCGACCTCGATAAATTCAAGCGCATCAATGATACGATGGGCCATCCTGCAGGCGATGCCTTGTTGGTTCAGGTTGCAGAACGCCTACGAAACATCATCGGTGATCGCGGTGAAATTGGCCGTTTGGGCGGTGATGAATTCCAGATCATCCTGCCTGACCTCGATGATCGAGGGAAATTGGGCGAGATCGCGGACAAGGTCATCCAGATTTTATCGCAACCCTATCCCATTGATGAAAAGCGCGCCATTATCGGTGCCTCTGTCGGTATCGCGATTGCCCCTTACGACGGGATCGAGCGCGAAGAGCTGGTCCGCAGTTCCGATCTGGCCCTATATGCTGCAAAGAATGGCGGCCGCGGCCAATTCCGATTTTATTCCGATGATCTGAAGAATGATGAGGAAGAGCGCGAATTGCTGCTGGATGATTTGCGCATTGCACTAGAAGCGCACGAACTGAATCTTTTTTATCAGCCGGTAGTTGAGGTCAGCGACAATACCATAGTCTGCCTAGAGGCGCTAATGCGGTGGGATCATGATGTGCGCGGCCCGGTCAGTCCGGGCGTATTCATCCCAATTGCCGAAGAAACCGATCTTATCAATAAACTGGGCGAATGGGCGCTCAATCACGCCTGCATGGACGCGATGCAATGGCCCAGCACTGTGCGGGTCGCAGTCAATGTCTCTGCTGTGCAATTCACCGATCCGGGTTTTGCTGATGTTGTGGCCAATGCCCTTGCATCCTCCGGCCTGGAACCAGAACGCCTTGAGCTTGAGCTGACCGAGAGCATTTTTGTTGGCGACAGTGAAGTCACCGAGCAAATTTTCACCGATTTGAAAAAGATCGGCGTGCGTTTGGCGCTCGATGATTTCGGGACCGGGTTTTCTTCGCTTTCCTATCTGCGCTCTGCACCGTTCGACAAGATCAAGGTCGATCGCACATTCGTGGATTCGTGCACCCAGGAAGACAAAAACAGTGCCAAGATAATCGCGGCCATTGTTGGATTATCCAATGCGCTGGGCATGGAAACCACTGTTGAGGGGGTCGAGGCGTTCGATCAGCTCGAAGTCGTCTGCGACAAGGGCGCACGCTTGATCCAGGGCTTCCTATATTCGCGCGCTATCCCGCAGGCAGAAGTGTTAAGGCTGGTCGAAACAGGCGAATTCAAGATCAAGCCTGAGGGGCCAAAAACGTTTCGCCCGGAACGCCGTTCTGTATTTCGCCGCGTCGGATTTATCCATGACGATCACCGCTATGATGTGGTCATGCGTGACCTGTCCAAAAATGGTGCCTTGGTGGAAGGGGTTTTGGGCGTTCCGGTTGGCACCCAATTGGTGCTGGATCTGGGGGCCGGGCAATTGGTTGTTGGATCGGTCAACCGTGTTCAGGACGCGGAAATGGGAATTGAATTTGAAACCAGCCTAGTCAGCGATGGCGCAGGCGGGCTGTGCACACGAAACCGGATTTCGCCCTATGCGCTCGCAGTTGCTGGGATGCCGTTAACCGCTCTCCAGCCGGGCAGTTCCCCTCATATGCAAATGAATGACGGGCCAAAAACCAAACCCCAATTTCTGCAAGCCAACATCGGCTTTGCAGGCGCCGCCGCGTAATTAACCGCGGCGGGGATGTTTTTCAGCGCAAGCTTACCACATTATTGCTTTCGCGCGGGTCAGGACGGTCTCCGCGATAGAGGCTGGCCATGGGTTCATCCCTCACGATCACCGCTTCTGCGTTGCCAAAACCGTTAAATCCAGTCTTCATCGCAGCGCCATAAGCGCCAAGCATCCCGATTTCGATGAAATCACCCGCCTGAATGTCCGCGGGAAGCATGAAGGGCCCCTTCATGAAATCCGCATCATCACAAGTGGGCCCGTAAAAGGAAAATTCCTCCAACGGTTCAATCAGATCATCTTCCAGCGCATTGACCGGAAACCGCCAATCGACATGCGCTGCATCAAACAATGCGCCATAAGCGCCATCATTGATGTACAGTTCATCCCCGCGGCGTTTTTCCACCCGCACGATCATCGAACTATATTCCGCGCACAAGGCCCGGCCCGGTTCGCACCACAATTCAGATGAATAGGAAATCGGCAAGGATTCCGATGCCCGGAAAATCACATCAAAATAATCTTCCAGCGGCGCTGGGTCCATATCTGGATAGATGCTGGGAAAACCGCCGCCCACATCGATTATATCAACCGTAACGGCCGCCTGCACAATCGCAGCGCGCACCCGTTCAAGCGCCTGAACATAGGCAAAAGGTGTCATCGCCTGGCTGCCGACATGGAAACACACGCCCAGCTCGCGGCAATGCTGCCGGGTTGCCTGCAACAATTCTGCTGCATCAGCCAGATCGACCCCGAATTTCGAGGCCAGCGATAATTCCGCATATTCCGATGACACTCTTAACCGCACACACAGCGACAGATCTTCTGCAGGCACGCCCGCATCATCGCGGCACGCTTCGACGATCTTCTCCAGCTCTTCCATCGTATCAAGGCTGAAGGTTTTTACACCGTGTTGATGGTATGCTTCGCGGATAGCGCGCCTGGTTTTAATCGGATGCATAAAGCACAGCGTTGCGTTTGGCAGCGTATCGCGCGCCATCCTCACTTCGCCGATTGATGCAACATCATAATGGGTAACGCCATTATCCCACAAAATCCGAAGCAGATCGGGGGATGGATTCGCCTTGACCGCATAGAGCGATTTGCCGCGAAAATTCTCGACGAAAAATCGCGCAGCTCGGGCGGCGGCTTGCGGACGGTTGAGGATTACCGGTTCATCCGGCGCCAAGGCGCGGACTACTGCAGCAGCGTCGGGATAATTGTGCAACTCAAGGGACCCCCAGAAGTATCAGTTTCTTGCGAAGCTGCCTTGCGGTTTGGAAGTCCCCTTGGGGCAGCGAACACGCGCTATAATCTTCAGGTGATGAATATCAACTGAAAAGTCATCACGCCATTCAAAACTTACCGCCAATAGGCGGCACCAGAAATGCAACATTAAGGGCAGCCGATCGAAGGCGCCCAAAGTTTATTCCTTTTTACCTAACACCCATTTCAACGCCGACGGGGTGAGAGCCATCAATACATTTACGTTTTCGCGCAGATTTGCCATCGTGACCCCGTTGTTCAGAACGACATAGCGCGTGAACCCGATTGTCTCACTTTTCATGTCGATCCAGCTACTGATAGCTGCATGTTTCATATTGGCCGTTGCAACCGTGCGATAACTCGCCTGATCTGGCATACCATAACGCACTTGCATGATCACGCCCTTGCACGTTTGCCTCTCACCCTCCTTACACGCTGAGCCAGACAATGAGTAGATTAATCCACTATCTGATTTGGCAGTGATGCTAGGCTCGCCATCCGCTTCCGCCATAATCACTTTGTGATTGAAGGAAGCGACCACCGCTTTCAAATCGTCCAGTTCAACGGATTTCAAAATCCGGTCTGGCGAATAATCGGTTTCTGCATTGGCCGGCGCGCCAACCATGCAAAACACTGCCGAAATTGCCAGAATAGCTGCATTGATTTTCCGCATTAATTCCCCCTAATATCAGGCGCTTTGGACGATAATCCGATTTTTACGCTGTTTTGTTCACTATACTTCTGGCTCTATATCACGAAAGCCTGTTGCGAAAATCATCATAACCAAACTTCTTAATCAGATCGAGCTGATCGATTTCGCTATCCCATAGCCAGATTGACGCAAGTGGCACGCCATTGAAACTGGTGGTCTTGACCATCGAATAATGCGCCTGATCAAGAAATGCGATCCGCTGCCCGGGTTCACAAGGGACGGGCAAACAATAATCCCCGATGACATCGCCAGCAAGGCATGATGGGCCGCCCAGACGCACCGGCTCACCCTCCCCGTCCTCCTCCTCATGCAACATCGCGGGGCGATAGGGTGCCTCGATAACGTCGGGCATGTGGCAAGTGGCCGAAATATCGGTAATCGCCAGCGGCATCCCGTTCCAATGACTATCCAAAATCGTGCCAGCCAAAATACCGGCATCCAGCGCAGTAGCTTCGCCCGGTTCAAGGTATATTTCAGCACCGGTTTCTTCCTGAATCTCGATCAGGAATTCGATCAGCTCCTCACGCTGGTAATCATCGCGCGTGATATGGTGCCCACCGCCCAGATTAATCCATTTAAAATGGCCAAACCAAGGTTCGATATGTTCCTTCAAGGCATCCCATGTGCGCCTGAGAGGGGGGAAATCCTGTTCGCACAAAGTGTGCAGATGCAACCCGTCGATCAACTCGACATGTTCATCCTCCAATTGGTCAACCGGGAACCCCAGCCGCGAATGGGGCGCGCAAGGATCATAACGGGGCACCTCGCTCTCGCTATGCATCGGGTTCACGCGCAGCCCAATATCAAAACCGCCGCCTGATGATCTGGCTTGATCAAGTATCAACGCAGCACGTTCAATTTGCCCTGGTGAATTAAAGATAACATGGTCCGACAGGCGGCATATTTCTGCCAGCTCATCTGGTTTGTAAGCGGCGCAATAGGTGGCAATTTCACCATCGTAAAATTCGCCCGCCAGCCGCGCCTCCAATAGGCCAGAGGCGCATACGCCATCAAGATAATTGCCAATAATCGGCGCGGTAGACCACATCGAAAATGCCTTGAGGGCAGACAATATCTTAATGCCCGATCGGTCGCGCACATCGGCCAGAATACGCAGATTATCGCGCAGCTTGGCCGCATCGACAACGAATGCGGGGCTATCCACGCGGTTAAGATCAAACTGGGCAAAAGCGCCCGGATTACCGGCTCTGGTTTCCATCAGTTCAAGATCACACCGGCGGCAAAGCCGAGTGGGATGATTTGCATCCCCAAGATAGGCGTGCCCGCCCGCCCCCGCATTGCAGCAACCTGTTTCAGGCCAACATTTTTCATCTTGTCTCTCCTAAAACCCAGGCGGTTTCTCCTAAAAACCTGCCGGGCCATCCATCTCTGCGACATTCCAAGGCAGGCCGTGGCGGCCCAGCATCTCCATGAAAGGGTCTGGATCGAATTGTTCCATATTGAACACCCCGCCCGCCCCATTTTCACCAGTCCAATGCCCCGTCATCAACATCGCTGATCCGATCATTGCAGGCACACCAGTTGTGTAACTGACTGCCTGATTACCGGTTTCCTCATTGGCTTCTTCGTGGTCGCAAATATTGTTGATGTAGAAAGTCTTTTCGCCTGTCCCATCCAACGCTTCGCCAGTGGCTATCACGCCAATATTGGTTTTCCCCTTGGTCGCAGCGCCCAACGTTTCGGGCTTGGGTAGCACAGCGGAAAGAAACTGCAGCGGGATGATTTCATGGCCCTGAAAATTAACCGGCTCGATGCCGGTCATGCCAACAGCCTGCAATACGCCAAGATGCTTGATATACTCATCACCAAAGGTCATCCAGAACCGTGCACGTTGCAATTCCGGGATGAATTTGGCGAGGCTTTCCAGTTCCTCGTGATACATCATGTACATGTTCTTCGGGCCGACTTGGTCAAAATCAAATTGCCGTTTTGTCGCCATGGCCGGCGTTTCCACCCAAGCGCCATTTTCCCAATGCCGGGCCGGCGCACTCACCTCGCGAATGTTGATTTCCGGATTGAAATTGGTTGCAAAAGCCTGTCCGTGATCGCCCCCGTTACAATCCAGAATATCAAGCTGGCGGATGGTTTTAAGCTTATGCTTCTTCAGCCACATGGTGAAAACGCTGGTCACGCCTGGATCGAAACCGGATCCCAGCAACGCCATCAGCCCTGCTTCTTTGAACCGATCATGATAGGCCCATTGCCAGTGATATTCGAATTTGGCTTCATCCTTGGGTTCGTAATTCGCCGTGTCGAGATAGGATACACCTGCCTCCAGGCAGGCATCCATAATCACCAAATCCTGATAAGGCAGCGCCAGATTGACCACCAAAGCGGGCTGTATATTGCGGATTAATTGGACCATCGCCGGCACTTCTTCGGCGTCAATTTCGTAGGTTGAAATATCCTGTCCGGTGCGCTGTTTCACGCTGGCGGCAATATTGTCGCATTTGCTTTTGGTCCGGCTGGCCAGATGAATTTCAGGAAAAATGCCCCCGTTCATTGCCATTTTATGAATTGCGACCGAGCTGACCCCGCCTGCACCAATTACCAGAATAGCCGCCATGTTCACTCCACATTGTCCGCAGCCCGCATGACTGCGGCATTGGCCCCGATTATGAAACGCTTTAGTGGCTAAGAATGTTTCAAGAAACCCCCTGCGAGCCGGTAAAGAATAGACTTAATCCGTGCTGCTACAAAAATCGCAGCGTATGGCGCTGGCTAAGCGGCGGAAATACCAATCCAGCAGATTGGGCCAAACTGTCCTGAACGCGCAAAAAGGTTGCATTTGACTATTGAAACAGAGCAGCGCAGTTTCTTAATCTGAAAACATGGGCAGAATTTCGGGCCAGCGATAGAGGGAAAACTAGGATGCAGGCACAAATGCTTGCGCCAGCTGCGGTGCTGGTGCTTTGGTCGCTAGTGATGATGGTTTGGCTGGCTGGAACACGGCTGCCAGCCTTGAAGAAGGCTGGCCCAGGCCTCAAAATCCACAAACCCGGTGGGCGCGGACAGGATCTGGAAGGTGTAATCCCTGATAAGGTCAATTGGAAGGCCCATAATTACAACCACTTGATGGAACAGCCGACAATATTCTACCCCACGGTAATCATCCTTGCGATGATGGGCGCGGGTGGATTGGATGTTTTGCTGGCGTGGATCTATGTATTGTTGCGGATCGTCCATTCGTTATGGCAGGCAACAATCAATCGGGTGCCGTTTCGGTTTTTGATTTTTGTCACCTATTCCATCACCCTGATTGCGCTGTCCATTCGCGCGATTATGGCCACACTTTTTGCTGAATCAGGAGTATAATCTGATGACTGACGTTGAAATTCTGAAGCCCGCGGTGGTTCTGATGGCATGGACGATGGTCATGTGGCTGTGGATGTATGCCACCCGCATTCCTGCAATGTCGAAGGCGAGCGACATTGATATTGCCAATATGACCGGCGGAAAAGGGTCCGATCTGGATAACGCCCTCCCCGCTGCCACACAGTGGAAAGCCCATAATTACAATCATTTGCATGAAGCCCCGACCGTATTTTATGCCGCCGCGCTCACATTGGCGATAATCGGCCAGGGCGAAGGGTTAAATGTGCTTCTGGCATGGATTTATGTCGGCCTGCGGATCACCCATTCATTGGTGCAGGCCACCGCCAACAAGGTTATGGTCCGTTTCGTACTGTTCGCATTATCCAGCATTGTGCTGATAATATTGATAATCCACGCAGCGGTGTCTTTGTTCCGATAACACGCTGAAAATGCGTTGGGGGAAGCTGCCTATTTGGCAGCTTCCTTTTTCGCAAATTGGTTTGCAGCAAGAAAACGTTCCGCATCCAACGCGGCCATACAGCCCGTGCCAGCAGCAGTAACCGCCTGGCGATAGACATGATCCATCACATCGCCGCAGGCAAACACCCCGGGAATTTCGGTCTTTGGCGTGCCTGGTTCAACCAACAGATAGCCGCCTTCATCCACCGGTAATTTGCCCTTGAACAATTCAGTGGCTGGCGCATGGCCAATCGCCACGAATGCACCATCAACCGCCAACTGGCTGATCTCGCCGGTAACCGTATCCTCCAGCTCCAGCGCGGTAAGGCCGCCTGCCGCCGGATCACCGATGAAACGCGTGACCGCCTTGTTCCACATCGGTGTAATCTTATCATTCGCGAACACACGATCTTGCAGGATTTTCTCCGAACGTAATTCATCGCGCCGGTGGATCAGCGTGACATCATCAGAATGGTTGGTCAGATATAGCGCTTCTTCGACAGCCGTATTCCCGCCGCCGATCACCGCCACTTTCTTGCCGCGATAGAAGAAACCATCGCAGGTTGCGCAGGCCGAAACGCCTTTGCCGCCCAATTCCTGTTCCCCCGGCACGCCCAGCCATTTGGCCTGCGCCCCTGTGGAAATCACCAGCGTATCGCCCGTATATACATCGCCGCTGTCGCCCACTGCACGAAATGGCGATCCATTGCCCAGATCAACTTCAACAATCGTGTCCCACATCATGCGTGTGCCCACTTTCTCAGCCTGCGCCTGCATTTCCCCCATCAACCAGGGGCCCTGCACCACATCGCGAAACCCGGGATAATTTTCGACATCAGTGGTGATGGTCAATTGTCCGCCCGGCTGCAGGCCTTGCACCACAATCGGTTCAAGTCCGGCGCGCGCGCCATAAATCGCTGCCGATAGCCCAGCGGGCCCCGAACCGATAATCAACATGCTTGTATGATGGGTTGCCATGTTCAAATTCCATTCTGAAAACGTATTTGGTGGTCTACTTATGCTTCGACCAGATGCAAGCGCAGGGCCGCGCGCCGAGCTTCATTCACCCCAGCACATCGGCAAGGAAGGCGTCGAGTGAGCCATGCTCTGTCTCCACAGCTTTACGCGCGGCAAGCAGATAAGTTTCATCAACGCCCATCATAATTTGGATCGCAGCATCATCGATCCCGCCCCAACGTGCGCGGATTGCATCGCCGCCTGCGGCAATCCTTGCGCCGGCATTGCCGATTGTATTGGTAAGTAGAAAATCAGCCATCGCATCATCTGGATGCACCCCCAGCGCATGGTGCAGCAATGCCGCCGCCATACCTGTCCGGTCCTTCCCCGCAAGGCAGTGGACCAAACTGGGGCCATTACCCTGCGCCAACACCGCAAAATAACGCCGCAGCATCGCAATCAGCGGCTTGCGAAACGGTAGGGTACTATACAGCTGTTCCATCTTGCGATGTGCATCGGCTGCATTCAAAACCCCTTGCGCGGCCCCCTCATGCGGCGCCAAGGCCGCGGTTTCGCCATCGTAAAAAATGATTTCAGCAGTGAAATCCACTGGCCTACGGCACGGCTGGCTCTCACGTTCGCGATTGCCGCGAAAATCGATCACAGATCTAAGGTTTAGCGCAGCGATCGCGGCAAGGTCACCGTCAGTTGCACCGTGGTGCTGGCCAGAACGGAACAGCATATCTGATTTGATCCTGCCCCCGCCAATCACACCATACCCCCCATAATCGCGAAAATTATGCACGCCATCCAGCGTCAGGGCAGGGTTTTGTTTCATGCCCTGCGCCGTGCCACCCCCGCCCCGCCCCGACAATAGCCAAGCTGCAAGATTGCTGCACGGCACCGGGAATTGCCACGCAAATGCGCCTGCCTCACTTTTCTCCCCTCCCGCCTATGCGCAGTTTTATCAGAAGGCGCGCGCGGGCCATTATGGCTGGGCGTAGGCCTCTTGCATCTCGCTTAAACATGGAAGGATCAAGCCCATTGGATTAGATCGCCCATCCATGGCATAATTGCGATATGACATAATGCCTTCTTCAATCATGATCTTGCAGATCACAGCGAAACGTTCAGCCGCCAAGGCACCAGCGTTTTAGAACAGGTCAAGAGCAATGCCCCGCGAAATCAGAGATATCCTAAACGACATCAACATTTTGCGAACCGAGCTGGAAACCAAAGTGGAAAGCAGGAGGCAGGAATTTGGCTTGAAGGTAGAAGATGGCCTTGCCAGTTTCGAGCAAGGCATAACGGCTGAACATCGAAAATTGA
>Ga0209345_10003548_pt1 | contig 15942 bp, 15 predicted proteins | sample Cruoilmetagenom7_FD_187294 | JGI IMG/M metagenome (GOLD analysis project Ga0209345, IMG submission 187294) | Oil polluted marine microbial communities from Coal Oil Point, Santa Barbara, California, USA - Sample 7 (SPAdes) (version 2) | ecosystem: Environmental > Aquatic > Marine > Oil seeps ... | reverse complement strand
CTCCCTCAAACAATCTGCAATTTTCAGCTTCACTCACTAAGAATCTTTATCAAAATGAATCAAGAAGGTTCGTCAAAGATCATTCAAGTCATATTCCGACCAACTGCACAGGTGGAAACTTTTTAGGTGCACTTCCACTAACACTTTGATTATAAATCAGTGCGATTGGAAATGTATGAAAACCGTAAGTTCCAATCGAAAATGTCATTGCCGGTAAATCTTCAACCACTTGAAAACACTACGGTTTTGCTTTAAAAGTAATAGCGGAAGAGCATCTTAAAACCTGTAGACCTGTTTAATGCCACTCCAGGATGGAGGGCTTACCGGATAAAATATAATATTCTTGTGCGAGTTTCTTTTTTATAGTAGTATGCCGCAAATAAAGTCAAATATTGATTTTCATGTATTAAATTTCACGACATTATCGATAGGAATCCTTGATGACGTACTAAAAATATACGGCTTCCTTTGATTCCTCTCTTTGGCCTTGTATTAAATTTAATATCTGAAAACCTGTAGATGTCTGACTAGTAACCGTTCACTTCCCCCTTTGCCAAAAGGGGGGAGTGTGAATAGTTACGTCTGACTATTAGTCAGGAGACCGGAAAGTGATTAGAAATATTGTAAGGAAGATAGTCGGAAGTAAGAACGAGAGAGAATTGAAAAAATTAAGGCCTCTGGTTATACATATAAATGACTTAGAGCCAGACATGAAGAGGTTGAATGATCATCAGTTGCAGGCAAAGACTTCAGAGTTTAAGGAGAGGATTGAAAAGGGAGAAACGCTGGATGAGATTTTACCCGAGGCCTTTGCGGTAGTAAGAGAGATATCGAGGCGGGTTTTAGGGGAACGTCATTTCGATTCCCAATTGATAGGAGGTATAGTCCTCCACCAAGGCAAGATCACAGAGATGAAGACAGGCGAGGGCAAGACTTTAGCCTCAACCCTTCCGGCTTACCTTAATGCCCTGAAAGGAGAAGGCGTTCACATTATCACAGTAAATGACTATTTGGCAAAGAGAGACAGTGAATGGATGGGAACAATCTACACCTTCCTGGGCTTATCCATTGGGGTAATTGTTCATGACATGGATGATGAAGCTAGGAGAGAATCGTATGGTTCGAACATAACTTATGGTACAAATAATGAGTTTGGTTTTGACTACCTCAGGGATAATATGAAATTTAGCCTAGATGATTATGTACAACGCAAGCTGAACTATGCGATTGTCGATGAGGTAGACAGTATATTGATAGACGAAGCGAGAACCCCTCTTATAATATCCGGTCCTACTGAGGAAACTACAGACAAATATTACCAAATCAATAGGATAATTCCCAGGCTGAGGGAAGAAAAAGATTACACCATCGAGGAGAAGACAAAAACGGTCGCTCTCAGCGAAGAAGGGGTTAGTAAAGTCGAGAAATTGCTTCACACGAATAACCTCTATGATCATAGGAATATCGAGATACTGCACCATGTAAATCAAGCATTGAAAGCACATACCTTGTTCAAGAATGACACTGACTATGTAGTCAAGGATAATCAGGTAATAATAGTCGACGAGTTTACCGGAAGGTTGATGCCGGGTAGGAGATACAGCGATGGTCTTCATCAAGCCTTGGAAGCAAAAGAGGGCGTCAAGGTGGAAAATGAAAACCAAACCCTAGCCTCTATCACCTTCCAAAACTACTTCAGGATGTATGATAAACTGGCAGGGATGACAGGAACAGCAGATACGGAAGCAGTAGAATTCAAAAAGATCTATAACCTGGATGTAACAGTTATGCCCACCAATATGCCTATGGTGAGAGAAGACTGCCCAGACGTTATATATAAGACGGAAAAGGAAAAGTTCGATGCGGTTGTTGATGAAATAAAAGAGTTGAATAAGATGGGACGTCCGGTGTTGGTAGGGACTATATCAATAGAGAAATCTGAGGCGTTAAGTAAGAGGTTAAAAAAGCAAGGGGTCAAACATCATGTCTTGAACGCTAAGCACCACAAGAAGGAAGCCGAGATAGTAGCCCAGGCAGGTAGAAAACATGCTGTAACAATCTCGACTAATATGGCTGGGAGAGGAACTGATATTATTCTTGGAGGGAATCCTGATTTCTTGGCCCTAGAAAAGGCAGAGAAAGATACCCATTCTGATAAATACGAAAAAATGCTCTGTGAGATGAGGGGATTATGTAGTAGGGAAAAAGAGGAGGTTATAGCACAGGGTGGGTTACACATCTTGGGCACAGAGAGACACGAGAGCCGTCGGATAGATAACCAGTTAAGAGGAAGGGCAGGTAGACAGGGTGATCCAGGGTCTTCAAGATTTTACCTCTCCTTGGAGGATGACCTGCTTAGGATCTTTGGTTCCGAAAGAATCTCCACTGTTATGGACAAATTGGGGATGGAAGACGGTCAGCCCATTGAGCATAGGCTGGTAAGTAAGGCGATAGAGAATGCCCAGAGGAAGGTGGAAGGCCGCAACTTCGATGTCCGGAAACATTTGCTGGAATACGATGATGTGATGAACAAACAACGAGAAGTGATATATGAGGAGCGTAGAGAAGTACTAGGAAGTGAAGGATTGAAGGAGAATATCCAAGATATTACAGAGGAACTGATAGAAGAGGTCGCAGATGTATATATTGACGAAAAAATTTATCCGGATGAATGGGATATTAAGGGTTTGAGTGTCGCTATTTACAAACAGTTTTCCGTTCACACAAACCTCAGCGGCACCCCTATTGATTCTCTGACAAGAGACGGACTAGTTGAGTTGGTAACCTCCCAGACCAGGGAGTTCTATAATAACAAGGGGGTGGAATTTGGTGAAGCCACCATGCGGCATTTAGAGAGGATCCTTTATCTCTCCGCTATTGACAGTCAGTGGAAGGATCACCTGTTGGTTATGGATCATCTGAAAGAAGGAATTGGACTCAGAGGCTACGGGCAGAGAGATCCCCTCCGGGAATATCAAAGGGAAGGTTATGAGACATTTGTGAGCATGATCCATCGAATTAAAGAGGATACTATTGGGAAACTCTACAGGATTCAACTGGCCAAGGAGGATGACATCTCTTCGGTGAGTCCTGCGAGACAGGAGCGATTTTTTCTCTCCAGAGGAGACGAGGAACCTTCCTCCCAGAAACAGAAACCGGTTAAGAGGAAGGAGAAGAAGACCGGTAGGAATGATCCATGCCCGTGTGGGAGTGGAAAAAAATACAAGAGGTGTTGTCTTCTAAAAGGCGAGGTGCAGAATGTGTGACGTATGCATAGCAGGTAAGGGAATAGCCCCCCCCCTCGACAATTTGTAGCTTATAATTGAGTTTCAAAATTTCTGATATAGAACCATTGGTGGATTATCAACCGAAAACTTAAGGTTTAGTGTAATTAACAGGAAGAAAAATGGTAAAGAAAAAAAACGACAGTGAGAGATTTATTGTCCCCGGTTTCTTGGCTAGCGGCATCTCTTCAGGGATAAAGGGGAACAAAGAAAAAGACTTGGGCTTAATCTATTCAGAGATACCGGCTGCCACAGCGGCAGTTTTTACCCAAAACAGGGTTAAGGCCGCCCCGGTGTTACTTAGTATGGGGAGGGTCAAGAGACACTTGTGTCAGGCTGTTGTTGTGAATAGTGGCAACGCTAATGCTTGTACCGGTAAGGCCGGCTTAAGCGATGCCTATTCAACAGCCGGACAAACCGCACAGAGGTTGGGGATAGACGAAGCCTTGGTTATGGTTGCTTCAACAGGCGTAATTGGAAAAAGACTTCCTGTGGATAGAATCCACAGGAATATTCCCCAGCTTGTAGAGGGCTTAACCCCGGATGGAATCCTATCGGCTGCTCAGGCAATATTGACCACCGACACACAGCCCAAAGTTGTTATCAGAAAAGAAGTAATCAATGACAAAGAGTTTACTATATGTGGGATAGCTAAAGGGGCAGGGATGATAATGCCCAATATGGCTACTTTGCTTTCTTTCATCTTAACGGATGCTGCTATTGAGGCTGAAACGCTAGAGAATGTCTTTAAAGAGGGCATAAGATGTTCCTTTAACAGAATCACAATAGATGGCGATACCAGCACTAACGATATGGCTATGATTATGGCGAATGGAAAAGCGGAGAATCCCCTTATGACCAAGTCTTCTGGGTGTGTCGGGCGTTTCGGGGAACTGTTGTCGGAAGTGCTTACGAAACTGGCAATGATGATCGTTAAGGATGGGGAAGGCGCCACAAAATTTGTAGAGATTAGTGTAGTGAATGCAAAGGGAGAGAGTGATGCATTAAGAGCAGCGTTAAATATCGCAAATTCAAACCTCGTAAAAACGGCTTTCTTCGGAGAAGATTGCAATTGGGGAAGGATCGTTTCAGCTGTTGGAGCATCAGGGGCAGATATAGATATAGATAAGATTGATGTGTCTTTTGATGACATACTGGTGGTAAGTAAAGGGATCAGTACAGGGTATGAACAGGAAGAAAGGGCGCATAGAGTATTGGAGAGAGAAGAATTTAAGGTTGTGGTAGACCTGAATTGCGGGTTAGGCAAAGCAAAGGTCTTCACCACGGACTTGTCGCCGGAATATATAAACATAAATGCCAACTACAGAAGTTAGGTATAGATATAGATGCATTTTTTCTGGAAGTTCCCATTTATGGAGCGGTACTATTTTTGATATATGAAAATCTATAGAATAAGTGACCAAACGAATAAATTTTTCTTGCAATATGAACCTTGATATGTTATCTAAATTATTCTTTGATAACAATGGATATTGTTGGTTGTGGGGGGGTTAGTTATCAGGTTTTGGTGTTTTTGGAAGTAAGGAAAACTAAGAATTTAGTACGTTGGAGAGGGTTTTTGCCTATAACGCAATAAACTTATATAGAGGTCTATAGGCGTAGATATTATGTAAAATATCCACTTATAAGTTTTTAGATTTCACAAGGCCAGAGGGAGGAATCCGGGTAAGTCGTACATTTAATACGTAGTCGAGGATTCAAACCGATAACGCCATGAAAGTTAATATATGAAAACCTATATGTATGTACAATAGATAATATCCAACAATGAAATGGGGGATAGAGAGGGATGAAAGGACCGACCGAGGAGGTAATGGATGCTTAACATTACGATGAAACAGTTGCTGGAGGCTGGGGTTCATTTTGGGCATCAGACAAAGCGATGGAATCCAAAGATGAAAGACTACATTTTTGGGGCTAGAAACGGGATTTACATCATAAACCTACAAAGGACGGTTCAGCTATTCAGAGAAGCTTATGACTTCGTGGTTGAGACGGTATCCAGAGGAGAGTCTATCCTGTTTGTTGGGACAAAGAGACAGGCTCAGGAGGCCATTGAGGAAGAAGCCAAAAGATGCAATATGTTTTACGTCACTAATAGATGGCTTGGAGGGACATTAACGAATTTTCAAACCATCAAAAAGAGTATAAACAGGTTAAAAAAGATTGAGAATATGAAAACCGATGGTACCTTTGATAGCCTTCAGAAGAAAGAAGTATTACGGCTTGAAAGAGAGAGGGATAAATTGGAGAGGTACATTGGTGGTATAAAAGAGATGGATAAGCTTCCAGGAGCCGTTTTTATTGTTGATATCAAGAGGGAAAAGATAGCTGTTGCTGAAACTAAGAAACTCAATGTTCCAAGCGTTGCTTTAGTTGACACAAACTGCGATCCTGACGATATTGCTTATGTCATTCCTGGAAATGACGATGCTATTAGGGCTATAAAACTATTCGCTTCAAAGATGGCAGATGCCTGTTTAGAAGGGCTGCAGCGACTTGAGGATAAGATTGAAGCTGAGGCTAGAGAAGAGATAACCTCGGAGGTTGCTGAAAGTATAGAAGAAGTAGTCGAAGATCATGTAGAAGCATAAGGGACGGGGAATATAAGGAAATCTCTATATGAAGAGAGATTGGCAAGGGAGGTAATCAAGAGAAGGGCTATGGAGATCAAAGCTTCTAATGTTATGGATCTGAGAAAAAAAACCGGCGCTGGAATTATGGACTGTAAAAATGCCCTCAATGAGACTGGTGGTGATATTGACAAGGCGATAGATTTTTTAAGAAAAAAAGGGTTGGCGGAGGCATCTAAGAAGACAGGGAGGATTTCAAAGGAAGGGATAATTGGATCATACATACATGCTGGATCCAGGATAGGTGTACTAGTAGAAGTGAATTGTGAAACGGATTTTGTGGCTAAAACCCCTGATTTTGTTGAGTTCGCAAAAGACATAGCTATGCACATCGCTGCGGCGAATCCCCTCTATTTGAAAAGAGAGGCTGTTCCAAAAGAGGTTTTAGAAAAAGAAAAGGAGATATATAAGAGTCAGGCTTTAGACTCTGGAAAACCTGAGAAGGTGATAGAGAAGATTGTCCAGGGTAAGGCAGAAAAGTATTTTTCCCAAGTTTGCTTATTGGAACAGGCCTATGTTAAAGAGCCGGATGTTTCTATTAAGGAATTGATCGATTTGATAATAGCCAAGGTGGGAGAAAATATCTCTTTAAGACGTTTCATCCGTTATCAATTGAGTGAAAGCCTTGATGAATAAAGAGACTAAGGCCAAAAGGGTACTACTTAAATTGAGTGGGGAATCCCTAATGGGTGATGGAGAATATGGGATAGACCCCTTCTCTGTCAGCAGTGTTTCATCTGAGCTTAAGGATGTTTTAGAATTAGGAATAGAGGTAGCAGTCGTTATAGGTGGTGGTAATATTTTTCGTGGAGTGAAGGCTTCTACCTACGGGATGGATCGTTCTTTGGCTGATTATGTTGGTATGTTGGCCACAGTGATCAATGGATTGGCTTTACAGGATGGCCTGGAAAGGTTGGGTATACCTACGAGGGTTTTATCTGCTATAACGATCGGGCAAATAGTGGAACCCTATAGTAGGAGGCAGGCCATCGAGCATTTGAGAAAACAAAGGATTGTCATATTTGTTGCGGGGACAGGAAATCCTTACTTTAGCACTGACACCGCAGCCGCATTAAGGGCAAAAGAGGTCAATGCTGAGATAATGCTGAAGGCAACGAAGGTCGATGGCGTCTACTCAAGTGACCCCATGATAGATCGAGATGCCAGAAGGTTTGAGGAGTTAAGCTATATCGATGTGTTGAGCAAAGGCCTCAAGGTCCTGGATGCTACAGCCGTATCTTTGTGTAGGGACAACAATATGCCTATTCTCGTCTTTGACCAAACCATTCCAGGGAATATCAGGAAGGTCATCTTGGGTAATAAAATTGGGACAATGATTAAGGGATAGAAGATGAAAGAGGAGATCTTAAAAAAACTTGAACAAAGCATGGAAAAGGCAATAGAAGCACTAGGGAGAGAGTTTGGCAGGGTAAGGACCGGAAGGGCATCTCTATCTTTACTTGATGGCATTAAGGTCTCTTACTATGGAGATCTAACACCCCTCAACCAGGTCGCGGCTCTTTCTGTTCCAGAACCCAGATTGATTACGATTCAGCCGTGGGACAGTACTGTCATAGGAGAGATTGAAAAGGCCGTACAGAAATCAGGACTAGGGCTTAACCCAGTTAACGATGGGAAGATCGTTCGCATATCTATTCCAAATTTGACCCAAGAGCGGAGACAGGAATTGGTTAAGGTGGTCAGAAAGATGACAGAAGACAGCAAGGTTTCCCTCAGGAATACACGAAGAGAAACGAATGCTACTATTAAGACCTTTAAGAAGGAGAAAGACATCTCTGAAGATGAGTTACACAAACTTCAGGATGAGGTTCAGAAAATTACGGATAGATACGTAAAAAAATTGGATGACCTCCTAAAGATCAAAGAGAAAGAGGTCTTGGAGATCTAGCCCTTGTTTGGTTAAAAGGGGGAAATCTGTGCCATATGAGATTATCGACGATTGCGTGGTGTGTGGGATATGTTCGGAGCAATGCCCTTCCGGTGCTATTGAAGAAGGTGATGATATCTATGTAATTGACAAAAATGAGTGCACCGATTGTGGTACTTGTCTGGAGATATGTCCGACTGAGGCGATAATCGAGACACAATGAAATGTTGGGATCTTTTCTTACGCCTCTTGCCCCATATCTTTGTCTTCAGAGTTTTCTGTCTCTAATGAGTAACTTAGATCCTTCCAACGAATCTTTTCTTGAAAAACAACCGATTGTATGCTAATTTATTAGTCTTAATAGTCCTTAGCTTTCCCCCCTTTTGCTTCTCTTTATAATAACACTACTGAGCCTTGTCTCGGTGTGTTTTGGGTGTTATGTCTATGCATGAATTGGACAGGAATAAGCTTCCCAATCATATAGCCATTATTATGGATGGCAACGGCCGATGGGCAAAGAAAAGGCTTCTCAACAGAGTTTCAGGCCATCAAAAGGGAGCAAATGCAGTAAGGGAAGTGGTAAGAGCTAGCAGAGAACTGGGTATTAAAGTACTAACCCTTTATGCCTTCTCTGTGGAGAACTGGGGTCGTCCGGCAGTGGAAGTAAAAGCATTGATGAGCCTCCTCAGGAAATATATTACGAATGAACTGGATAATCTGCTTACCAACGACATACGACTCACCTCAATTGGAGATCTTGAGAGCCTGCCCAAAGAGGTGTATACTGCCCTAACAGACAGCATGAAAAAGACAGAGAGCTGTAAGGGGATGCTATTAAACCTCGCCTTAAGTTATGGAGGCAGGGATGATATCCTCAATGCGGTGAGAAAGATCTTAAATGATTATGACCTCAAGAGGATACGACCTGAGAATATTAAAGAGGAGGTCTTCTCCAATTACCTATTTACTGCTGGGATCCCTGACCCAGATCTTCTAATCAGGACCAGTGGTGAATATAGAATCAGTAACTTTTTACTCTGGCAAATCGCCTATACGGAAATCTATATTACCGATACGCTATGGCCTGATTTTAAGAAAGAGGATCTGATTAAGGCTATAGTGGCCTTTCAGTCTAGAGAAAGAAGGTTTGGTTTGACGAGTGAACAGATAAGGGATCCAGACAAGAAAGGGGCATAATGGAACTAAAGAGGTGGGTCACTGCCCTATCCCTTATACCTCTGCTCCTTTTTGTAATAGGCTTCGGTTCAGAATGGGTATTTTTCGGCTTGATCCTAGTTACCTCGATACTTGCTATAAATGAGTTTTATACCCTAGTTTTACCCATAGATCATAGAAAAGAAAAGGTACTTGGCGTCCTCCTGGGATCCCTTTTAGCATACGGTATATATACAGGTGAAAGCTGTGTTGTATTAGGTTTTTCCACACTTACCATTCTTTTTTCCCTCATTTTTTTTTTGGCGCTCTTCCGGGAGTTAACCTCTGTAGTCCCCAACTTAGCGAAGCTCCTCATGGGGATCTTTTATATTGGCCTTCTATTACCCCATTTTACGTTGATTAGGGCGATGCCTTTCGGGAAACAGTGGGTGTTTTTTACCTTGGTAGTGACTTTTATGGGGGATACTGCTGCCTACTATGGTGGAAGCTACTTCGGAAGGCATAAGCTATATCCAAAGATAAGCCCCGGTAAGACAGTAGAGGGTTCAATAGCCGGTTTCATAGGAAATGTGGGGGCGGCTTTCATCTTCGGGAAATACTTCCTCAACCAGGTGGAGGTCTATCACTGCCTCATCTTGGCCCTGGGGCTTGGAATAATGGGGCAACTCGGAGATCTTTGTGAATCCATGATCAAGAGAAGCGCTGGAGTAAAAGATTCCGGTGGGTTATTGCCAGGGCACGGGGGGATACTGGACAGGATTGACAGCATCCTCTTCGCAGCTCCTTTTATGTATTACTATGCCATTCTATTTCTATAGAACCTTCAAAATGAATCAAACCGTTAGGAAGGGTTTTCACCATGGCTTTCTGATACTTTTGCCGAAGGTAGAATCAAGCCCGAAAATGACATTTTGGAGCATAAGATGAAGAGACTGGCCATACTGGGTTCCACAGGCTCCATCGGTGTCAATACACTGGATGTAGTAGAGAGGTTCAGAGACAGATACAAAGTAGTGGCCCTTTCGGCTGGTACCAATATCCGGCTCTTAAAAGACCAGGTTGTCAAATTCAAACCGAGAGTAGTGTCTGTGCTGAACGAAGGCCTTGCATGTAAGCTCAAAGAAGAATTAGAGCGGCAAGGCATAGAGATAGTATACGGCCTTGAAGGAGTAAATAAGGTGGCTACGCTGCCAGATGTTGAGATGGTCGTATCAGCCATTGTCGGGGCAGCAGGGTTGATTCCGACGGTGTCTGCCATCAAAGCCGGTAAAGATATAGCCCTGGCGAATAAAGAAACCCTGGTTATGGCGGGAAAGGTTGTAATGAAAGAGGCCAGAGAGAATGGTGTTACTATCCTCCCTATTGACAGTGAGCATAGTGCAATATTTCAATCCTTGCTGGGGCATCAAAAACAGGACATGAAAAGGATAATTTTAACTGCGTCCGGGGGGCCATTTCTGAAATACTCGTATGAAGATCTAAAGGCTGTTACCTCTCAAGAGGCCTTAAACCACCCTACCTGGCGGATGGGGAAAAAGGTAACAGTGGATTCTGCATCTTTGATGAACAAGGGATTGGAAGTAATTGAGGCCAGATGGCTGTTCGATGTCCCTGTTGAAAAGATAGATGTCCATATTCATCCTCAAAGTATAGTCCACTCAATGGTAGAGTATGTTGACGGTTCAGTTGTGGCCCAAATGGGGCTGCCGGATATGAGGGGGCCAATATCCTATGCCCTTGCCTATCCTGAACGTCTCCAAATGGAACTCCCTACATTGAACCTCACTGAGATTGACAAGCTGTCCTTTGAACTACCGGATGAGAAGAGGTTTCCTGCTCTTAAATTGGCTTACAGGGCGGTTAAAATAGGGGGGACAATGCCTGCTGTTTTGAATGCTGCTAATGAGATCGCAGTGGAGTCTTTTTTGCAAAACAATTTAAATTTTATTAGAATACCGTACATTATAGAACAGACTATGGAATGCTATGAGGCGAGAGAGCTAAACATAGTTGGTGATGCATTGGAGGCTGATGACTGGGCTCGAAGGAAGGCAAGGGAACTTATTTAGCGAGATCATGAGGGGTACAAAACGGTGTTAACTGCAGTTTCTGCTATTGTTCTCCTTGGGGTACTGATCTTCATCCATGAATTGGGCCACTTCATTGTTGCAAAGATGAGTGGAGTTGGTGTGCTGAAGTTCTCCCTAGGGTTTGGCCCTAAAATATTAGGTAGGAAGATCGGAGAAACCGAATACTTACTCTCTGCTATCCCCTTAGGGGGATATGTGAAGATGATTGGAGAGGTGCCTCGGGAGGAAGAGAATGTTTCAGAAGAGGATCTACCCAAATCCTTTTCCAATAAATCTTTGATAAAGAGGGCAGGGATTGTGTTTGCCGGGCCACTATCGAACATAATATTTGCGGCATTTCTCTTTTCCATAATATATTCTGTGGGATTCCCAATACTAACGACTGAGATAGGCGGAGTCGTCGAGGGCTCTCCTGCTTATGAGGCTGGGATTAAAAAAGACGACCGCATTGTTGCCGTAGAAGGGAAGGAAGTCTCCGAATGGGAAGACCTAACAAAAATTGTCCAACGTAGCAACGGAGAGGAACTGTTGGTTAAACTGGAGAGAGGCGATATTTATTATGAGAAACAACTTATTCCGAGGCTTTTTGTTGACAAAAATATTTTTGGGGAGGAGATAGAGACTTACAAGATCGGTATAACCGCGTCAGGAAGGGTTATAACCAGGAGACACAACCCCTTTATAGCCGTTGTTAAAGGATTTGAACAAACATGGTGGTTTACCAAACTGATGATGCTGACTATAGTAAAGCTCATTGAGAGGACAATACCGGCAGACACTTTAGGGGGGCCTATATTAATCGTACAGATGGCTGGAAAACAGGCTCAAGCGGGCCTGATGAGTTTTCTTTTTTTCATGGCGATACTGAGCATCAACCTTGGCATAATAAACCTTTTTCCGATCCCGATTCTTGATGGTGGGCACCTCTTCTTTTTCTTGTTGGAGGCTATTATGAGAAAACCCCTCAGCCTTAAGAATAGAGAGATTGCTCAGCAAATCGGTTTGGGTATTATAATTCTATTGATTATTTTAGTGTTTTACAATGATTTGCATCGAATCTTTTCTAAGTAGTGTCCATACAGAAGTGAGATAGTTTTTGAGGAAGAGGAAGACTTTAACCGCAGGAACACAGGGAATATTTTAATATATGGAAATTTATAGAAGGTAAGCACTTTGAAGGTACTGGCTATAGAAACCTCAACTATGGCTGGAAGTGTGGCTCTACTTGATGGAGAGGAACTTGTATCTGAATATCTCTTGAACATCAAGATGACCCATTCCGAGAGGCTTCTTCTCGCTATTGATCATATACTGCGAGACGCAAAGATACCTATAAGTGAGGTTGACGGATTTGCTATCTCAATTGGTCCTGGTTCATTTACGGGGCTCAGAATAGGCACAAGCACTGTAAAAGGGCTTGCTTTTGCAGCGAACAAACCCGTTGTCGGTGTTCCAACGCTGGATGCTTTGGCCGAAAACCTTTTATTTACAGACTGTCTAATCTGTCCGATGTTGGATGCAAGGAAAAAAGAGGTTTATGCGGCCCTGTACAAGAGAGATAATGGGGAGAACCTCCAAAAACTCACAGCGGACCTGGCGATAAAACCCAGGGATTTATTCAAAAGGATTCAGGAAAGGACAGTTTTTCTTGGGAACGGTGCAGATGTTTATCATACGATGATAGAAGAAGAGCTCGGAGGACTGGCTCTCTTTGCTCCACTAAACCATAATCTTCCCCGTGCCGGAAATGTTGCAAGGAAGAGCTTACATGAGTTCGGAGAAAATAACATTCTGGATTTAAATACGTTTACCCCTACCTACGTGCGTCGCTCAGAGGCCGAGGAAAAATCCCATCTGTGAAGTTAGGGACAGGGACAGGGACGGGGACTAAGGGGAGCGGAAATAAATAGGAGGTGAAGACTATGAAACAAAAGGATTTTACAGGTTGTCATATACCTATAGTTACTCCATTTAAGGACGATTATTCGGTTGACGAAGAAGGGTTAAAACGGCTTGTTAATTATTTGATAGAAGAAGAGGGGGTAGATGGCATTGTACCTTGCGGAACAACAGGCGAATCACCCACCCTGTCCCACAAGGAACACGGTCAGGTTATTGACATAGTTATTAAGGAGGTAGGTGGCAGGGTTCCTGTGACTGCAGGGACTGGGTCTAATAGCACACAGGAGGCCATCGATATGACAAAGCACGCTGAGGATATGGGTGCTGATGCTAGTCTCCAGGTATGCCCATACTACAATAAGCCAACACAGAGCGGGCTCATCCGTCACTTTGAAGCCATCGCCAAAAACACGAAGATACCCCATTTCATATATAATATACCTTCTAGAACCGGGAAAAATATAGAGCCCCAGACCATAATCGAACTTTCAAAGATAGACAATATCATAGGGCTTAAAGATGCAAGCGGGAGTCTGATGCAGACTATGGAGATAATAGAAGGAACCAAGGACAGCCCCGGTAAGTTCTATATCCTCTCCGGTGAGGATGCACTTACTTACCCCATGATCTGTCTGGGGGGAGATGGCGCCATATCTGCGGTGGCGAATGTTATCGGAAGCGAATATACTAAGATGTGCAAACTGGCCAAAGCCGGGGAATATGAGAAAGCAAGGGAGATACACTACCGAACCCTCCCGTTGGTTAGGGCGCTTTTCATAGAATCCAATCCAGCGCCGGTCAAAGAGGCCTTGAATATGATGGGGCTACCGGCCGGAAAACTGAGGATGCCACTGGTTGAGCTTAGGCCTGAGAATAGGAAAGTGTTGAGAGAGGCATTGCAAGATATGGGGCGATTGTGAAAACCTATAACTGACGCTTAGGGACGAGGCCGAATTGAGCAGCCACATACGGAGGCACATCAACGGAACCAATGATTACAGGCTGCTGGTGGCAATCCGACCCCCCTGTCACCATCAACCCGTTTTTTTTGGCAAAGGCAAGGTACGAGTTGAGTGTAATTTGGTCATGCTTCGAACGCCAGCATTCAACCCCGTCTATATAGGGGAGCATCGTCTCTTTTATGATCTCTTGTTGCTCTTCGAGAGAGGTCGTAAAGGAGACAAGAGAGGTGCCGCTTGGGTCGTTTGGATGGGCAAGCATCAACTTCCCCCCTGCTCCTCTTACAAGTGCTGAGGCCTCGGCGAGGGATAAGGGCATTTTAGGGACATCACACCTGACCAGATACTTGTCAAAGGCTTCCTGTTTATTAGCTACAATCTTTTTCTTGACCAAATAATTGGCGAGGTGGGGTCGACCAAAAGTTCCCTCTACCGTGGATTCTATAGCTTTCATGTCTTCTTCTTTAAGTAGCTCTATCTTCTCTTTGGCAAGCTCATCATTGATTTTCTCGAGTATTCGTTGTGCCCGGACCTTTCGATACTGCCTCAAATCTTGCAGTTTTTGGACAAGTGGTTGGTAGTGGATGTCATACTGATAGGCAAGAAAATCGAGAGAGATCGGCTTTCCATTCCGATATTCTGGATGTGTAAAGGATACGTTCAATTCCAGGCCATAGAGGTATTGCATGCCCCAGTGCATTGCCAACGCTTCTGCGGGCTCCTGGCAATCCAAAGAGTCATGATCTGTGATCGAGATCAACCCAATCTCTCTTTTACTCGCTTCCTCGAATATCTCCCTCAACGTTTTCATGCCGTCTGAGCAATCTTTAGAGTGAATGTGCAGATCAATCTTCATTTTTCCTCGATTAGCCCTTCCCCTATCTTAAAAACCTATACCTGTCCAAACCTCTCTTTTCACAGACTCCTAATCGTTCCTGTCGCAGGAATTTATCAACCGCAATTTTTCAAACTGCTTCTCAATCCCCTTCTCTCCATTTTTAGCATTACCGAACCTACAGAGGATATTACCGGAGATGTCTAGGAAGTATACATTTTGAAAATCACGGAAGTCTGTCTTTTTTATAGCCGCTATGGAGGAGATGTTCGAGGAGAGCGCAAAAATAAGTGCCCTTTGATACCCTTTTACTCTACCATAACTGAGAATTACACTAAGTATTTTGGGGAAGAGACCATTACCTCGATACGCAGGTTTTGTAAACGCATCATAGAGGTATATCTCCTTGTTGTTCAATATTATCGTTTTACCTATTTCCCCAACACACGCTCTATGTAGTGCAATCCAACAATAGGATACAATTTCTCCCTCAAAGATGGCACAGCAACATATGTCTCCGTTCTTTAATCGATCCTTGAAGAGGCTGTCATTATCTATAGAGTTCTCGCTTGCAAAGAAAGATTCGTCAGAAACAAATCGTATTTCTGCAGCCAAACTTTCCCTGATACTAGGTGTTTTCTTTCTGAGATCAAAGGAGAACAGGGTCAAAATCCCGAATCCATCCGGACCCTTGTTCTTTTTTTTCTTTATACTATACTTACAACCCAATAGCACTTCCCCTCTATTTAATACCCAAGAAAAACAGGAAGCTATAGATTTCCATATATCAAATTTCACGGCGTTATCGGTCGGAATCCTCGACGACGTACTCCAATGTACGACTTACTCGGATTTCTCCCTCTGGCCTTGTGAAATTTAATATCTGAAAATATATACTATACCAGAAGCGTAAATTATTCGTTCTTCGTGTAATAGCGGCTTATCTGTAGATAGGGGTTTGCGACAAGGCTTTACGTATAACAAGTAACAAAATAGCCCCCCCGACAATTTGTGGCTCATAATTTAGTTTCAAAATTTTCGACCTGTGCAGTTAGTCGGAATATGACTTGAATGATCTTTGACGAACCTTCTTGATTCATTTTGATAAAGATTCTTAGTGAGTGAAGCTGAAAATTGCAGATTGTTTGAGGGAG
>Ga0209345_10003547_pt1 | contig 15942 bp, 15 predicted proteins | sample Cruoilmetagenom7_FD_187294 | JGI IMG/M metagenome (GOLD analysis project Ga0209345, IMG submission 187294) | Oil polluted marine microbial communities from Coal Oil Point, Santa Barbara, California, USA - Sample 7 (SPAdes) (version 2) | ecosystem: Environmental > Aquatic > Marine > Oil seeps ... | reverse complement strand
CTGCTCCACCGCCGCCAGAGGAGTAGCCGCCGCCGCCATCAATAGTCGATAAAATCGCGCCCAGCTCGCCGCCACCTCCGTTGCCAGCAAGCGAGCTTCCGCCAGTTGCAGGCGCACCATCTGCCACAATAGACCCTATTGACGTGTTTCCGCCAGCCGCCCCGCCACCTGCTCCGCCTGCGGCTCCTCCGTCGCCACCAGCTCCGATAGTAACCGTTTCGGTAGAGCCAAGATCGCCAGCATCTATAAATTGCGCAACAAAGCCGCCACCGCCCCCAGCACCAACAGTTGTGCTAGCGGTTGCGTTCCCGCCGCCGCCGCCGCCGCCAATACACTCAATATAGACGGAGATCGCGTTAGCAGGCTTTGTCCATGTATTTGAGGACGTAAACTCCTGGTAGTCCACGCTCCCTTCGATAGCTGTGAAAAGTTCGTACCCAGTCTCGCCTGCATTGGCTCGAAGTGGTTTTAACCCGTCACCAACACCTATGGTTGGCATATTTACGCCTGCTGCTGATGCTGCTGCCGCTGCTGCTGATGCTGCCGCCCCCGATGCGTCACTAAATATAAATTTAGCCGTTGTCTCGTTATAAACAACAGAGTAAATCCCGTTGGTCGAGATGCCTCCAGCTAAAGCAGCGCTGCCGTCCGTCATGACTAGAGATACAGCGCCAACACCATCGACATTGATCGTGGTTGCGCCGGTATTGGTTGCCGTGGCTTTTATGCTAAACGCTAGCCCATCCTGCCCGGTATAGGTTGTGATCGCTGTGCCAGGGGATGTGATAGTTAGCGCATCTGCTGTGCCGCCTGCTACAACGTAATTAGTATTGCCGCTATCCATTCTCTCTTGAGAAGGCAGCAAGGCAAAAGCCGACTCAATGCCGGTAAACTCTGCGTCAAACTCTGAGCTAGTGACTTTTGTGTAAGGTGTGAAGTCTGTTGTTCGCGTGTAATAAGGCATATTAACCAGCGTTCCGTTTGTTTCTGCGAGGGATGTATTCGATCTCAACAGATTGAATAGTGAATGGCCTTGTGTACTTCGACTTCCCGTAATAAAGAAGCGATAGGTTTATACCTGTACCTGCCAGCCTGTTAGGCCCAGAACTGAATAATTCAGCGTCGTAGTAAATCTCACCGAAGCTATCCACATCAAAATAGCCGCCACCGCCTTTAATGTCAGGCGTAACCGATGTGTTTAATGCTCGGTAAGGTGTTCCGTAGGATGTTTCCCACCGGAGAGTCATTGCGTCAACTGATTTTTCAGCCTCGACATTGGTATAAGCCCTGCGGAAGCTCTTTTCTGTTCCCGGTGATCCGATGTGATTAAACGGAGTGCGCAAAGCCCATTCTATTTCATCGCCGTCAAAGGTGTAGCCAACGTCAGATTGATAAACCATTCCATCGCTGTCACCAAATAGAATAACCTCGTTGCTATTGCTGTCGTCGCTATTCCAAATACAGGTAGGAATAGCGGTATATTGCAGCATAGAGAATTGATTTGACCTGCCCGACGCCAGCCGGTCATCCGTCATCACCAGGGCCGATCCATCCGTAAAGAACACGCGATACTGGTTCCGCGCTTTACTGGTTACGACTTGAACAATATTTCCTTTGTGCGCCTCAAGAATACTCCTAACCTTGCGTGAGACTGTGGCCCCTTCAAAGTCGCCGTAAGCCTGCACACGCTCCATTGGGACGATACCCTTGTCATCTACTGCGTAGACTGTTCCAAGCCCTTTAACAGTGTAGTCAGTGGCTCCAAACGCCTCTGAGATAACCCTCAACTCCCATGTAGTAGCTTCTTTGCCGTAAAGCCCGTATGTCCGGCCATCGCTTGTGTAGATAGCCAGCACTTGACCAGCCCTTGACGCTAGCCCGGTGCATTCTGAGCCAAGACCAAAATCAGCCGCGCCAAGCAGCGCGTTAAAAACAAGTGGGTCGCCTAACGAGCTATGGGCTAACTGCCCACCTGGGTATGAAAAGAATAAGTGTGTTGAGTGAGCATCAATGTATTTTGGGGTATTCCATGATGGGTCGCCCGATGGGAAAAATATCGGTGACAGCGTTGTGCCATCAAACTCCCACCCGTAATTAACACCATCACACCCATAAAGATATTCGGTTGAGCTTGATCCGTAGAAGTTGTGTTGCTTGAACTGGAATTTCCCGCCAGGCGACAAGGCAATTGCAACATCAACTCCATCAGTCGTGGCTTTTGTAACACCCGCAACCTGAATAGCCTCGTTATCCTGAAAAGCCCCCGATGTAACATCAATAACGAGATAGCCAGAAGCAGTCGAACCCCAAGAGCCAGCATTGCGCACAACCTTTTTAATCGTCGCCGCTGCGCTCGATGTAAGCCCGGTGATAGCCACTCCAGCATCTAGGTCGAGTTCAGCGCCTACCCCTGCATCAAAATACATATACCGAAAAAATGGTACGATCTCCCAGCCCGACGAAGACGATTTATACATAATTGTATTCGTGCCGTTAGATCGGAAGGCGTATTTATCTGCCTTATACTGCACGGCTCCGAGCGTATCACCTGATCCTGGTAGCGCTTGAATGAGATCGCGGTAATAATTCTCAGCGAGTAATTGCCATTCATCGTCAACAACTAGGCTGGGTATGCCGTCTCTTACCTCGATGGTAGATATGGTGGTGCCGTTAGCTGCTTCTGACAGCGTGTAGCCAACAAGCAGCGCAGTAACCCCTAGAGTGTTGCCGTCTTTAGCAATTACCTCGCTAGTGGCCCCAGAGCTATCGCCTGTAAGTGTGTCGCCAACCGATATGCCAGAGCCATCAGCAACACCAACAGCGTAATAAATGGCTGCGGAAGGTGCTGCACGGCCATCTACTCGCTCATAGCCGTTAATTCTGCGATAGCCACCGTCTAGCTCAATCTCAAAGTTAACGAGCGTTAAAGCCCTTCCTTTCTCAACTCGAAGTGATGGCGTGGTTAAATCTAACCCGCCAACCATTTCTGTGTAGTCGAATCTAGGCGCTCTCACACTAGCGGCCCAGCCATGCGCATTGGGGGTAATTGATTGCCTTCAAGCTGGCGAAGCAACTTGCGACCTTTTTGGCGGCCTCGCGCAATCACTTCCTCCGCAGCATCAAAATAGCCTGCGTCTTCCATTGCCATATAAACAATAATCATATGGTACGCGCTTGGCATTTCTGGTGTATCGGTATCAGCCGCGAGTACTTGCGGTGATTTGTTGTATTCGCCTGTAATCACATACTCATCGTTTGCGCCAGGGCCAATGTGAATCTTGTTAGATGGGTCAATAGTGATATGACTTGGCGAGGAATCGCTTTGATTGCCGATGCCGTATATCGTTTGGTATTGATCCCACGGGATGTAGGTCAGCCAATATTCTGTGCCCGAACCTGCCGATGATAGGTAAACCCTCGGCGGATTATACGGGTCGTCAATATGCCAGTCGTTGAACCGGGAGATTGCGCTACCTGCATCAACGTCTATGGCTTGCGTGTAAGAGTATTCAGACACGCCGGCAGTGGTCGTCAGCGTGAACTCGCCGCGAAGCCACCGCCAAGGGTGCCTGTTTTGAAGTTCAGTATAGGCGTCAGCAATCCATGATACCGAACGTGCGTGATCGCCTGTCTGACTGACCACCGTTACAGGCCCGGTGTTCGCGTAATTTGTTTCTTGGCGTAGGCGGTTAACCGCTTCCAAGTAATTCATATTGCATCACCTTATGGCTGGCGAAGCGTATGTTCTAGCCAGCTAGCGCCACGAGGATGCGGGTCGTTCATCACAGAAAAGTTGTAGCGCAGGCCACTACGAGGATCATAGACGAACTTGGTGCCGCCCTTGCCGTCAGAAACCTCTCGGTTTGTGTAAGCAGTGTTCTTGGCTCGACACAAACCCTCTACAAATTTACGCTGGACTGTTTTTGTTTCGCCCGTCTTGAATATCTCGGTAGCCTCGTTGACTGAGATAGAGAATACCTTTGAATGCCTATGGTCTGCCGAGCCTTGGATGTTGACAGTAACCATATCGGTCATAAACGCCTCCATCGCTAGCTTTTCTTTCATTTGAGGCTCGGACAGCTCGCCCGTTACAGGCTTGATAAACTCACCATCTTCACTAAAGTCAGCGGAACCTTTATCAACCTGGTCAACCTCAGAGGCGTCATGCCGCGCAGGAGTTGCTACCGGGATAGCTTTGGCCGCTAGTGCTCTCGCTTCCGCAAGTTGGGCTAACAGCGCCTTATTCTCTTCTTCGAGCTTTTGATTACCTTCAAACAGGTCTTTATTGGCGGTGATAATCTCTTCGCGCTCCTGATCGGCCCCACTATTTGTTGTTGTTTTAGCTGGTCGTCCTGGTGTTTTCTTTTGCATGGCTTGCACCTGTCAGTAAGAGAGACCCGCAGGGATACCCCCACGGGCTGTGTCACATGGTTGTTACGTCGCGGTAAATGCTACGCCCGTACTTGCAGTGGCTTGGCCTGAGACAAACCAATTAGTGCCATCGCTGACAACTTCCACCCAATCGCCAGATAAGGCAGCACTTGCCGTAAAGGTGATCGTGTCTTCATTAGCCGCCGCAACCACAAGGCCGGCAACAGTTGCGCTACCGTCAATAAGGTTGTCGCCACTATCAGTAACCACCGTATAAGATGCCCCAACAGGCGCAGCCGATACAATGAACTTATAGCGAAGGCCAAGAGAAGGCGCAGGCAACGTGGTCGCAAACTCGGTAGCAGAGTTCAGCACCAATGTTGCCCCAGATTGCTCTGTGGTCAGTGTTGACGCTGCCGTCAAAATAGTTACTTGTGATGCTGCATCCAATTTAGCCAGCTCACCAGTACTCACAGTGCTGGTTGTGCCGTCTTTATTCTCAACAGTCATTACCGAGTTTTTACCAAAACGCAGGCGCTTAGTAATACTCAGTTCGTTGATTCGCTTCCAATTAAGCATGATTAATCCTCTTTGTGTAATGCAAGCGGCCCGTGAAGACCGCTTATTGTTGTGTTGAGGCTATTAATTAGCTAACAACAGGTCGGGAAGGTAAGGCACCACAATTAACCGTAGTTACGGTCAAGCCGGTGGCATTCCAGTTGTCAGTACCAGGACGCAAGCCAGCAGCAGCGGAAGCCCCTGTAGTTTGGTACACAGTGTAGCCAAAGGGCGCAACACCAGAAGGCAGCACGGGGAATGTTGGATAGTTAATCGCCCCATCCGTATCACCATCGACCGAAGTCACAGTGCCTTGATACAGCGATACAGTACCACTTGCATTGATACCCCAAACAAAAACACTAACTTGGTCGGGAAGCACAGCGACAAAGGCATTGCCTGTGTTGCCGTCAGTGGTAGGAGTAACCCCATTAGTGATGGCTGTTTTGGTTTTAAACACACCGTCAATCAAAGAGTTGATTGTGACAGTAGTGTCGTAAACAGTTTCAGCAGCATCAGCAGTCGTTAATGCGCCTGAAACCAATGTAATATCTATTCCGTTTGTGCTCATAATAAATACCTGTAAAATAATTAAATTAGTACTGTGCTGCCAGTATGGTAATCGAGATAGCACGATCTAGTGCAGTACTTCCCGCCACCACGCTAAACTCATTGCTGCAAATAACACACACCTTGTCTACTCTAGGCTTTCTCATAAGAACACTCCGATTTGCGAACGCAGATTGCAACACCCGCGATTGATTTGTCGCAATATCGTTGATTCTATAAGTGCTCATTATGAGAAAAGCCTTTATAAACAGCGAGTTACTAAAGGTCACTTGCTCCACATTCACAGATGGCCATCCATCCATCGTTCTGAACAAATGCCGCGCTGTAGAATTTAGCACCAAGGTAGCCGCGCTGACCAAGTGGGTCGTTCTTGTCTTTTTGGTCGCAAGGGATGTGGATAACATCGAATGAATCCATGCCTCGCAATGCTAGGTTAGCCCATGCGTTCTTGCCGACAACCACATAAGGGTAAATGTCGATGTTAGACGCGCCGGAAGATAGAAGACCGGACGAGCCAACAGCAGCGCCAGAATCGACAATCGACCCAAGCTCGGGGCTGACAATAAAGCGGTATCGGTCAGTCGAGCCAAGCTCCATAGGGTGCAAAGACTTCATACTCCCGTACTCTGACACAGCTTTAAAGCCTGGCAGCTCTCGAACGTCGTTCTCGCAATCGGTGTGACAGAATACAATGAATGACGCCTCAACAGGGCCAGTAGCATAATCGCCCGAGGCTTTAAGGATGTTTGTTACCAGATCGCCTCGGTTGCCGAGAATAGAGCGGGAAACCTTGCGGAGAATACCCAAACCGATAGACTCATCCACCGTGGCGCGTGATGTGCCGCCTGCGTAGAATTTATTGGTGCAGCCTTTCAGTGCGCCGTAATCAATCATTTCTCGAACTAGGCCCATACGCTCACCAGCCTGGACTTTCATCTCATCGGGGATTTTATCCTCGTAGAGATCGGCTGTTTTGTCGGTGTATGAATACAGGCAAGCATACTGTTGAAGCTGCACAGATACATCATCAGGCGCGAGAGTGTCTGCGGTAGGCGTTACACCCTCATTGACTTGATGGGCAGTAGCCGTAACGCTCCATGTGTTTGTGCCGCTAGCAGTGCCAGCAGTGCCGCCATAAGGCACCCATCGACGATAAACAACGGTATCGGACTGGTTTTTGCCAATTTTCTTTTGATCGCCGGTAATACCTAACACCAGTCGGGGGACTGCGTGTTTCAGGATTTCGCCTTTCAGCTTGCCTACGCGGGGTGTTTCTGTGGTATATGCTTGAATACCCATTTTGTCTTACTCCTAACTTAGTCGGAATTAAATGCCGCTAAGAAATCATCATGCTCAGAGGTTTTGGCTTTCGGTGCTGGAGTGCTCGACCCTTTAGTCGGTGCTACTGCGCGTTCTAGCCTTGTTTGTTTAGCGTGTTTCTGGCGGCTCTGAGCGGTCAGATCGGAGTTTGAGGCATTCTGTCGGTCTTCCCATAGGGATAAAACCGTAGATGCGTCACTTACATTAGTGCTATGTAATGCAAGGTCGATTATATCTTTATCTTGTAATGAAAGCCAATTCTTGTACTCGGCCGAGCTTACATCGGCCTCCCAGTTCGGGTGATCCCGATCCAGCCTCGCCATGTCTCTTGCGGCTTTGATTGTTTCGGCGCTAGAAGTGCTCGCAGTCTGCCCTGACTCGGCTAGACGCTTGTCCACAAGGCTGTCGATATCTGCCTGCCCACGACTGCCGGCGGCACTAAACGCCTCTACAATCGCGTCGTAGCTCTCAGGCAGGAACTCTTTAAGCTCTTGCATCTTTTCGCCAGCAAGCATTTTGTCTAAATCTACTTGCCCGGCTCTTGTTTGGTCTTTAAATGACTCTATCTGGCTCTTAATACCACCCAGGTTGCCCTCAACGTTACGCAGGCGGTCGGCAAACTTCTTCTCGACGCGAGCCATCATTTCGGCTTCTTTTTCTTCGTCCGTTAGCGGTGCTGGCTCCTCGATAGCAGGTTCTTCTGCCTCGAGTACGACTTCTTCCTCTTTATTTTGTGGCTCATCACCAGAGAAAGCTGCGGCAAAATCTTCCGCTTCTTGTTCTTCGGTTGCGATGTTTTCTACTTCTTCGGCTGCTTTGCCTTCAAGCTCTGCTGCATTCATATCTTACTCCGGCGCTATATAAGGGTCGATGTGGTTTGGCACGGCGGTTTGCGGTGCTTTTGTGAGTGCTTCTAACAATCCGTTTACTTCTGCGATGCGGCCACGGATATTGGCTGTTTTAATTGCATCATGGTCTTTGTCGTTACTTGACCTCAGTGATTCGAGCTTCTTTTTTTGACGCTCCACCAGGGATAAGTAAAACTCAGTTGACCGATCTGAATCTCTTACAATCAATGTGTTAGCTCTCCAAAGTAGTACGGCCCGTCGTCAGCCTCGCTAACTATGTCGCCGTTAGTCATTGCTTCCACAACATCATCAATCTTTAGCCACTCCGGCACGTCTTTTGGCGCTATATAAAACCAGTCGATACCGTCATCTGAGCCGCTAATAGCCATACTTACGCTCTTGCGCTTGGTTAGCTTTTTACCGTCTTGACCTAATAACTCTGTCATAAATACCTTCTATTGCTGAAATGCTTTGCCGTTAGATGCCCGACCTATCGGCTCAACACCGTTGCGGGCAACTTGCTTTGCTGGCCCGCCTGCTCCTGCAAGTTCTTTTTGTGTCGTCAAGCGCATGACTGTCTCGTTAATCCTGACCTTTGACTCATCTAGGATATTATCTTTCACACCAGCCTGGCGCATACGCTCTATCTCTGCATCGAAAGCCTGCTCCATGCTTAACAACTCCACTTCATGCGTGTTCGAACGATCTTGAGATTCGTCTTTTTGCAATAGCTTGTCGGTCTCTATCTGGGCTTTTTGGTCAGCAATATATTTTTCTAACTGACCCTTCATTTCTGCTATTTGAAGCCTTGGGTCATTGCTTTGTGGTTGGGCCATATTTGAGACAATTTTTCGCCACTCCTCATCGTCATACTCAAACAACCTAGAATCAAACTGCTCAGACTTAAGATATTCTGCCGCCCACTTCTTTGGATCAATGCCGTATACAGGATTGTTTACGAGTCGGCCTAAATCCATGATTTGCTGCTTTTGAATACTGCGCTCCACTAATGCGCTTGACCCTCTAGCCTCAATAGTAAAATCACCCTTCCCGTCTTCTCCCTCTTGATGCTCAAGGAAGTATCGGTAGTACCGGCGCACATGCGGCTCTGTAACAAGATCGTCGAATAACCGAGCAATCCTGCGCCTTACCGTCGATGCGTTGTTGTTGAGTATCTGCGTCTGCCCTAGAGTGTCCGGGGATGACGCGCCCATCTGCCCCTGCATAATCATCGGTAGCCCGGTTACATCTTCTGCGAACTTTAAGCCCAAACTTATAATGCTTTGCAGTTCATTAACTCTCATATCCATATTGAAGAACGTAAACGCCCTGCTCATATCCGACAAGTCGGCATCTTCGCTAGCAATCCACCCTTTTCTTGGCGCAAGCTCTGCTACCCCATCAATAGGCGTAATTAGCCCTGGGTTATAACCCCACATAGGGCCGCCAGCTAGACCGGCGTTATCCATTAGATTGCGACCTGCTGCGTTTACAATGCGTTGAGGTGTCCTAATTAGTCGTGCGATGCCAGTACCCCAAGGGCTGTCTAACATGCGCTTCCATACCATCACGTCGTAAGGGTACTCTCCGTTCTCAAGCGGGTTTTCAACAGCTTTAATGACATGGTTATTCACCATAACAACATGGGCATTAGCTACATCATCATCGCAAGGGCACCCGGCAGACTCCATGTCCTTTTTCTCTAAAGAGCCGTAGAAGTACCATATCTCGTATAGGCCTGTTTTTTTCCGATCTTTGCCGTCCACCCTGGCTGCTGTTGGCGCTATTTTTGTTGCTTCGCTCGGGCCTTCGTCTAACACAAGGTCAATCTGAGAGTCGATATACCCGGAGTTTTTCAATTCCTTTAAACGCTTTGCTGTGATGTAGTCTCGCTCAAATATGCAATTACCATCATGGATAGACTGACCGCACCCTGGGTCTGGGAATAACGACCACGGGGATATTGCCCTTGAGACTGGTACGAGCCGCTCATCCGTTACAATACCGCCGTCTTTATATGCAAAATACTTCTTACTCTCTGGGATTGGACCTTTAAGGACACCAGCGCCTATCCTGCTTGCATCTTCAATTACTTTCCGGTTTTCGCCTGAATACTGGCACTCTATATGCCAGTCTTTAATCTGCTCTTGCGCCACCTTAGCCGATGCCCGGGCTTTATCTATTCGACCTTTGGCCTCTGCTGTTATCCTGTCGGTTTCTTCTTGCGCTGCCTGCACGTCGCCATTGTTCGCTTTAACAATACCTTCTCGCAAACTATCAGTGATCTTCCCCTCTGCAAGCTCGACTAACTCGGGTATTGGTGTAGGGCTAATATCCCACCCTATATCGCTTGCTACCAACAGCATGTCAGCAAGGCTAGCCGCAGAGCTATCGCAGTATTGCCCGGTAATATTTAGAAATAATGTTGATCCACTGCCTGTAGGTGATGCCTCGACACGACCGGGGGGCTTAGAGTTCCACGCCTTCGTGCTGCTATTACTATTTTCATCAATCCCGGCGTAAAATTCTTCATCCTCTCGCCACTGATCTTCGATGCCGCTAGTGCTTCGACCTTCGATAGCGTCAGATCGTAGGCTTGCAATATGCACACCTAGCGCATCTAACTGTTCTGTGCGCTCAGCCTCTTCCTTAGCAGCTAACTCTAATAACTGCTCAACTTCTTCTTCGCTCAGGCTTTCAATATCTATTTCTAGCTCACTCATTAGTAACCTGCCGCTCTGTCGGTAATTGTGTGTGGGACATATCTGTTAAGAATGTCTTGCCGCTGATTGGTTTTTATCTTGCGCACACTCATAGCAATAATGGCTGCGTCGGCTAAATTCGGTGATTGAATACCTCGGGACTTCATGGCTTTTTTTGACTCAACAGCTATCTTGCCGTTATTCGTCCATATTCTGCGAGGCTGGGATAGTTCAGATATTAGAGCGTCGTACTCTTCGCAATCGCTGCTAATGCTAATCAGGTCTTCTGGGTCGGCATTAACAAGCTGCCCTTTCGTCTGCTTTTCGATAGCATGATATGTTTTCTCGCATCGCTCACGAAACCATGTCCATGACTGACTACGGAAATTAAGGAATACATCTTCATTCTTGCGAGAGATTCCGCCCTCAGTGTACGCCTTGGACTTATCTTCAATCGCTCCCGACCCTCGATACTCCGCTATTTGCATATCACCAGCCGTCGCACTCATTAGATACGTTTTAATCACTGGTGCGCCAAGCCCGTCTGCATCAAACGCAAATACGGACGCTCTATTCTTCTCGGCAAGGTCAAACGCCCAAGGTAATGCTGATGTGATATCCCCCTTGGTCATTTGATCGGCTACATTAATCACCGACCCGTGGCGACCAACAAAGCCTTTCGCATCGCCAGTGTCAGCCGGGTCAAACCCAGCAGACTTTATGCCCATAGGCTTGAATTGTAATTTTTCGTGCGCGTCAATAGTCGCTCTTAACCACTTTGCTGGGATAAATGAATCTGTCGCCGATGCTAGAGGGTCGCGGTCAACCTCTTGGGCTACAGTTTGCTCTGTTTGCTCTTCTTTTTGCCGCTGATACCACTCGTCATCTTTCCTGGGGTCTTGCCTCCAGTCGAAGACAAAGTGCCGCGACGTGCCTTTGAACCGCTGCCATTTCTTGTAATACTCATTACCTGCGCCATTGAACGTACTGATATCAATTTGGCAATTAGTTGTTTGACTTAACGCCTTGTCAACTACTGCCTGGTGGTCAATAAACGCAGTCTCATCAACAAAAAATATAGATTTACGCCCACCACGACCGATATTGTCGCCTGCTTCGCCGGTAATTGTCGCGCCGGTTTCTGGGTTTACTAGCCGCATGAACGTCGCATGTTTTGTTTCGTCGTAGCCTTCCGGCATAAATATAGACGGGATGTGACGAACAAAGTGTCTGATCTTCTCAAATATACAATCAGGGTCGCCCAGCTTATCAACTAGCGATTCTTTGCGGCTTCCAAACCCAATGGCTACCCCTGGGTGAAGCGCCCACAATGTGCCAGCCAGCGCGGCTGAGAGCCATGTTGCCCCGCAATCCCTTGTCTTCTCTACAAGCCCGCGCTCTGACGATCTCCATTGCCCATAAACCCACTCGACGTACTCGCGCTGTCGCGGCCATAAAGCAAACGGGATATTCGCTTCCTCGCCACGCTCAAGCCTTCGGGGATCGTAAGTCATTCCCCAGTCGTTAATAAAGTCTGCCGGGTGGGATTTATAGTGCTGTTTTGCAGCGGCCAGCTTGGCCGGGTCATTCTTTAGGATATCCAAAAGAGCGACGCGCTTTATCAAAATACCTTTGTAATCGGGGTTGGCCCAATCCATCAGCTAGCGGCCTGCCTCATTGCATTTATGGCTGCTTCTGCATTAGTTTTGGCGTCTTCAATGGCTTTCACCACCGCGTCATGCTCCAGTTTAATATCGTTGAGCGCCAATGCGGCCACTGACCACGCTTCTTGAGCTTCTTTTGATCCTTCCCTTGTGGCTTCTGCCTGCGCTTGAGCTGCGCCAACAATGCGGCCGGCTTGCGTGTTTGCTGCCTTAATAATCTCTGCCGCATCGTCGTTAGCTTCTTTCGTGGCCGCATCGAGCGCGTCAATGTTATCTTGCAGTTGCTTTTGGCCGACGACAATAATCTCTGCCATCTCGTTTTGCTGGGCCGCTATGGATTCCACCAGCTTTTGAAGCGCAACCTCTTGAAGCTCAGCCTCTTGCTTGGCAGCATCCAGCTTGCCTTGTGCGACTTTCTCAGCCGCCTCGATTGAGCCTATTTTGTCTAAAGCCTCGGCCATATCAGTGACCCACTGTAAGCGCTTGGCTCCAGCTTGTATTTGTTTTGCTGCTGCTTGATAGTCCATGATTAGGCCCTGTTTGGAGTTTGGCGACGTAGTAAAATATGCACGTTAATATCTGTTGAGCCCCCGCCAGCCGTAATGCGCGCTCGCATAAACTCTGTTATTTCCTGTACACCCTCAAGCCCAGCTGCCGTAAACGACACCGCATTGCCCTGGTAGTCGGTCAGCGCGGCGTAAGTAACACCACCATCGTTACTACCTTCCGCTATAACCGTCGTAGTATCGAATGTGCCGGTGATCTGGATAGACCGATCAGCCCACTCAGCAAAAGGAATAGGGCTTGTAGTATCCCCGTTGATTAACCCCTCGAATAGAAACTTCTTTACACTGTAATCACCGCTTGAGGTGATTGTCGGATTAATAGCAGCCATTGTTATGTCCTATGTTAAATATCTTTAATCATGTCTTGGTAGCTTTGCGTTGCTTCTGCATCGCTCATTTCAGCCGCGATGACTTTTACAGCTCCACCATCCTTGCCGGTAATCTCACGGCTTGATGAGTCTTTAAGCCCTAAATCTCTAGCGATTATATTGGCGTTCAGTAGGTCGGCAGATGCGCCTGCGAATTTCTGCGCGTATATTGTTTCATCAGCTCTTTTTGTGACTCCGAAGAAATCATCTCGCAATCGGTAGTTATTCCATGTTTCGTGATCCATCTCAATAAACAAAAGCATGCCGCTTAATGTCATAGCTCTCATTTTTGGGATGTACTCAAGCTCGCTCACCCCCTGATATGAAACAAGTTTAGCCTCCATTAAAGGGTTGTCTTCTACCCACTGGAAATATTCACAGCAATCATCCCATAGCACTTTGGGCTCTTCATACATTAGCCGCCTACCGTGCCTACTGCGCGCCTTCCAGAATTGATTGCCTAGAGGTGCGGCCATTACCTTCGACCTCTGCGTCGTGATATTGGTAGTGGACCACCGGCGTTTGATAATAGAGCTGGGTCATCGAAGATGCAGCCGCCATTTATATGCATAGGTGAGGCAAATACATAAGTCATACTGTTGTTAGCCTATATGCGCCATAGGCAATACCATTGCTTAATATCAAAGTACCGTCTTGGCCTGTTGTTAATGTTGTGTTTGGCAGGTCTACACTGATTGTACCAGTTCCGTCTGTTGATTCTATAGCGCCTTGGTCTGTCGGTGCTATAAATGTTGCGGGGTCGATGCTGTCAAACCATGCCCAATCTAAATCAGTTAGGCTTACTTGCTCTGAGCCGTTGCGGTCTACAAGATTGCAAGTCACATAAAGTATTACAACAGCTTCGGCTTTGGCGATAAATCCTGCATACGCCTTACCACTACCCCCTGCTGAAATCTTAGTTGTCTGTGATCCAGATAGAGCCACTATACGTCCACCCCTTTTCTACACCATGACGGCAGCGTGGCTTGATGTGATCGCTGTTGTCACCGCTGTCACTGTAACCACCTTCGTGGTTCCATTATACCCGGTAATATCAGTAACCTGCTCATCGAGCGTACCTAGATTAAACACCAGTACCCGCCCATTATACGCATCGCTAGTGCCACTAGGCGTCGCCCCATCGACCAAAGCCATTGTGCCTGTTGTGGTTGTCCCTGTACCGCTAAACGTAACGGGAAGTGCTGTAGCGGCGTGTCTCACAATGTATGCTAACTGAGCCGCTGTTGGTGTCCTGGCTTCAAACTCTGTGTTGGTAGGCCCGTCGTAGTCTGTAAGGGCTGTATCGGCCTCTGTGTTGATCTGCGTCTTCATTGTCGCAGACATACCACCGAGATCGGTTAAGCCTGCGCCTGCTGTGCCTATCTCTGCTGTGTCGACCAAAATATCTGCAACGTCGGACGCGATCACAACCCCGTCTAGGTTTACTGTGGGCGACCCTGTAAGATTATCGGTTACTGCTTTAGCGATACCCCTTACCTCAACACTCGCATCTGCACCGTTAAGGGTGATTGTGCCTAGCTCTCCACCACCAATAGTAACTGTGTCGCCAGCTTCAAGGCCATTGACAGTCATACCCCCCTTCCAATCTCTTACTGACCATGTGAGGGTAGCGCCGGGAGTCTTTGTAAATACGGGTGACGAGGCTCCAGCAATTCCAGACATACAATGGATCATGTTTACTTCTGGTGAAACAATGCCACTGGTGCCAAAAGTGTAAGTGCCTGTAAATATGCAACCTTGTAAGTGCGCATTATCTGCTGTCACCACATCAATAGTTGCGTCTAGCGCATCCCAATGAGCGGCGCTTCCAGCTGTTGTGATCGTGCCATTGATCGTGCTTGCATGAAGTATATGCGTTCCGGCGAGGTCGTAACCCGCTGTGTTTAGTGTGTAGCCAATACCGTGCATGTTGTAGCCGTTAAGATCGGCCAATAATGTAATTGTCGAGTTTGACGTGACATGGAAGTCTTTCATCCCCAAGCTATCAGCAATAGTTTTTGCCGTTGCTAATGTGCTAACAGGGTTATCTGCCGTGCCATCTTTGTATAAATTGGTATTAGTGTTTGCTGCGTCGGTGTTGATCCACACCCGGCCCTGTGCATAGCCGACAGACTCAGCGACCACGGCATAATCTACTCGGGCTTTATCAATATTCACCTCTACTGACGACAACCCACCACCGTTCTCGTAGGCTCTAACTCTAACCTTGCCTGCATTTGCGCCTATGCCTGTGTGCAATATATCGAGCGGCACCCTTGCTTCAACAACATTAGTGCCTGGTGATGATATGATCGTGTCCACCGTTTCCCATGCCGCACCAGCCTCGTTGTATGCCTGAATGGCAAGAGAGTCGCCATTGCCTGAAACATACACGTCCATAACAACTTCTGAGCCAACGCCGTTGCCGCCTAGCTCAAAGACGTACTCGACATCCATATTGCCCGAGCCATCCTCGGTGAAGGTATGAAAAGTGCCGTCCTTTGTATATGTGTTGGTGTAATCTGTTCCTCCGACCACCACCCCGACATTAACAGTTCCCGATGCGGCACGCGTAGAGATTGCAGACGAGCTTGTAGATAGGTTGGCAAGCCCTACTTGTGTTGCTGGTGCGTTATCATCCGCGTAACCTGTGCCGTCATACATAGCTTCTAGGTTATCCGCTGCCGTTGCATCACCGCTGATCGCCAAAGCATTAACGTCGAGCTGATTAGCTACTGTGTACGTCATATCGTCAGTTTTGGCTTTAATCGCGGCGATGCTTGCTGCATGGTCTGCTGTTTGCGCTATGCTTGCTGTATCAAGATCGAAAGCGTGTTCCGCGCTGGCGTTGCCGTAGGTCTCAATAGACAGCCCGGTATCGAGCCACACTTTTGTCGCTGTTTGATCGACAATATAAATCTCTATTCGAGCCGCGCTCATTTCCGTGGCGGTCAAAACCAGTGAATAGCCTTGAC
>Ga0209345_10003546_pt1 | contig 15949 bp, 13 predicted proteins | sample Cruoilmetagenom7_FD_187294 | JGI IMG/M metagenome (GOLD analysis project Ga0209345, IMG submission 187294) | Oil polluted marine microbial communities from Coal Oil Point, Santa Barbara, California, USA - Sample 7 (SPAdes) (version 2) | ecosystem: Environmental > Aquatic > Marine > Oil seeps ... | reverse complement strand
TGGGCTCGCCCATCGACACCCAGACATCGGTATATATGAAGTCCACATCCCTGACGGCGTCATCGACGTCCTCCGTGATCATCATGCGCGCACCAGTATCGGCGGCAATCGCCTCGGCTTCGGCGATGATGGCATCGGTCGGCCAGCAGGCTTTTGGTGCGCAGAGCCGCACATCCATGCCCATCTTGACGCCGCCGATCAGCAGGCTGTCGCCCATGTTGTTGCCCGCGTCGCCAAGGAAGGCGTAGGCCACGCGATGCAACGGCTTGTCCACATGCTCCTGCATGGTCATGAAATCAGCGAGGATCTGGGTCGGGTGGAACTCGTTGGTCAGCCCGTTATAGACCGGCACGCCGGAATATTGCGCCAATTGGTTGACGACGTCCTGGCCAAAGCCGCGATACTCGATGCCGTCATAGATCCGCCCCAGAACCCGGGCGGTATCCTTGACCGATTCCTTGTGACCGATATGCGATCCCGTCGGCCCCAGGTAGGTGACACGCGCGCCCTGATCGTAGGCAGCGACCTCGAAGCCGACGCGGGTCCGGGTGCTGTCCTTCTCGAAGATCAACGCAATGTCCTTGCCCTGAAGCTTCGGCACTTCCGTGCCGGTGTATTTCGCTACCTTCAGATCGGCCGCGAGTTTGAGCAGGAAGGCAATTTCACGCGGTGCAAAATCCCGCAAGGTGAGAAAATGCCGGTTTTTCAGATTGTAAGCCATTTGCGTAACCTTTCAGGTCAGACGGCATCACGTATGGTCGGGCAGCTCATGCAGTGGCCACCGCCACGGCCGCGCCCAAGCTCGGCACCGGGAATAGCCAGCACCTCGATACCCGCCGCCTTCAGCGCGGCATTGGTGTCATCGTTGCGGTCATAGCCGATGACGACGCCGGGCCGCAGGGCAAGCACGTTGTTGCCGTCGTTCCACTGTTCGCGCGAACGCTCTTCCTCGGTATCACCACCGGTCGGCACGATTTGCAGCTTCTTGTAGCCAAGCACCTCGGCGACGATGTCGAAGATCGGTCGCGGATCGTGACTGAATTGCAGCGGTGCCGATCCGGCGCCAGGGCGGATATCGTAGCAGACCAGTTCGTCGGCGACCTCCTTGAAGGTCGTGACCACATCGCCACCACACAGGGTAAAGACGGTATCGAGATGCATTGCCGCACGTGACTTCGGAATGGCGAAAGCCAGAACCCGTTGTGCTGCGCCAGTCTCGAAAAGCGCCTCGGCCAGTTGCCCGACCCCTTGCGGCGATGACCGTTCGCCCATACCGACAAGCACCGTACCATTGCCGACAGGCATGATGTCGCCACCTTCCACGGTTGCAAGCCCGTGATCGATGGTCGGATCGCCCCAGTGGATCGTTGTCTTGCCCGCAAATTTCGGGTGGAACTTGTAGATCGCCGTATTCAGCAGGGTCTCGGGGCGCCGGGCCGCCCAGTGCATCGGGTTGACCGACACGCCGCCATAGATCCATGCCGAATTGTCACGGGTAAACAGCGCGTTGGGCAGCGGCGGCAGGATAAAGCCGTGGGACCCGAGATAGCTGCCGAACAGGCCGGTCAACTTGAACGGCACATCACTGACCGCCAGGCCTCCGAGCAGGTATTCCGCCAGCTTGGCGCCGGGCAGCTCATCCATCCAGCTGCGCAACTCGGCCATCATGCCGACGCCGATCTGGTCAGGCACGATCCGGTGGTCCAGCACCCAGTCGCGGCCTTTCCCGATATTCAGCGTTTCGGCCAGCAAATCGTTGACGTCCAGGACCTCGACGCCTTCGTCGCGCATCGTGGCGGCAAAGACATCGTGATCCTTCTGCGCCTGCTTGACCCAGAACACATCGTCAAACAGCAACTCCTGACAATTCGCAGGGGTCAGGCGGCGATGGGCCAGGCCAGGACGGCAGACGATGACCTGGCGCAGTTTACCGGTTTCGGAGTGAACTCCGAGAGCTTGATCCGTCATTTTGTTCACCTTTCCAAGACCTAAACGAGTGCGGCAATGCTGATTGCAGCGCAGGACAGCACCACCAGGATCAGCAACAGCGGCCAGATGAAAACGAGCCATTTGTCATAGGGAACCCGGCCGATCGCCAGTCCGCCAACCACCACCGCATAGGTCGGGGCGATGAGATTGGTGATGCCGATGGCTGTCTGGAAGGCGGTAACGGCGAGGTCGCGGCCCACACCGGCAAAATCTGACAACGGCGCCAGAATCGGCATCGACAACACGGCAAGCCCGGAGGTCGACGGCACCACGAAGCTCAGCAAGGCTTCGGTTCCAAACATGGCGTTCACATAGGCAATATCCGACATGCCTGTGATCTTGCCCTCGAAGTAATTGAGGATCGTGGCCGTGATCATGCCATTGTCCATGATCACGACGATGCCGCGCGCCAGCCCGATAACCAGGGCGACACCCAAAAGGTCACGTGCACCATCGACGAAGGCAGTGGTCATGGCCTTTTCCCCCATCCAGCCGATAAAACCGATCACGATGGAAGATCCCAGGAACAGCGCCGACATTTCTGCCATCCACCAGCCCTGCGAGGACACGCCCCAGATCATCACCACGAAAGTGGCTGCGAAGACGAGCAGGATCAGTTTCTGCCTGCCGGTGAATCCCGTGGCGCGGGTGACGTCACGATCCTTGAGGAAATAGGCCTCATTCGACGCCTTTCTGTCCGCCACGACCGAGCGCTGTGGATCCTTGCGGACCCGCTCGGCATATCGCATCACGAAGAGTACGGTCGCCAGCCAGCTCAGGCCGAGAATGACGAAACGCAGCGCCATGCCTTGCGTGAAGGGAATTCCGGCCGCGTTTGAAGCGATGGCGGTTGAAAACGGGTTGATTGTCGAACCAAGCACACCGACACCGGCGCCCAGCATGATGATTGCCACGGCAGTGACCGCATCATAGCCCGCCGCAATCATCACCGGGATCAACAGCGGGTAAAAGGCCAGCGTCTCCTCGGCCATGCCATAGGTGGTACCGCCCAGCGCGAAAAGCGCCATCAGGACCGGGATCATCCACTTCTCGCGGCCTTTCAGCCCGACAATGGCCCGTTCGATACCTCTGTTGACAGCGCCTGTCGCGTTGACGACACCGAGAAAGCCACCGATCACCAGCACGAACAGCGACACATCAATCGCGTTGGCGGTGTATTCCGAAGGATCATAGAAACCGGCGATTGGCGCCAGCAGCACTTCGATCAGCCCCTGCGGCTTGGGGTCAACCACGTGGTAGGTTCCCGGAACCGGAGCGTCCTTGCCCAAGGCCTCGTTCATCGCCTGGGTATATTCACCAGCGGGCATGAACCAGGTCAGCGCCGCCATCACAACAATCAACACGAACAGGATTGTATAGGCAGTGGGAAACCGGCTCTTGCTGTCTCCCCCGAGGCTGTCTGTTGTTTCCAGATCGGTAGCCATCGTGTGTCTCCTTTCAAATCAAAGCGCCCCTCCTCACCGGCCAATGAACCGGTGACTTCAGGCATTGAGAAAGGAATGACAGGAGATGCAGGGTAGCGGATTGACGATCGTCAATTCGCAAGCTTCCGGGAACAATTCGGCAATCGCCGGCGACTGGGCAATCGGGTCACCTGACCATTCGGTCCGGCAGGCCGGCAAACAGATTGCCGGTGATGCAAGGCATGAGCTGTTGCCAAGCCGCGCTCCACGCTCAGTGGGTTACGTTTCCGGTCGTTTTTTGCCATTCCAGGCAACCGCGCAATGCGGTGTTGTCATCGAGGACAAGCTTCACCGGGACAGCAGCCATTGTCTCGGCCATGCGGCCCTTGGCCTTGAATGCGCTCAAGAACCGGCTTTCCGGACCGGACATGAACGCGTCCAATCCACGGGCAACACCGCCGGTGACATAGACGCCGCCGGTTGCCAGGAAGACCAGCGCCAGATCCCCTGCCGCGCGGCCCAGAATGCGGACAAACTCATGACAGGCGCGCACGGCAAGGATGTCGCCTTGTTCAAGCGCGGCAGGAATAATCTGATGGCTGGTTGCGTGAATTGGCGTCTGGTTCTCAAGCCTGCACACTGTTTGATAGATCGCGCCCAGCCCAGACCCGGAGAGAACGCGATCAAACGAGCAGCGGCCGTATTCTTGTGTAAACCAGCGCTGCAGGGCGCGATCAAAATCCGTTTCGGCGACAAAGGTGGAATGCCCGGCCTCGCAGCAAACCACGGATCCGTTCGACAGGCGCGCCGCGCAATTGAACCCGGTCCCCGCTCCCAGAATGAGTTTGGTGCCGTTGCCGGTGGCGCTGTTGCCTTCATTGAGGCTGCGCAGTTCCAACGATTGCGGCGAGGACAACGCATGGCCCAGCGCCTCGAAATCGTTGATCAGGAAGACGTCCGGCACCCCGGTTGCCCGGCTGATTTCATCGCGGTCGATGGTCCAGTCCAGGTTTGTCAGCGCGACGACATCACCCGTCACTGGCGCGGCCAGCGCGATAACCATTCTTTCGGCAGGCGCTATGCCGGAGCGTTCATGGTAGTGCCTCATCAATGCCGTGAAGGAGGCATGATCGCTGTTCTCGAAACGGGCCACGGACGCAGCATCCAGATGACCATCGACATACTGGCCTATGCGGCAGTGGGTCCCGCCCAGATCACAGACGCGCACAATCATCGCGTGACCGTGACTTTGTTGAGATGTTGCGGCGCATCCGGGTTCAGCCCCAGACTGACCGACAGCTCTTCGACGAACAGGTAGAAGCTCAGTATCTGGGCAACCGGATCGAGCAGGCAGTGCCCGGTTTTCACACTTGGCAACACCTGCCCACCGGTGTTCCTGCTATCGACCGTGAACACGATCGAGCCCGTTTCGCGCAGCCGCGCTACTGCATTCTCGGTGCCCGCCCGGCCTTCATCGTCGCTGAGGAATGCCAGCGCGGTCATGGTTTTCCCCGACAGCGCCAATGGCCCATGAATCAATTCGGCAGCACTGAACGCCTCCGCCGGCTTCAGGCAGGTTTCCTTCAGCTTGAGAGCGGCTTCGTCGGCAATACCCAGCCCCGGACCGCGCGCTGTCACGAAAACATTGCCGGGAGCCTGGAATGTCTCAAGTGCCGCAGTCCACTTGCATTCCAATGCCTTTCCAAGATCATCCGGCAGACGGCGCAAGGCCTCCACCATCGACTGATCTCCCGACCATCCGGCGACAACCGCAGCCAGGGCCACCAGGGATGCGATGTAGGTTTTTGTCGCCGCAACCGCCAGTTCAGGGCCGGCCGACATGTCGAGCACGGTGTCCGTAGCCTTGGCCAGAGGGGAGTTTTTATCGTTGGTCAGCGAAATGCCAACTGCGCCAGACTGCCTTGCAGCTTCCATGAAAAGCCGCAGGTCATCACTGCCACCGGACTGGGAAATCGCCATGACCGGCGTTTTCTCCAGCTTCCACCTGGTCCCGTAGACCGATGATACCGACGGCCCGACCGATGCGACCGGGACACCCAGCCGCATCTCCACAAGGTACTTGAAGTAAGTCGCGGCATGATCGGAGCTGCCGCGCGCGCTTGTAACCACCAGATTTGGGTCAAGTGTGGCCAACCGCTCGCCAAGCGCCAGATAGGCCGCCAGCGATGTATCGATCTGCCCCGCCACGACGGAGGGAACAGACAGAATCTCCGCCTTCATCCGGGTCATTCCAGATATCATGTTCATCAACAATGTGCCTGTCGGTTTAGGGGCTGCCTTCAGTCTTGCGGGCTTGCGGCCCGTGCAACCAGCGGCACGTAGTCGTCGAGATCAGCGGTCGGAAAGTTCACATTTTGGCCGATTTCGGCCGAACGGTAGAGACCCATCAGGATCTCGACGACAGCCAGCCCATCATGGAACGTTTCGGCCGGCGTTTGACCCTTGCGGAAGCATTCGGTCATGTGCCGGTTTTCATCGGTATAGCCATAGATGCCTGCCTCATCTTCCAGCACCGGCATCAGCCCCTGCTCGGCATTTTGCTTCTCGACCAGGTCTTCACCTTCCGCGCCGGTGACCTCGCGGGACATGAAGACCTTCAAACCGGTGGAGAGTGAATTGAACTCCATGGAGTATTCAGGGCCAAGCAGTTCCAGCTGGATACGCAGCCCGGCGCCGACATAGGCCCAGGACGTGGTGGCCTCGATCACCAGTTCGTTGCCCTGCTCGTCTTCAAGCAGGATCGTGCCACGGGCAAAATCCTCGGATGGCCGGTTCCGGTAGTCAACGCCCTTGCCGTACCGCTCTGCCAGTTGGGTCGCATATTTGGGGCGTGTCCACTTGAGGTTGGCCACGGTCCCGTTGACAGATTTGACCCGCAGGGATTTGCGCTCCGCACCAGGCTCGGTCAACAGGTGACGTGCAACTTCGACACTGTGGCACATCATGTCCGAGAGCACTCCGCCGCCCTGCTTGTCGCCCTGCCAGAACCATGGCGCGTGCGGGCCGGAATGTTCTTCGGCGGCGCGGGCGAGGTAAGGCCGCCCTGTCGTCGAGGCCGCGCGGCGCCAGATGATTTCCTTGCCCCGCAGAACCGGCGTGCAAAAGACCTGGTTTTCAAGATAGCCGTGGTTCAGCCCGGCGGTTTCAGCCAGTTGCAGCATTTCCCGTGCCTCGCCAATGGTGCGTGCCAGCGGCTTCTCGCAGGCAACAGCAAACACCTTGGAACGCTTGGCAGTCACCTCGGCATGGATGGTGCGCATGATGTCGAGACGTGTGTGGTTGGGCGAAAGGATCCAGACCGCGTCAATCGTGTCATCCTGCAGCATGGCCTCGAGCGTCGCGAATGGCTTGCACGGTCCGAGTTCGAGATCGGTCGCAAGCTTTGAAAACCGGGCACGGTTTTCCTCGCTGCGGCTGTAGACGCCGGCAACGGAAATGTTTCGCACTCCCAGCATGGAACGCAGATGGAACTCGGCGATAAACCCGGTACCAATAATGCCGATATTGAGAGTCTTTTTGGCTGGATTGCTCACGGTCAGGCCTCTTTCTTCAGTCAATTGTGGTCAGGATTGGGAGCTGCGGTCGATTCACGAACAATAAGTTCGGTCGGCAGGATAGTCGGGTCGCCGGGTGCGGCCTTGCCATTCATGACATCCAGCAAGACCGACATGGCGCGTTCGCCGATATCCAGCCGCGGCTGGCTGATGGTTGTCAGGGATGGCAGGAAGGCTTCACTGAAAGCGATGTTGTCAAAGCCAATGACGGACAAGTCCTGCGGGGTCTTCAGCCCACGCTGATGGGCGTGGCGAATAGCCCCGAAGGCAATTTCATCACTTGCAGCGAAAATCGCTGTTGGCGGATGTTTGCAATCCAGCAGGGCGCGGGCGCACCGCTCACCGCTCTGCATGTTGAATTCGCCGTGGCATTCGTATTCATCGGGAATTTCAAGCCCGGCCTGCTGCATGGCAAGGCGATACCCCGCCCGCCTGCGAACGCTCATGCCTTCAGGAATCGGACCCGCAATATGGGCAATACGGGTATGGCCTAGCGCAAGCAGGTGATTGACGGCGGCCTGTGCAGACGCCTCGTTGTCGATCAGGATCTGCGGCCCGCTGAAATCCTCGATCATTTCCAGCGCGACGACAACATTCTCGCACGCGTCGCGGCGGCGCTGAACAGCCTCCGGGACAACACCCGTCATCAGGATCATGCCATCCGCAAGACCATCTCTGAGCATCTCGAAATACTCGGCTTCGCGCTCGATATCGCCCTCGGTGTTTGCCATCAGCACCGAATAGCCGGCCTGTCTGGCAATCCGCTCGACGCCCTTGAAGACCTCGAGATAAAACGAGTTGCTGATGTCACGGACAACAATCAGCACCGCCATGGTTTTCTGGGCTCGAAAATTGCGCGCCCTGACATTCGGACGATAGCCGCACGCATCGGCGACGGCCCGGATGCGATCGACCGTCGCTTCGGCAATCAGGTCGGACCCGCTTAACGCACGCGACGCGGTCGCGGTCGAAACACCGGCCCGCTGTGCAATATCCTTGAGACTTGGACGCGTTGGCATGTTCATCCTCTCAGAGCCTTGCCACGGCCGTAAAACAGCATCAGGACAAGCAGCGTCGCGCCAAATGCGAACTGGCGACCTGCCTCCTCGATGTTCAACGTGGTCAGAATGCTCTGCAGCAGCACAAGCAATGTCGCACCGGCCATGGTGCCGGTATATCCGCCTTTTCCGCCCGACAGCGAGGTGCCGCCCAGCACGACCGCGATGATGGACGACAACATGTATTGCGCACCCACATTGGAAAACGACGAGCCGGAATAGCCCAGGATGCAAAAGCCAGCCACGGCGGCAAACATGCCCGAGAACATGAACAGGCAGACGCGGATGAGATCAGCCGGGACACCTGCCATCCGGGCGGCATTCTCGTTCGAGCCAATCGCATAGACCCGATAGCCAAACAGCGTCCGCTTCAGCATGGCTGCCATCAGCACGCCGATTGCACCCCACAGCCAGATCATCCCCGGAACACCGAACATCAGCGGCTGGGTGACAAAGTGAGCCAGTCCCGGAGCAGCGAGCCCGGAGGGAATGCCATTGCGAACCACCACAAGAAGTCCCTGCAAAACACCCAGCATGCCCAGGGTCATGATCAGCGGAGGAATGCGAAGAAGAGTGACCCCGAGACCGTTGAGCAGGCCGAAGAACGCCCCGGTTGCCAGGCAGGCGATGATGGCCGGAATGATCCCGGCATCGCTGCCCTGCATCATGTTGCCTGCAACCACAGCACTCAGCGACACGACACCGCCCACGGAGAGATCAATTCCCTCTCGCCCGCCAAGTATGACCAGGTTCTGCCCGGCCGCGACCACACCAAGAATGGACGCGACGATCAGCAGCCGCATGATCTGGGATAGCGATGCAAACCCGGGTGACAACAGCTCGCCCAACACCAGCAAGGCCACGATCAGACCGAGAGCTACGACCAGCGGGGTTTTGGCAATTTCCGCCACGACATTGGTCGAGTTTTTCATTTGCTGATCCTCCGCGTAACCAGCACGCCCGCCATGAGCGCCAGCAGCACGGCAATGCCCTGGGCAAAGTTCTGCCATTCAGACGACACGCCGACAAAGAATACAAACGAATTGATCAGGCCGATGATCAGGGCGCCGATAGCCGATCCCAGCATCGATCCGGAACCGCCGGACAGCGCTGTCCCGCCGAGCACCACCGCGGCAACACTGTAGAGCGTCATGGCATTGCCGACGACCGGATCGCCACTCGCAGTGTCGCCGATGATACAGAGCGCCGCCACTGCCGAGAACAGGCCGCAGATCGCGAAGGCCATGATCCTGATGCGCGTTACCGGCAACCCGGATTGGTAGGCGGCAAGGCGGTTGTCTCCCACCGCCATCAATTGAATGATGAACCTGGTTCTGACCGCAAGCCAGATCAGCAGGCCCAGGAGGGCAACGACGTAGAACACGAACGGGATGTCAAGAATCCTGCCGCCATATGTCCGCCAGAACGATTGCGGCACGGGCATGCCGGCGACCGGCAACACCCACAAGGCAATTCCGGTAAACAGGATCCCGGTCGCAAAGGTGGCGACGATGGGCTGCAGCCGAAGTGCGACAACCACGATCCCGTTGAAGATACCGCACAGGACGCCGACCAGAATGCCGGCGAAGCAGGCAAACAGCACAGCGGCGGGCCCGCCGCCCAGCTGGTCGATCATGACGACGACACTGACATTGACCAGCGACAGGATGGCACCGACCGACAGGTCAATGTCCGACGAGAACACCACGAAAGACTGCGCCACTGCGAGGAACATCAGCGCCAGGTAGGTTTTGGTCAGCCCGGTGATGGCGCGGAACGAAAGGCTGTTCGGTTCGGCCAGGCCATTGAGGATCAGCAACACCGCCAGGATCCCCAGCGCCGGGATGAATGGAAAACGTTCGAAAATCGATCGCTGCGTGAAACTTGTCTGCATGGGCAAGGTCATCATGCTGCCTCGTAGGCTGCTTGGTAGAGATGGTAGCGTGTCCGCTCGTCGCCGCGGAGCTCACGCACGATGCGTCCGTTGTTGAACACCAGCACCCGGTCTGAATGCTCCAGCAACTCCGCATCCTCGGACGAGTAGAGCAGGATCGCCATGCCCTCGGAAGCCAGCTCCCGCAGCACCCGGAACAGCTCCGTTTTTGATGCGATATCGATTCCCTTGCTGGGGTCATCTAGCAGCATGACTTGCGGCGGCGCCATCAACCAGCGCGAGACGATGACCTTCTGCTGGTTGCCGCCCGACAGCGAATTGATGGGATGCGCGAGGCTTTGGTATTTTGTCTGCAGCTTCTCGAGTGCCGCTTTCGCCTTTTCGCCAAGGGTGCGCGGCGAAGTGATGAACAGCCGCTTTCTGAGCGCATAGATGGGCACGGTATTCTCGAGGATCGAGCGTCCCTCGATCACCCCGTCACGAGCACGATCGCCGGACACGTAGGCCAACCCGTCGTGAATAGCTGCACGCGGGGATTTCCCCCGCAGCTTGGCGGTTCCAACCTCGATATCGCCGGAACGGAATTGGGATACGCCGAATATTGCCCGGAGCACCGCCGATTGCCCCTGGCCATGCAGGCCGCCGAAACCGACGATTTCACCGGCAGCCAGATCGAACGAGACATTGTCCACCCCGGGCGCCACAAGGTTTGCAACCTTGAGCTTTGCCGGCCCGCCTTTTGATTGCACCCGCGCCACGGCTGTGTCTGCCGTTGCAGCAGCGGAGGCTTCCTCCCCCGTCATGGTGCGCAAGATCGCCTCCATGGTGGTGTCCGCCAGGGCTGAGGTGCTGACCGTCTCGCCATCGCGAATGATCGTCACCCGGTCACCGACCTCGAATATCTCGTCCATTCGGTGAGAGATGAAAATGATGCTCTTGCCGTTGGCCTTGAGCTCGCGCAGGACCGCCATGAAGCAATCCACCTGTGCGCGGTCGAGAGCCGATGTCGGCTCATCGAAAATGAGAATGTCGGGATTGGCAGCCAGGGTTTTGATGATTTCAACCAGTTGCCGCTGATCCGCGCGCAAACGCCCCACCGGAACATCCAACCCGAAGCCATCCCCCAGAACACTCTGGAAAGGCGCGATGAACGGCTCTGCCATCGCCGCCATTTCGGCCCGGTTGCGAAAAACGCCCCGGCTCTTGCCGAGCCTCGAGAGACAGATGTTCTCGACCACGCTTCGGTGGGCGGCCAGGCTCAGCTCCTGATAGAACACGGCGATGCCAAGATCTCGCGCCGCCTGCGGGCTCGGGATTGTGACGGCGGAGCCATCATACTTGATCAGGCCGCCATCGGGGTTCACGCTGCCGGCGATAATTTTGCTCAGGGTACTCTTGCCGGATCCATTGGATCCCATCAGCACATGCACTTCGCCGGGCACGAGATCCAGATCACCCCGGCGCAGAGCGACGGTGGCTCCATAGCGCTTGCTCACACCCTCAAGACTAAGTCTCGGCATGACATCCACCCTGATCTGATTGAAGAGAGAGCCGGCCCCGAAAGGGCCGGCAAGATTTTCGATCGATGTTACTTGAACAGCGCTTCGGCCTCATCGATGCTCAGCGAGCTTGTGTAGGAGTAGAAGCCCGGCTTGCCCTCAAGCTCAACCGCCACGTCCTGGACGTTGGACGCATCGATGAACGGAATCGGCAGGTACATTGCATTGTTGTACTGACCGGCAGTTGCAGGCTCCTTCAATTCACGGCCCTGAAGCATCAGCACCGCAACGTTGAGTGCACTGGCCATGACGCCCGGAGGGTTGACGGAAGCGCCCGAGTTCAGACCTTCCTTGACCCACAGATCGATAAAGTCCTTGCGGATCTCGCCGGTCGCGGCAATCGAACCCGCCTGCGGAGAGTCCTGAATGGAACGCCATGCACCGGCAGCCATGCCGTCCTGCACCCAGACACCATCGATATCGGGATAGGTGGCAAGCAGGTTCTGCATTGCCTGCTGACCCTGGGCCTGATCCCAGTTCGCGTTCACTTCATTGACGATTTCGATGTCGGGATATTCGGAAAACACCTTGCGGTAACCCGCAACCCGCATTTCGTTGGCCGGGTGCCCTGCAACACCGTTGATGGCAACCACCTTGCCCTTGCCATTGAGCGTCTCGGCCAGCCATTTCGCCCCGGCTTCAGCCCATGCCTGCTGGTCGATACCGACATAAATCGCGTCCGGCGAGGAAACTTCAGCATCGGTTGAAATCACAAGGATGCCGGATTCCTTTGCCTGGGCAAACACCGGATCGAAAGCAGTCGGGCTGTTGGGATTGATGATGACCGCATCGACGCCCTGGTTCATGAAGTTGCGCACATGGGCGATCTGCCCCGGCACATCAACATTGGCACTCTGGACGACGACCTTGACGGTTACACCGCGCTCAGCCCAGGCAGCGGCCGCGGCCTCTGCCTCTTCAATCATCTGCGTCCGCCACTCCGACCCGACCCAGCCGTTGGACAAGCCAATGGTGAACTCTTCGGCACCTGCGGATGCAATGGACATTACGGATGCAGCAAGCGCTGCAATAGCTGTACGTAACTTCATTTTATTCTCCCAAGGATTTGTGCGTTCCAAACATTCCACGTTATGCAATCGATTGCAAGAGCCGTTGCAATCGATTGCAAGTTTCGATTTTGTGCGATTGCGCGAATTTCCGCAACGCTCCTCATTCCGAGATTGTCGTGCTTTTCAACGAGGGAGACCGGCAGCGAAACGACCCTGATTTCCTTCCGGGTTCGGCGCCGGCAAAAAGACAAACAGCATTCCGGGCACCCCTCGCCTGGGAGTGCCCGGCTGCGCTTGCACCGAAGAGATCAAACTTCGGGTTTGATTGTCATGAGCCGAACAGCCCTTGTGACGCGGGCCACTGCTGCCCGCGCCTGGCTTGCCGTCCGCCTAGATCACGCCCATTGCCTGCATGGCGTCCGCCACGCGCACGAAGCCCGCGACATTCGCCCCGAGAACATAGTCCCCCGGCGCGCCGTATTCCTCGGCTGTCTGGTCGCAGGCTTCGTGAATGCCCCGCATGATCTCGGCCAGCCTGTCTTCCGTCTTCTGGAAGGACCAGCTGTCGCGGCTTGCGTTCTGCTGCATTTCCAGCGCCGACGTGGCCACACCACCGGCATTGGCGGCTTTGCCGGGCGCGAACATCACCCCTTCGGAGCGAAACAGGTGCACCGCTTCGGGCGTACAGGGCATGTTGGCCCCCTCGGCAACCACAAGCACGCCATTCTTGATCAGTGCCATTGCATCCGCGCCGGTCAGCTCGTTCTGGGTGGCGCAGGGCAAGGCGATTTCGCATGGCACCTGCCAGATCGAGCCGCCCTTGATGTAGCTGCATCCCTGCCCCTTGAGATCCGCATATTCGGAAATCCGGGCGCGCCGCCCTTCCTTGATCTGTTTGACCAGGTCAAGATCGATGCCGTTCTCGTCGACGATGTAACCGCCCGAATCCGAACAGGCGACGACCTTGCCGCCGAACGACAGGATCTTTTCCATCGCATAGATGGCAACGTTGCCCGAGCCGGAAACGACACAGCGCTTGCCTTCGAAATCGGTGCCTTTCTTGTCGAGCATCGATTGCACGAAATAGGCCAGACCAAACCCGGTCGCTTCTTTCCGAGCCCGCGAGCCACCATAGGACAAGCCCTTGCCGGTCAGGACACCGGCTTCAAAACGGTTATTCAGCCGCTTGTACATGCCGAACATGTAGCCGATCTCGCGCGCACCTACGCCGATATCGCCCGCAGGAACGTCAACATACTCGCCGACATGACGCTGCAATTCGATCATGAACGATTGACAAAAACGCATGATCTCGCGGTCCGAACGACCTTTCGGATCAAAGTCCGAACCGCCCTTGCCGCCGCCGATTGGCATCCCTGTCAGGGCGTTCTTGAACACCTGTTCGAAGCCCAGAAACTTGATGATCCCGACATTCACCGAAGGATGAAACCGGATCCCGCCCTTGTAGGGACCAAGGGCTGAATTGAACTGAACGCGAAATCCGCGATTGATCTGCACCTGGTTGGCATCGTCGATCCACGGAACCCGGAAAATGATCTGCCGTTCCGGTTCACAGATCCGCTCGATCAGCGCTTCATCGGAATACTCGGGATGCCGCGCAACGACGCGCCCAAGACTTTCCAGCACTTCGCGAACGGCCTGGTGGAACTCCGGTTCACCCGCGTTCCGGTGGAGGACGGTAGCCAGAATAGGCTGCAGCTTTTCATCAATCGCACTCAACTGAATCACACTCCTGTTTGTCATCTCGACCTTTTTCTCTGGATCACGATTGTCGCAAACGCAATGCCCCATTCCGGCCCCTCACCAAGAATCAGACCCAGACGCAAATGGCCCGTTTGGTGCCGCAACCACCCTGCCGTTTGCCGCACGCCTGATTCCCAAGCGGTGTGACGCACAAGTGGCAAGGCCCCGGTCGCGGCCGTTCAGGAGCGTTTGACAGCAGCGTGACAGTCAGTCCCGGGGCGAACCGCTGACCGGTTGAGATCCAAAGCATTTTCAAAGTCGGCGGCAGCGAGACGGCACAGACCACCGGGCATCAACTCAATCCTCCCTGGCCCGCCCAAAGCCAAACGAAATTTATTGCAGTTACGGTGCAAGTATTTTGGTTTGAAATGGTCTCGATCCTCGTCCATCGTAAGGTTCATTCCCAATCACCGAGACCGGAGAGAGCCTTGAGCGTCACTTGGAGCGATCTGGACGAGAACGAGCAGACTGCGCTCAAGCGGTTGAATCGCGGCCCCTACCCCGCACTCGAGCCATCCATGGCTGAACGCCTGATTGCGCTCGGCCTTGTCGAGCGGAGACCGCGTGGCATCGGGATCAACCGGGCCGGGCGCGAGCTGGTCATCGGCGTGCTGCTGAATCAGCGTGAGGGCTGACAGATGACCCAGCCGGTTTGCATCGGCTGTCGCGGCAGATGCGGTCAGCTGACCACGTCTTTCAGCCCGCGCAGAGCCTCCTGGATGTCATCTCTCGCCTCGCTTGCTTCGGGATAAACAGCATAGGCGGGATAGGTGAATTCCGGTGCGCCATCGACAATCTCGAGTTCACCCGATGCAATGTGGGGCGCTGCCGCGCCACGGCGGAAATAGCCCATTCCACCAGCCCGCAGAATGTAGTTGAGGCCGAGCGGGCCAAGGCCGACAAACAGCCCGGGCTCGCCGAACGAATTGGAACTGGCGTCGTGCTGGGCCGCGAACAACGGTCCCCAATCGACATAGACGTAATCTTCCGCACCAGCCGGTTCGCCGTCTTTGGGTTTGGTCCGCACGAGCACCAGTTGCTCCTCGACCAGCAACTCGACCTTGAAGCCCGGCAAAAGTTTCGGTGCATACAGCACGGCGATATCGAGAACACCGGTCCGGAGCTGCTCCAGCAGCTGGTCAGGCACACCGACATTGGCATGAATGGCGATTTCCGGCTTTCGCTGCTTCATCCAGACCAGCCAGTCCAGCAGCACCGGATCCCAGAGACTGAGCTCGCCTCCCAGTGCGACAACACTTGTGCGGCCCGACGGGATGGCAAGCTGGTGCCGCGCCCGTTCCCATATCTGCACGAATGACTGGGCATAGCGCTCGAACTCGCGGCCGGCCGGTGTGAGCTGTGCGCCATTGCGGTTGCGGACGAACAATTGTCGACCCAGCACATCCTCAAGCGTCCGGATACGGGCGCTGACTGTGGTCTGGGTGACATGCAGCCGATCTGCCGCCTTGAGAAAGCTGCCTGAATGAACAATCTCGAGAAATGTCCGGGCACGGTCGATGTCCATCACGGCCTCCTTTGAGTGCAATATTATTGCATCAATAGAGCATTTAATTCCGTTTGCCTTCCCGTTTCTTCTGATTGCATTCTGAATTGCAAAATTCCGCCGCCCCTCGTCTTCGGCGGGAACCGGAGCCCGGAATGAGAAACGAAGAAGA
>Ga0209345_10003545_pt1 | contig 15972 bp, 15 predicted proteins | sample Cruoilmetagenom7_FD_187294 | JGI IMG/M metagenome (GOLD analysis project Ga0209345, IMG submission 187294) | Oil polluted marine microbial communities from Coal Oil Point, Santa Barbara, California, USA - Sample 7 (SPAdes) (version 2) | ecosystem: Environmental > Aquatic > Marine > Oil seeps ... | reverse complement strand
CCATCTTTAGGGTGTTGGATAGCCTGGATAGGGCTAGGTTAGAAGTGATTTGGTTGTAGATGGTGCGGTTTTGACAAAAAAGTTGTGTAACTTTTCAGATGTGAGAGCCTCAAACGACTCCACAGCTAGAGCATGGCCCATTTTGATAAAGTCACCGCAAGTGATGGGTGTGCTCTAAGCGCTTGTTTTAGAATCTGATTCACGTCTTCGATTGAAGTTAGATGCTTCAATCGAAGACGGTCAAGTTCTAGCGTGCGGCCGCGCTTAACTCTACTGGGGCATGAGTGCGTGTGCGGTCGTCTTCGCGTTGTTGTGCGATGTCGGCCTGTTCGAGTTCAGCAACAGCATCATCGCGTTCGACAACGGCATTTTCCAAGCGCTCACGCAACTCGTTAATTGACGTCATCAGGTTTTCTCGGCGTTGTGTCGCCGATCGTGCGAACGTTGAATAGGCGAAGTGAGTACGATCACGAATGCCAGTACGTTCCTCTTCCGCCTGAATTTGGCGATCGAGATTGATTGCCATTTGATCAAATTCGCCGATCATTTGCTCTAGATCACCAACCTTTTGAGCTTTTTCATCGGCGGCGAAGCGCTTCAATTTGAGCGCGGATTCTCTTATTCTCATGTTCGATACCTCTGACACATTCGAACCCTGTCTGACTTCATACTAAAAATACGCCAGACCTTTTAAGTCATTATATAGGTTCTATTTTGTACATAACTTCATTTTTACGCAACCCTTGCATACAATTGTATGCCTCCAGTCACGTTGCCGGTTTCCGGATTGCTCTCATCATGCCTCACTGCGGTAAAGTTGCGGTAAAGTCACGGATATCAATTGTCTCTATCTTGTATTTTGTTTTTTCTGCGTTTTAAAACGCACGAGCACTAGGGCTGGCAATGTTTATTTGGTATACTTCTGATTCGGGTGTTTCAGTGGCTTGTGATCGTTCTATTGCTTCGGGGGATTTGCAGGACGGTCAGGCGGCTGGGCTTTGTAAGTTTGGGAAATTACATACAATTTGTGCGTGACGTCAGCTGGTTTTGGCGGAGGTTATGCAATGGGCGCGATTCCGATTATGCGGATTCGGCGGTGGGGGAGATTTGCCAAAATTAATGGGGAACGTGTTTTCTGGAATGGCTAACATAATCGTACCGGGCGAGCAGGTTGGCAACAGAAAATTAGGGTTTGTTAACTTATTACAACTAAATTCATAACGATCACTTAGCGGCAGTACTTTATGTGCTGTTTTGGTATTTAGAGCGGCGGAGCTCTGGGTTCAAGACTAGGAAAGAGGAACGGCATGAGGGTCCTTCTTATTGAAGATGACAGCGCTACGGCTCAAAGCATTGAGTTAATGCTGCAGTCTGAAGGTTTCAACGCTTACACAACAGACCTAGGCGAGGAGGGCGTTGACCTCGGTAAGTTATATGATTATGATATTATTTTGCTGGACTTAAATCTGCCGGATATGAGCGGATATGAAGTTCTCAAAACGTTACGTGTCAGTAAAGTAGCGACGCCGATATTGATCCTGTCCGGATTGGCGGGGATAGAGGACAAGGTCAGAGGCCTCGGGTTTGGAGCTGATGACTACATGACGAAACCGTTCCATAAGGACGAGCTCGTTGCCCGTATTCATGCTATTGTGCGACGATCGAAAGGTCATGCGCAGTCAGTAATTGAAACTGGGGAGCTTCGTGTCAATCTCGATACCAAGACCGTTGAGGTCCATGGGCAACGCGTGCATTTGACTGGCAAAGAATACCAGATGCTTGAATTGCTTTCTTTGAGAAAAGGTACGACGCTGACCAAAGAGATGTTCTTAAATCATCTTTATGGCGGAATGGATGAGCCTGAACTCAAGATTATTGACGTATTTATTTGCAAACTGCGCAAAAAGCTGCAAACAGCAACGGGCGGGAAACACTATATTGAAACGGTTTGGGGACGTGGTTATGTGCTGCGCGACCCGGCCGATGAAGGCACGGCGGCTGCCTAATTGCTGGCCAATACTGGTGGTTGGGCAGGGTTTAACCTGTGTCCTAGGACCTATGTCTGAGATTGAGAAAGGGGCCCTTGCGGTTCCTTTTTTTATGGGAGATTGCCAGAGTTTCGAAGTTTTTGTCAGGTTTTAAAGGGTGGGCTGGTTTGGTCGGGGCGAAGAAGGGATTGAGGTATGAGTGAGGCAGGCGAAAGTATGGAAACGACTCTGAGGGCAGCAATTATTCCAGTTACCCAGTTGCAGCAGAATTGTTCTCTGATATGGGATGAAGTGACGATGCTTGGTGCCGTGGTTGATCCAGGTGGCGACCTTGACCGTATTGAAGCGGCAATTGCCGAAATTGGGCTGAAGGTTGAGAAAATTGTTCTGACGCATGGGCATGTTGACCATGCAGCTGGGGCGACCGCGCTTAAAGAGCGGTTGAATGTTGAAATTGAAGGGCCGCATGAGGCGGACGCATTCTTGCTGGAAACGATTGAAGAGCAAGCTGGTAAGTTTGGAATTGAAGATGCGCGGAATGTGACGCCGGACAGGTGGCTGGATGAGGGGGATACGTTCTCGATCGCCGGGCATGACTTCGCGATTTTCCATTGCCCGGGGCATTCGCCGGGGTCGTTGGTGTATGTAGAGCTGGTTGAGCGCTTTGCATTGATGGGGGATGTGCTGTTTCGCGGTTCAATAGGGCGGACTGATTTCCCCTATGGTGACCATGACGCGTTGATTTCGGCAATTAAAACTAAGCTTTTGCCCTTAGGGGATGACATTGCATTCATTTGTGGGCATGGGCAGCCGAGTACCCTTGGCGACGAGCGTGCGATGAACCCATTTATCTCGGGGATGTAAGGCAGCAGCCAGGATATGCCGCGCACATGAAAACTCTGTAATGCGGGCTTTTGGCTGATTTGAGCGGGATTGGCATAGGTGTTAATGGCGTTTGACTAAAGTCAAACGCCATTTTGACTTCCAACACATAGAGCTACGGATCAGTAGCCGAAAATTATGGTTAGATCACCAAAAATGCCTGGCGAGTCGGTCATGGCATTGTCTGGGCCAGAGCCTTGTGGGCCTTGCCAAAAGTCCACTGTGTTGAGACGCAGCGTTTCTTTGCAGGACCGTCCACAGTCGATCCATGTGCCACCAGGCAAGCGGACTTGGCGACCATCTCTCTTCCATCTTACACGGCCAACCGCCTTGGCGTTACCAAAGCGGCTGTACGCTACAACATAGTCTGGGGTTTTGGCGTAACGTCGACCGGCTTCTGCGGGGAGGCTGGATGCTGCGGCTGCCACTGCCAGGATGCTGAAGGCGAATAGTGCGCTGCGGGCTTGGGTGTAGTTTATCATTGATGGATTTCCCGTAGATAAGGGATGAGTTTGTGAAACGTGTGGGGTGGCGCGGGTTTAGCCGCACAAACTTCTGGCTTTATAAGAGTTTATCATATTTGATCATTCGCCGAATTGAATTGCTGTAGGTGTCGCTGCTGAAAAGCGGCATTGTGTGTCATTATGGACTGCGGACTGCATGGTGGCGATCATGCGAACTGGAACAAGAGCATTTCGGCGAGGGGAAAATATGACAGCAAAAGTTGCAGTTGTGACTGGTGCGGGAAGCGGCATTGGCCGGGCGTCGGCATTGGCGCTTCAGGGTGAGGGTTACAATGTTGTGGTTGCGGGACGGCGCGTTGGAGCGCTTGAGGAGACCGTGGCGATGTCTTCGTCAGATGGCGGGTGCATGGTTGCTGTTTCGACCGATGTGAGTGATGCGCAGTCTGTTGCGGCCCTGTTTGCTGAAGCCAAGAATACCTTTGGACGGCTGGATCTGTTGTTCAATAATGCGGGCATGGGTGCGCCGCCCGTTGATCTAGAGGATTTGCCGATTGAGACGTGGCGACAAGTGGTTGATGTCAATCTGACCGGATCGTTTCTTTGTGCCCAGGAAGCGATCAAGATTATGAAGGCGCAAACTCCAATGGGTGGGCGGATTATCAATAATGGTTCGATTTCCGCCTATGCTCCGCGCCCGAATTCAGTGGCATACACCACGACCAAGCATGCGATTACTGGGTTGACCAAGTCAATTTCTCTGGATTGCCGGAAGTACGATATTGCGTGCGGGCAGCTTGATGTGGGGAATGCCGATACGGACATGGGTGGGCGCATGAAGAATGGCGTTCCGCAGGCGAATGGTGAGATTATGGCTGAGGCTGTGATGGATGTTTCGAATGTGGCCAGCGCCGTAGTCTATATGAGCTCTCTGCCGTTGGATGCCAATGTCCAGTTTATGACGGTGATGGCAACGAAGATGCCGTTTGTTGGCCGCGGTTGAAGGTGCAGTTCGAGCCTACATTGAGGTTTTCGAGAGCCACGTTGAATTATTTATGAATTATCTGAGATAAAAGAAAACCGTTTTCATCTGAGATGATCCGGCTTTAGCGGCGGCGTAGTGAAATCGATAGGCCTCGAATTCCTCCGGCAGAGATTGAGCGCAGTGATACGGTTTGGCGGGAGCGACCGTAGGAAATACTTAGGTTGGCTGAGATAGAACCACTTGCCCTAAGGCTTATTCTGCCAGGAGTGGCGCGGCCAGAAATGTTGCCATCCGCATTGAATGTTCGTTCTTCCCAATTTCCCGACAGGCGGCCTCGCACGTTTCTAAGGTGCGAGCGCAATTCGAACTTATAACTGGACGAGGCGCATCGAATGGCCAAGCTAAGGCGCGAGCCGCGTGCTTTAACCGTATAGTAGGCTCGGCAGCGGATGCGTTCTGAATGACCGTTGGAGAGCAATAAACGGCCATTTCCACGCCAGGTGCCGGCCAACCGAGCGAGCGAATGAGTGCTTCTTGCTTGTGCTGTATCGGCGGTTGGTGGGCTGGTTACTGCGAGTGTGCCCAAGATCAGGGTTGCAGCAAACTGTGATAGACGGAAGGGTACCATCGTGCAGTGACTGGGTGTCATCGTTTGGTTCCAAGGATGCTGCTTTAAGTCAGAAAGATAGTATTAACTCATATAGGCAGGAGCAACCATCATTCTAGTGCACATCCCGATTTTATCAAATCACCGGGAGCGGCACGACGGGCTCTGAGCTTTTTGAGACTGATGAACGTCTTCCATAGATACTAGCTGTTTTAATTTATTCGAGATGGGCGTTTTCGGTTGCAGCGGATGGCGAGCGGAGGAATACAACCGCAATGATAGCTGCCAATGCTGGCAGTATGGCGAGAGCGTGCAAGGTTGAGCTGGCTGAACCAAACTGAACATAGGCCCAGCCGACGGGGAATGGGCCGAGGGATGCACCGACGACGCCGACGAGTTGGCCAGTGCCTTGGATGGAGCCCAAGTGTTTGCGGCCAAAATAGCGCGGCCAGATGTAACCGAACATCGTCATCGAGAAGGCGTTGTTGAGGCCAAAAATGACTGCATAAACCACCGTTGAGATAACGTCATGGGCGAAGGTGAGACCGATCAGCGAGGTTGTTGTGATCAGCAGGCCTGTGGCAAATACATAGCGGGTTCGGATGGTGTCGAACATGCGCCCAACCATCGGCATGGCGATGGCCATGGAAATTGCCGAGATGGCGAAGGCTTGTGCCGCCATTTCGATTGAAACACCTTGCCGGGTCATGACGGTGACCTGCCAGAAGTGCAGTGTGGTGACCAGCATGGCGATGGAGAACCAGCCAAGTGAGAGAACGTAGAAGCTCGAAGTTTTGAGAGCTTCGTTGAGTGAGAGGCCGGTTATCGTGGGTAACGTGGTGTCTTTGGTGGCCATCTCCTGGGGGGCAATTTTTTCGCCGTCAGGCAATAAACCCAGGTCTTCCGGCTTGTCGATGACCAAAAATATCAATGGCGGAAGCATTAGTAGCCAGGTCATTATGCCAAGTATGACCCATGCTTGGCGCCACCCGACTGTGCCGACCAGGTATTGTGCGAGCGATGGGTGGACGGCCATCGATAGTGCGAAGCCGAGCGCCATGAGGCTCAAGGCCAGTCCGCGACTTTTTGAGAACCACTGCGAGACGAGATTTGCAGAGGCTAGCATCATTGAACCCTGGCCAACGAGCCGGAGAAATGCGAAGCCGAATGCCAGCCACAGAAAACCGGAGGCTGCCCCGAAGGTCATGCAAGCCACACCCAGAATCAATGAAATACCGATGAGGCCTCGGCGCGGGCCAAGATAGTCAACCAGGCGGCCGACCTGTGGCAGCAGAAGGGCCGCGATCAAGGTGGCGGCACCATAGGCGCCAGCAATTTCAGCGGCAGTTATATTGAGGTCTTTGGAGATGGGGCCAACAAAGACTGAGAAGGTGTGGGATTGACCAGGGCCGCTGGCAAATATGCCCAGATTAGCTACTGCAACGATAACCCAACCATAAAAGATGCGCTTGCCCAGTTGGTTGGCGGCGCTGTTCCTAACAGAATTGAACACCAGTAGCTTCCCCCGTGATTTGTTTCTGTTTGGTTGAAGCCTAACACAACGCTGGAGGGCCGGTATGCGATTGAAATGCATATCTGCTGATCTGGAGTGGTCTTGTGGGCTGCGGCCGTTGATGAGGCTACAGCCCTACTAATAGGTGACCGTTATTTAAGCCCTTGAGGCCGCGCCGGCTGGGCGGTGCGCGCTTGATGAGCGTCTTGGCCGGTTGTGAGCACGGTTCTGCCTTGGGCCTTCCGGGCTGCCGGATCGTTTGGAGTTGGCGGAGTTGTCAGTGCGGCGCTGTTGGTTTGGTTTGCGACTTGGTTTTGCCATGAAGCTAACAGTATCGAGCGAGGTGGTATTGCTGTTTGCGCTTTCGCCGGTGTCGTGACCGCCGTTCTGGCGACGTGAGGGTTTGCGAGCCCCATCAGTGCGCGCGCGCTGTGGGCTTTGACGCCCATCACCGCGTGAAGGTTGGCCACGGCCAGAACCATTTCGGGGGGAGCGAGGGCCGCGATCGACGATTTTGTCAGCAGTTAGAGTTTGATCGTTGCGACGGTCTTGCGCATCAATTGTTTGCCTGGTGAGCCGTTCGATACCGCGCAGCAACCCCCGTTCGGCTGGGTCACAAAGTGAAATGGCGCTGCCTGCAGCACCCGCACGTGCGGTCCGGCCGATGCGGTGAACGTAGGCTTCGGGCACTTCGGGTAGCTCGTAGTTGATCACGTGAGAGACGGCGTTTACGTCGATACCACGGGCGGCGATATCGGTTGCGACAAGCACGCTGACTTTGGCTTTGCGGAAAGCTTCCAGAGCTATTTCGCGTTGACGCTGACTTTTGTTGCCGTGAATAGCGGAGGCGGAGATGCCAGCCTGTTCAAGATGCCGAGCGACGCGATCAGCACCGCGCTTGGTGCGGGTGAAGACCAGGGTGCGCGACATTTCCGGGTCGGCGAGTAGTTCGGCCAACAATGAACGCTTTCTTTGAGCTTCAATGTGGATGACGCGCTGGGTGACGCGCTCGGCAGTGGTAGCTACTGGAGCAACGGCGACCTTGACCGGATTGTTGAGCATATCATTGGCTAGGCCGGCAATTTCACGCGGCATGGTGGCCGAGAAGAAAAGGTTTTGCCGCCGTGATGAAAGCTGACTGACAATCCGCTTGATTGGCTTAAGGAAACCCAGGTCGAGCATTTGATCGGCTTCGTCGAGAACCAGGACCTCGGTACCTGTAAGGATGACATTGCGCTCTTGCATATGATCCAGAAGGCGGCCGGGAGTGGCGACGAGCACGTCGACACCACGCGCGATGGCTTTGATTTGTGGGCGATGGCCAACGCCGCCGAAGACGACGGTGGTTGAGAGGTTCAAGTGACGGCCGTAGGCGCGGAAGTTCTCGGCAATCTGAGAGGCTAGCTCGCGGGTTGGCGACAATACCAGAACACGGCAGCCTTTATGCATGGGAGGGCGAGGATTGGCCATCAGACGATGTAGAATCGGTAGAGCGAAAGCGGCTGTTTTACCGGTGCCGGTTTGGGCGATGCCGAGAATGTCGGAGCCTTTGAGGACTGGCGGTATTGCCTGCGCTTGGATGGGAGTGGGATTGGTGTAGCCTTGGCCGTCTAGTGCTTTGAGAATGGGCGCGGCGAGGCCGAGTTCTTTGAATGTTATAGTCACGTAATGCTTTCTTGCAGAGCCAATCGCGCAACATCAACCCGCGCGGACGCAGGCTTTGTTTGAGACGAGGCTCATTTTTGATGGACGCCCCGCGTGGCCTGGGCTGTCTTATGGGATGATTTTTGGCGCTCAACAGGGGGATAACGGTAGCTAGGAGCTGAATGCTCTGTGCCCGATACAAATCCCTTCACGCGGCTGGAGCGCCGAAAACCGCTCTCCGGAGCGATTAGGTGGATATCTCATGTTGCGGTGCACAAGTCAACTCGGTTTATTTGTCGCCAGACGCTGTGAGGGTATGACGCGTTAATCCAGATCTCCAGCCTCCCTTTATTTGCAGGGTTGCGAATAGCCGGAAATTTTTTCTGGCGGTGCTGGCCGGATTGATAGCAGGGGCTTGGGGCTGACTTGCCGAGCCATCGGCTCCTGTGTCAGCCTGTTGGAAAAATCTTAACCAATAGTGTGGCTGGCAATGACCGATACAACGATAACCGCCTTTAAAACTACTCTTATTCGGGTGCCGTGGAGCGGGAAACCACCTGCCAATGGGATTATGCCTCCAGCGGCGCGAGAATTTCTTGTGCTTGAGGTTATGACCAAGGGCGGAATTACGGGAATGGGCTATTTACAACCGCTTTCGGGGGGACTTGAAACGCTTGAATCCTGTCTTAGGGAAATGATTGCCCCCAAAGTAATTGGGCGTGATGCCACCGAAGTGGAAGGCATATGGCAAACGCTGTGGAAGAGCACTTACTGGCTCGGGCGCGGTGGTATTGCGGTTTGGTGCCTTTCAGTCGTTGATATCGCGCTTTGGGACATCGTGGGGAAACGCGCCGGGCTGCCGTTGCATCGCCTTTGGGGTAATTGCCGGAGGCAAGTCGAAGCCTATGGTTCGGGTGTGTGGCGAGGATTGGATCGCGAGCAGATGATTGTGCGGGCGAAGCACTTTACGGGCATGGGGCTCAAGGCGATTAAGATGCAGGCGGCTCATATCCGACCATGGCGGGAGGACGTGGCGAACGTTGCGGCGATGCGCGATGCACTTGGCGACGATGTCGAAATCATGGTCGATGTTAATATGGGATGGAATGCTGACACGGCGATCCAGGCCGGGCGGCACATGGATGACTATGATCTTTACTGGCTGGAAGAACCGGTCGTGTGCGAAGATTTCGAGGGTTATCAGCGCATTGCAGCTCACCTCAAAACGCGTGTCGTTGGGGCTGAAAGCCATTTTACGCGGTTTGATATGAAGCCGTTTTTTAGCAATCCGTCATCGCCGATTCTGCAACCAGACCCACAACGCGGTGGGTTGACTGAGTTGCGCAAGATTGCGGCTGTGGCTGAAACCTATGGGTTGCGAATTGCGCCGCATTTGTTCCACGAGTTGACGATCCATGTGCTGGCCTCGATCCCGAATGCGAGTTATCTTGAATACATGGATTGGAACGATGATCTCTGGGTTGATCCACGAACGCCGAAGGACGGCTTTGTGGTGGCACCTGAAGACCCGGGGCACGGCGTTGCCTTCAAACCGGAAATTTTGACTTCGAACCGCGTTGGTGGATGCGAGATGATGGGCGGTTAGCGGCTGCTCTTAATGAGATTTTATCGCAGCGCTAAGTGGGGGATGTCTGATTGGAGTACATTTGTGTGCCTGCAACTTTAGCAATTGTGACATTAGCAATTTTTAGCTGGCGGTTTGGTGCGGTTTGAGCACCTGCCCGTTAGGGTTTACAGGGAAATTTCAATGAAATATTAGGTAAATTCGAGGCATAAGTGAGCAGTTTTGCGGCAAAGATTTGGCAGTTATTTTTGCCTTCTATGGTTCGCTTTCTTTGGATGTAAGTGCGTGAAATGACCCCAGCAGGCCAAGGCATACTCGTAACAGGAGGCGCTGGGTTTATCGGTGCGAATTTCGTGCTCGACTGGCTGGCTGAGCGAAATGAGCCGGTTGTGAACCTTGACCTGCTGACTTATGCGGGGAACCGCGAGACGCTTCAGCGGTTGCAGGGTGATCAGCGCCATACATTTGTAATTGGCGATATTGCTGATGGAGACTTGGTGGGGCGCTTGCTTGCCGAGCACCGGCCGCGTGCGATTGTAAACTTTGCGGCTGAGTCACATGTTGATCGTTCGATCCATGGGCCGGAAGATTTTATTCAAACTAATGTCGTTGGCACATTTCGTCTGCTTGAGGCTGTTCGGGCCTATTGGGGCGAGCTTGAGGGGGATGAGAAAGCAGTGTTTCGCTTCCTGCATGTGTCGACGGATGAGGTTTACGGCACGCTCGCAAGTGATGATCCGGCATTCACCGAAGCGACAGCGTTTGCACCGAATAGCCCTTATGCGGCGAGTAAGGCGGCGAGCGATCACTTGGTTCGCGCCTACTATCATACCTATGGTTTGCCGGTGGTAACGACCAACTGTTCGAATAACTACGGGCCTTATCAATTTCCTGAAAAACTGATTCCGTTGATGATCGTCAATGCGCTTTCAGGTAAGCCGCTGCCGATCTATGGAGATGGTCAGCAGATCAGGGATTGGCTTTACGTTGCTGATCATTGCAGCGCGATCAGGCGGGTTCTTGACATTGGTGTGACGGGTGAAACCTACAATGTGGGGGGCTGGAACGAGAAGCCGAACATTGAGATCGTCGAGACTATTTGCGGGTTGCTGGATACTTTGCAACCGCGTGGTGATGGTGTGTCCTATCGAGAGCAAATCGTGTTTGTGAAGGATCGGCCGGGACATGATCGGCGCTATGCGATTGATGCGCGACGGATTGAGCGCGAACTTGGTTGGCGGCCGGCTGAAACATTCGATACGGGAATTCGCAAGACGGTTGAATGGTATCTTGGGGCTGGCACTTGGATTGCTAATGTGCAGTCGGGTGCTTATCGGGATTGGGTGGCGACGAACTATGGGGATCGGGTCTCATGAGGCTCTTGCTGCTCGGCAAGAACGGGCAAGTGGGCTGGGAGCTGCAACGCAGCCTTGCAGTCCTGGGGGATATGATCGCGCTTGACCGGCGATCACAGGAATATTGCGGTGATCTGAATGAGCTTGATGGTTTGGCTGCCACGGTGCGGGCGGTTCAGCCCGATGTGATCGTCAATGCGGCAGCCTTCACAAGCGTTGACGCAGCCGAGACCGAGGAGATGACGGCGCAAAAAATCAACGCATTGGCGCCTCGGGTTTTGGCCGAAGAAGCGCTCGCGTGTGGGGCTTTGCTGATCCATTATTCAACCGATTATGTTTTTGATGGCACCGGTGAAAGACCTTGGCGGGAAGCTGATGCGATAGGGCCTCTCAATGTTTATGGGCAGAGTAAACTTGCGGGCGAGAGGGCTATTCTGGAGACAGGGTGCCGGGCTTTGATTTTCCGGACGAGCTGGGTTTACAGTGCTCGTGGGGGAAATTTTGCGACGACCATGTTGAGGCTCGGGCGCGAGAGGGATCAGCTCAGTGTTATAGCCGATCAAGTTGGCGCGCCAACGGGCGCGGATCTTATTGCGGATGTTACCTCTCATTGTATCGCGCTTGTTACCCGGGGAGAGGGTTTCATTGCGCGGGAGGATGGGCAGGCGGCGATGTCAGGCATCTATCATCTTGCGGCGGGAGGGGAGACGAGTTGGCACGGCTATGCCACGTTCATATTCGATCTCGCGCGCGAGGCCGGTGTGGCATTGAAGGTTGGGTCGGGACTAGAGACAGGACCAAGGTCGGGGACGGGAGGGGTTCAACCAATTTCAACCGCTGAGTACGCATCGCCAGCCAAACGACCGCTTAACTCCCGACTTGATACGACAAAACTACAAAAACATTTTGGGCTGAAACTGCCGCACTGGCAAAAGGGTGTTGCCCGTATGATTGCCAAGAAGCTGGAGCCGCATCAATGACTGCACGTAAGGGTATTATTCTCGCTGGAGGTTCTGGCACGCGGTTGCATCCAGTGACCAAGGTTGTCTCAAAGCAACTGCTGCCTATCCACGACAAGCCGATGATTTATTACCCGCTTAGCGTTCTGATGCTGGCTGGCATTCGCGAGATCCTGATTATTTCAACGCCGGAATCGACGCATTTATTTGAGCAGTTGCTGGGTGATGGTAGCGAGTTGGGAGTGAAGTTGAGCTATGCTGTGCAGCCGAGCCCGGATGGGTTGGCGCAGGCATTTATTATTGGGCGTGATTTCATTGATGGGAAGCCGTGTGCGCTTATTCTCGGCGACAATATTTTCTATGGCCATGATCTTCAGCCACTTTTGGAGCGGGCTATTGAAAAGGTGGATGGGGCATCGGTGTTTGCCTATCATGTGACTGACCCTGAACGGTATGGTGTAGTGGAGTTTAATAGTCAGCGCCAGGCCATCAGTCTTGAAGAAAAGCCCGTGACGCCTAAGAGCAATTATGCCGTGACAGGGCTTTATTTTTATGATGGCGCGGTTGCAGACTATGCGGCTAAATTGAAGCCTTCGGCGCGTGGAGAACTTGAAATTACGGACCTTAATCGCATCTACCTGGAGCGCGATAAGCTGAGCGTCGAGCTAATGGGGCGCGGCTATGCGTGGCTCGATACTGGTACGCATGAGAGTTTGATCCGGGCCTCGAATTTCATCGAAACGATTGAGCAGAGGCAAGGTTTCAAAGTTGCGTGTCCGGAAGAAATTGCGTGGCGGCAGGGTTTTATCGATGACGCTCAGCTTTTGAGACTCAGTCGGCCGCTCGCCAAGAACGATTATGGTCAGTACCTGCTTCGACTTTTGGAGGAGGAAACTTGGTGATCAAAGTTACACCGACGGTGCTGTCAGAGGTTTTGGTGATTGAACCGCAGGTCTTTGGTGATCAACGTGGGTTCTTCTTGGAGAGTTTCAATCAACGGGCGTTTTGTGAAGCGACTGGGTTGGATCTAGCGTTTGTGCAAGATAACCACAGCCGGTCCGCGAAGAATGTTTTGCGGGGGCTTCATTATCAACTTCGACAAGCGCAGGGGAAGTTGGTACGTGTGGTTCAAGGCGCAATCTTTGATGTGGCAGTGGATGTGCGGCTGTCGTCGCCCAATTTCGGCAAGTGGGTTGGGGTTGAGTTGAGTGCTGAAAATCACAAGCAGATCTGGGTGCCTACAGGGTTTGCACATGGGTTTATCGTTATCAGCGATAGTGCCGACGTCATTTATAAGACGACAGACTATTATGCACCAGAACACGAGCGCTCAGTGCTGTGGAATGATCCAGCCATTGGCATCGATTGGCCACTGGGGGAGAATATGGAACCACAACTGTCAACCAAGGACGAGGCAGGTGTGTTGCTGGCTGAGGCTGAGGTTTTTGTCTAGGCTCTACCACATGGTGCCAAAGTCCATCATGTTGCCCAGGCTTTGTTCACTATTCAGATTCAGCAAAGTTTCTGCTTAACCCGTCTTGACTGATCTTCTATGAAGATCGGGCTGCCGTTGTGTTCGAAATTGGTTCCGGCAGCAGGTTGGATCGGATTGGCATGGTTGCGGCACACCAGAAAACGATTTTGTTTGTGACGTTGGCGCTCGAGCGGGGCGGGACGGAGCAGCATTTAGCTGAGGTCGTGCCGCGACTCGTAAAAAAGGGGTGGTCGGCCGAGATCTATTGTTTGGCAGCACGTGGTGTTCGCGCTGCTGAGGTCGAGGCCAATGGTGTCAAGGTTATAGGCCCGCCATTGGATGGGACGCCGGTGCTCTCTGGGGTGTTTGGGCTGGTGCGTGTTGTCGGTTCAGCATTGAAGCTAGGCTGGCTTATGGCTATGCAGCGCCCGTATATTGTCCATTTCTTCCTGCCAGGGCCCTATCTTGTTGGGGCTCCGCTTTCGATACTGACTGCGCGCCCGATCCGAATCATGAGCCGACGCAACCTTGACGTTTACTTGCGCGGCCGCCCGGTGATTGCTGCTGTCGAGCGTCACTTTCACAGGTGGATGACAGCAGTTGCTGGCAACTCTCAACAAATTTGTGAAGAGCTTAAGGGCGAGGGCTGCGACCCAAAGCGCGTTGCGAAAATCTATAATGGCGTCGACATCGGGCGGTTTGAAGCAGGCGGTGACCGGGGTCGAAGGCGTCGGCAACTGGGAATATCCGATAAAGCAATTGTGGGCGTGCTTGTGGCGAATTTGATTCCTTACAAGGGACACGCCGATCTCATTGAGGCTTTGGCTGGTGTTAAGGACCGAATGCCCAATGATTGGATTGTGCTGTGTGCTGGCAGGGATGACGGCATTGAGGCCGACCTTAAAGAAAGGGTGCGACGATCAGGCCTTGAAGGGCATGTGAGGTTTCTCGGCTCGTGCACAGATGTTGCAGACCTATTGATGTGCGCCGATTTTTCATTGCTCTCATCCCATGAGGAGGGGTTTTCGAATGCGATCATCGAAGGCATGGCAGCGGGGCTGGCCATGATTGTTACCGACGTCGGGGGTAACACCGATGCTGTGATCGATGGGGAGACGGGAATTGTCGTGCCTCCCAAGGCTCCAGAGCAATTGGGGGAAGCGATTTTACGGATTGCAAGTGATGGCGCATTGCGGGCGCAGTATGGTGCTGCTGGTAAATTGCGCGCACGATCGTATTTCAGTATTGAGCAGTGTGTTGATCATTATCAGCGTTTCTATGAAGGGCTGATAGAGGGAAAGCGTGTCGCCTCGTGTCTCTAGCAAATGTCGATTAATTGAGGGCGGTCAGAAAAACCCGCATAAAAGTCGGGTGATTTGAGACCTCTACAGGCCAGCGTCAACGAACGGAGATATTGTGGGCGATAAATGCGACTTCAGATGGGTTTGCCGAACCAAGTATCGCAGCCAATCCTGGAGCAAGATCATGTTTGATGGAATCGCATGAGACTGTCCGTGCATTCTCTAACTATTTGTTTTAGAGACTTATTCACGCTTTAGGCCGATCTTGACGTTTCTCGATCAATCCGTCAGACGCCATAATATGAGCGATACCACATTACGAAATTATGGATACCTTCCTCTAGGGATACCTTGGGCGAGAAGCCGGTATCTGCTGTAAGATCACTGACATCAGCAAACGTGGCTGAGATGTCGCCCAACTGCATTGGAAGCATTACCTTATTTGCGGTCATACCGAGCTCGTCTTCGAGGCATTTAATAAAATGGCCTAATTCTATGGGGCGACTGTTGCCGATATTATAGATTCTGTAGGGCGCGGCCGACGTGGCAATGTCCGGTGTGTCTGCTGACCATGTAGGATTTGGTAGTGCTATCTTGTCGTTGCAAAGCAGAATGCCGTCGACGATATCGTCGATGTAGGTGAAGTCACGGCGGTGCTTCCCGTTATTGAAAACCTCGATTGGTTCACCTGTAAGAATTTTTTTTGTGAATGTGAAAAGTGCCATATCCGGTCGTCCCCATGGACCGTAGACGGTGAAAAAACGCAACCCGGTCACAGGCAGCTGATAGAGCGATGCGTAGACATGCGCCATAAGTTCGTTCGATTTTTTTGTAGCTGCATAGATGCTGACCGGATGTTCAGTCGGATGGTGTTCACTGAACGGCATTTTTGTGTTGGCGCCGTAGACCGAACTTGAGGAGGCATATACGAGGTGCTCAATGTTGTGATCTTTGCAACTCTCAAGAATATTTAGTGTCCCAGTGATATTGGAGTCGACATAAGAATGCGGATTGGCAAGCGAATAACGCACGCCTGCCTGCGCACCGAGATGGATTACTCGCCGGAATTTTTCTTGTGCAAACAGGTCCGCAATGGCTGTCCGGTCAGTCAAATCACAAAGTGCAAAACGGAAGCCGTCTTTGCGTTCGAGCTGTTGGAAGCGAGCCTGCTTCAAGGAGGCATCGTAGAAAGCATTGAGGTTGTCGAGCCCAACAACC
>Ga0209345_10003544_pt1 | contig 15972 bp, 17 predicted proteins | sample Cruoilmetagenom7_FD_187294 | JGI IMG/M metagenome (GOLD analysis project Ga0209345, IMG submission 187294) | Oil polluted marine microbial communities from Coal Oil Point, Santa Barbara, California, USA - Sample 7 (SPAdes) (version 2) | ecosystem: Environmental > Aquatic > Marine > Oil seeps ... | reverse complement strand
GGCGTTCTACATGGTTGGTGGTATCGAGGTAGCGGTTGAGAAAGCGAAGGAAATGAAGAGCAAGGCCAAGAAGTGATTCTGAGGTCTTGCATTCATTGCCGGATCGATCAAAGAGGCAACAGACATGGCTATAAGCGTGCATTGTGATGTAGTAAGTGCCGAAACAAAGATCTATTCCGGGTTGGTGGAAATGCTGATCGCAGCGGGTACTGAAGGTGACCTGGGTATAGCCCCGGGTCACGCTCCTCTGCTGACTCAGCTTAAACCAGGTCCCATTCGGATCGTCAAGCAGGGCGGTGAGGAAGAAATTCTTTACGTGTCAGGCGGCTATCTGGAGGTTCAGCCCAATCTGGTTACTTTGTTGGCAGATACGGCCATTCGTGCAAAGGATGTGGACGAAGCCGCTGCGATCGAGGCTCAGAGAGAAGCCGAGAACGCGCTTGCTAACCAAACCGGTGAATTCGAGTATGTCCGCGCCGCTGCAGAGTTGGCAGAGGCTGTTGCTCAGCTTCGTACCATTCAGCAGTTGCGTAACAAAATGCGTTAAGCATTTATATTTCGAGCTTACCGAATACGGAAGCCGCATCCTGAGTAGCAGAAAGACTGACGTTATGCGTCTGTTCTTCAGGCTTCGAGGGTTGCGGTTTTTTTGTTGAATCGGTACACATAATTTTTAACCTTCTCAGGAACCGGAAGTAGTTATGAACCCTTTGCACGTTGTTATTCTGGCCGCGGGCCAGGGGTCAAGAATGAAATCCGACCTGCCCAAGGTTCTGCATTCCGTGGCTGGCCGCCCGATGCTGCATCATGTTACAGGCACCGCCAGGAAGCTGGGTGCTGATAAGATCCACACGGTTATCGGCCACGGCGGAGATAAAGTCCGCGCGACAACCAACGAAAGCCTGGTGAACTGGGTAGTGCAGGACGAACAGCTGGGAACAGGCCACGCTGTGGCTCAGGCGTTGCCTCACCTTCCGGACGATGCGCGGGTTCTGATCCTTTACGGCGATGTACCGCTCACTCGTACAGAGACTCTCCAGGCCATGGTGGAGTCGCTGGATGACAATACCCTTGGTTTGCTAACGGTAACTCTGGATAACCCTCAGGGCTATGGCCGGATCGTACGTGACGCCAACGACCAGGTGACCTCGATCGTCGAGCAGAAAGACGCGAGTAAAGATCAGCTGGCTATCCGCGAAGTGAATACAGGCATCCTCGCTATAGCGGCCAGGCACCTGAAAAGCTGGCTTCCGACGCTGTCCAATGCCAACGCACAAGGCGAGTATTACCTCACCGACATCATTGCCATGGCGGTTGAACGTAATCTGAAGATCTCGGTATCCCAACCGGAAGATCCTTTTGAAGTTCAGGGGGTGAATAACCGCCTGCAGCTGGCTGAGCTTGAGCGCTGGGTTCAGAAGCGCGAAGCTGAGCGCCTTATGACGGATGGCGCTACTCTGGCTGACCCGGCACGTATCGACGTGCGCGGGGAGCTGGTTATCGGCAAGGACATTCTGATTGATGTGAATGTGATTTTTGAAGGTAAGGTCAGCCTTGGAAACAATGTGTCTGTAGGGCCCGGCTGTGTGATCCGGGATGCTGTGATTGCGGATGGCGTGCAGATCAATGCCCACAGCGTAATTGACGGAGCTGTGATTGGCGCCAATGCCCAGATCGGCCCTTTTGCACGAATACGCCCGGGCACTGAGCTTGCTGCCAACACCAAGGTAGGCAACTTCGTCGAGACCAAAAAAGCTCTGGTGGGAGAGGGAAGCAAGATCAACCATCTGAGCTACGTCGGCGATGCCTCTCTTGGGCGTAATGTAAATGTAGGTGCAGGAACCATTACCTGTAACTATGATGGGGTCAATAAATTCCAGACAGTGATCGGCGACGGGGCTTTTGTGGGTTCCAATACCTCGCTGGTAGCACCGGTCTGCATCGGTGCCGGAGTGACCATCGGTGCTGGTTCTACCATCACCCGGAACGTCGATGACAATGAACTGGCGGTGGCACGCGGACAGCAGCGGAACATCGAGGGCTGGAAACGGCCCCAAAAATCTGATTAAACGACTATCTGAACAGGTGGAAGCAGCATGTGTGGCATTGTAGGTGCGGTTTCGGAACGGGACGTTCAGGGCATTCTTCTTGAGGGCCTGCGCCGCCTGGAATACCGGGGATACGATTCCGCCGGCATGGCAGTTCTGGATGGTTCCAGCGCTGTGCAACGCGCTCGCGAGGTTGGCAAGGTAGCATCCCTGGCTGCTGCCATTGAAGCTAATCCGCTTTCCGGATATGTAGGTATTGCTCATACCCGCTGGGCAACCCACGGTGAACCATCACAGTTGAATGCCCACCCGCATATGTCCGGTGATAGCCTGGCTATTGTGCATAACGGCATCATCGAGAACTATCAGGACCTGCGGGAAGAACTGAAGGCCGATGGCTTTGAGTTTACTTCCCAGACTGACACCGAAGTTGTTGTACACCTGATCCAGAAAAACTACCGCGAACTGGGCAACCTTTATGGTGCGGTAAAGGCTTCCATCACTCGCCTGCGTGGAGCCTACGCTCTTGCGGTTGTACATGCCGATGAGCCCGGCCATGTAGTGGTATGCCGGGAAGGCAGCCCGCTGGTGGTCGGCGTTGGTATAGGTGAGAACTTTATTGCATCGGATCAGCTTGCCCTGCTGCCAGTAACCGACCGTTTCATGTTTCTGGAAGAGGGTGACCTTGCCGATATTCACCGGGATCGCATTGAAATTCACAATCGTGACGGTGAATTGGTTGAACGCAGCATAAGCCGCTTTGAGCACAATTCTGACTCCGCAGATAAAGGCGAGTACCGGCACTTCATGCTCAAAGAGATCAACGAGCAACCCAGAGTGATCAAGGCCACCATGGAAGGCCGGGTGACCGAATCCCATGTGCTGGAGCAGGCGCTTGGAACTGCGGCCGGCAAACTCCTTGAAGATGTTCGCCACGTGCAGGTCATTGCCTGTGGTACCAGTTATCACGCTGGTATGGTTGCCCGTTACTGGATTGAAGATCTGGCTGGCGTGCCTTGCTCTGTAGAAGTGGCCTCAGAGTTCCGCTACCGGAAACATGTTATCCAGAAAGACACGCTGTTTCTTTGTATTTCCCAATCCGGTGAGACCGCCGACACATTGGCTGCATTGCGTCAGGCCAAAAAGGCGGGCTTCCGTGCTGCGCTGGCAATCTGTAACGTACCAGGCAGCTCTCTGGTGCGTGAATCGGATCTGGTTATCATGACCCAGGCGGGGCCGGAAATAGGCGTTGCATCGACCAAAGCTTTCACTACCCAGCTTACAGCTCTGCTTATTTTTACTCTGGCACTGGCTCGCCACAACGGGCTGAGTGAAGAACGGGAAGCCGATATCGTCAAGGCTCTGCATCTGGTGCCCGGTCAGGTCAGCGATGTACTTGCGCTGGACGGCGAGATTGCAGAGATGTCCAAGCGGTTCATGGACAAAAATCACGCATTGTTTCTTGGCCGGGGTTCGCAATTCCCGGTAGCTATGGAAGGTGCCCTGAAACTAAAGGAAATTTCCTACATCCACGCGGAAGCCTATCCAGCCGGCGAGCTGAAGCACGGTCCCCTTGCGTTAGTGGACAGTGAAATGCCGGTGGTTACGGTTGCGCCCAATAACAGCATGGCCGAAAAGCTGAAATCCAACATGGAAGAAGTCCGTGCCCGGGGCGGTGAGCTGTTTGTGTTTGCCGATCGCGCCACGGATATAAAACCGGAAGAAAACATCCATGTGGTGCAGCTTCCGGAAGTTCACGAAATCACGGCTCCGATTGTCTATACCGTTCCGCTACAGCTGCTGTCATACCATGTGGCAGTACTGAAAGGTACGGATGTGGACCAGCCCAGAAACCTGGCGAAAAGCGTAACGGTCGAGTAGTCAGGATAGCCAGTCAAGGCCCAGAACGAGGCGGGGGCAGGCACCTGGAGCGGGCGAACGGTGGACGAGACCCCGGCCTTCGTTGCCGATCCAGGCTTCACCCTTGAGTAGAGACACTGCGCCCGTCGGCATAACCTCGATATTTGTGTTATTGACGGCTTGATCCGGGAGTGGGGCGGAAGGCTTCCCCCGGGTTACCTGATTTTCCGGTAACCACTCAGTGCCTCGCCCGGCATAAGTCACAAGCAAGCGCACCGGCACCCGGTCGGTATGAAAACGCGGGCACATGGTGTCCGGAAGTACGTGTAACCGGACGCCTATGGCTGTAGGCTCAAACAGGCAGCTGAACATCTCCACCACCTCATTTACATCTGCCAGCCAGAGTTCTGCCCCAGGTAATGCCTGGGCCCACGCAGGCAGAATCTGTTCAACACTGTCCCCCGCTTCAATACCAACAAAACGCTCAAAGGCGCCTGCTTCTCTGGAAAAGCGATAAGCGAAGCTGACGCTCCCGCCAGAGAGCTCGCGCTCCCAGACTGCGAGGTTGACCTCATCGCTGAAAATTTCCGTCAGGCATTCGGGTTTGCTGCCGTGCACTGCTATCGGTAGTGAAAGGCGCCTATTTTCTCCAGACATGTTCAGTGACTCCTGAGGCTTTACTGGTCGCAAAAGTAATATTATTTTGACTAGCGAATGTTATGTTATAACATACCTTCCGTAAAGTAGCGGGCAGACATTGAGCAACTAACGCAACAGGGAGACTTTGTATGGATCACCTGGATACCCGACTTCCGGTTACTGTGCTGTCCGGATTTTTGGGCGCGGGCAAAACTACGGTACTGAACCATATCCTTAATAATCGGGAGGGAACGCGGGTTGCTGTGATCGTCAACGACATGAGCGAAGTCAATATTGATGCCGCTCAGGTTCAACAGGAAGTCACGCTGAACCGGTCAGAAGAAAAGCTCGTTGAGATGAGTAATGGCTGTATCTGCTGCACCCTGAGAGAAGACTTGTTGATCGAAGTGCGTAAACTCGCTGCAGAAGGTCGTTTCGATTGCCTGGTCATCGAATCCACCGGCATCTCGGAGCCGTTACCGGTAGCGGAAACCTTTACCTTTGCTGATGAAGACGGCGTGAGCCTGTCTGATATTGCCCGGCTCGACACCATGGTTACTGTGGTGGACGCAGTTAATTTCCTGAAGGATTTTGATGAAGCACAATCTTTGCAGGAAACCGGAGAAAGCCTGGGCGAAGAAGATGAGCGCAGTGTCGCGGATCTGCTTGTTGATCAGATTGAATTCAGCGACATTCTGCTGATCAGCAAAACGGATCTGGTTTCCCAGAGCGATCTGGACAGGCTCAAGGGCGTGCTCCGCAGCCTCAATTCAGAAGCGGAAATACTCCCCATAGAGAAAGGCGCCGTACCACTTGATAAGGTGCTGAATACCAGCAGATTCAGTTTTGAGCGCGCTCAGCAGGCGCCAGGATGGCTGAAGGAAATGCGCGGCGAACACATTCCGGAAACGGAGGAGTACGGCATTTCCAGCTTTGTGTACCGCGCCCGTCGCCCCTTTCATCCTGCAAAGTTCTATGAGTTCCTGCACCAACCGGTTTCCGGTGGCAAACTTATCCGCTCCAAGGGGTACTTCTGGCTGGCCACGCGTCCGGAGTTTGCGGGCCATTGGAGCCAGGCCGGTGGCATTGCCCGGCACGGGTTCGCCGGTATGTTCTGGAAGGCGGTTCCGGAGAGCTCCTGGCCTGAGGATCCAGAGTATCGGAAGTCGATCATGGAAAGCTGGGTGGAGCCGTTTGGGGATATGCGCCAGGAACTGGTCTTCATAGGCCAGAATCTGGATCAGGCCAAAATCACCCGTCAGTTGGATGAGTGTCTCCTGGATGAAGAGCAGCTTCTTGCTGGAAAATCATTCTGGCAAACACTGAATGATCCCTTTCCGGCCTGGGAGTGAACGGGCATGGGTATAACGAAAGAAGAGCTTTTACAAGCTCCTGCTGACGATTACATGAACGAAGCGCAACTCGCTTTTTTCCGTCGGCTGCTCGAAGAGCTGCGCATCGAGACCATGAACAGCATTGAAGATGCAAAACAGCAACTCGCCAGTCCCCCGGAAATGAACGATGAAGCAGACCGCGCCTCTTATGAGGAAGAGTCGCGGCTGGCTCTTCGCATTGTCGACAGGGAGCGCCGCCTTCTGCCAAAAATCGACGCTGCAATGAAACGTATTTCCAGCGGCGATTATGGATACTGCCTGGAGTCGGGCGAACCTATCGGGATCGCCCGGCTGCTGGTGCGGCCTACCGCAGAGCTATGTGCCGAGGTAAAAACACTGAACGAGCGTAGAGAGCAAAATTATCGGCACTGAGTATTAGCAGGCTTACAGTTTGGTCGGGTTTGGCGCATCGCCATACACTTCAACCGGATCGAACTGTTTGTCATGCTCAACAAAGACCAGGGCGTCGTTGTTTGCTCTCTCTGCCGCAACCGGTACCTTTCGGTAAAAGCACGACCGGTACCCCACGTGGCAGCTGGCGCCTGACCCAGCGACTTTTACCCTGAGCCAGATTGCGTCCTGATCGTCATCCACACGCATTTCGACAACTTCCTGAACCAATCCGCTGGTAGCACCTTTATGCCAGATAACCTCACGACTGCGGCTCCAGTAGTGAGCTTCCCCTGTGATAATGGTTTTCTCGAGGGCTTCCTTGTTCATGTAACCCAGCATGAGCACCTCGCCACTGCCGGCATCACTGGTTATGCAGGCAACCAGGCCGTCCGAACCAAATTTTGGTGCAAGTTCGTGCCCTTCTTCCACTTGCTCAATGGATGTTCTCGGAGCAAAGCCTACCGCTTGCTGGCCGGTTTGTTGTGAGCTGGAAGATTCTTTTTTCATGGTATTTTTCTCTCAAATAATGTGTAGATTCAGATAACTGGGGGTGTTTCCAGAAAATGAATGGGGTGGCCGGTGGGTATACCTGCCAATGCTTCATCTCGCACTACCACCTGGCCGCGAACGACCGTATGGATGGGCCAGCCAGTGACCGGTTTGCCATCATATGGGGTCCAGCCACTTCGGCTCGCGATCCACTTGTTGCTGATGGTGCGCCGGGCAGCCAGGTCAACCAGCGTCAGGTCGGCGTCGTACCCCACGGCAACACGCCCTTTACCCTGGATCCCGAAAATGCGAGCCGGGCCGGCGCTGGTCAGGTCAACCAGCCTTTGCAGGCTTAGACGCCCTGCATGCACGTGGTCGAGCATTACCGGTAATAGTGTTTGCACCCCCGTCATTCCACTGGGCGACTGCGGGTAAGGTTTGGATTTCTCTTCCAGTGTATGCGGGGCATGATCACTGCCGATTACGTCCACTACACCGGATTGGATCGCGTGCCATAAGGCATCCTGGTGACGTTGTTCCCGAACCGGCGGATTCATCTGCGCCAGGCTGCCCAGACGCTGGTAGCACTCCGGTGCTGCCATGGTCAGGTGGTGGGGGGTCACTTCCACAGTTACCCGTTGCTTATGCTGAGCCAGGTACTGCATTTCCTCGGCGGTTGATATATGAAGAATGTGCAATCGGCGGCCTGTCTCACCGGCCATGGCAACGATACGTCGAGTGGCGCTGAGAGCGCTTTCCACATCGCGCCAGTCGGGGTGGTGGCAAATGTTACCGCTGTCATCAACGATAGATTTGCGTTCACGCAGCCGGGCTTCATCCTCGGCGTGCACGGCCATGCGCCTGTTACCATGATGCAGAATGCTGCGTAGTACTGCTTCATCGTCTGCAAGCAGGTCACCGAATGAGCTGCCCATGAAGACTTTTACGCCGGCACATCCGGGCAGGCTTTCCAGTGTCTGTAATTGTTTGGCGTTGACACCCGAGCCGCCAATGTAGAAGGCATAATCACACCAGGCACGATCTTTGGCGGCATCCAGTTTGGCCTGAAGGTCTTCACGCCAGAGTGTCAGTGGGTCGGTGTTGGGCATTTCGAAAACACCCGTTACACCGCCCAACACAGCTCCACGGGTACCGGCCTCGATATCTTCCTTGTGGGTCAGACCGGGCTCACGGAAATGCACCTGGCTATCAATGACCCCGGGCAACACATGCAGGCCTTGGGCATCCAGACAGGTGTCTGCCGTCCATCGGCCTTGCAGGGCTCCCATTGCAATGATTCGGCCGTCAGAGCATGCAATGTCAATCAACTCTGCTCCGTTCGGTGTCATTACTGTGCCGCCTTGCACCAACAGATCAGCATGGCGTAAGGATGAGTCTTCGGTATGGGTAATATCGCAATTGTCCGGCATGGTCATTCAGAATTCGTTCTGGATGTGCTTGTAGCCACGGACCAGGTCGTTATTGGTCCGGGCCACGTCTTCAGAAAACTCACTGGCATCGGCCGACACTTGGGGTAAAGACGTAAGGTCGGTTTCCGCGCCAATGCGTTCGGTAGACTGGACGTAAAATCCTGGCGGCAAATGGCAGCCATCAACCACGGCGTTGTAGCGCACAACGCAGCGGTCTTCGATAATGCAGTTAAACAGCACACTGTTGAATCCAATGAACACGCCGTTGCCAACTGTGCATGGGCCGTGCACGATTGCGCGGTGTGCAATGGAGGTGCGCTGGCCGATAGTCACCTTTGCGCCGGATTTTGAATGAATAACCACACCATCCTGAATATTGGAGTGGGCGCCGATGATGATTGGTTCTATGTGGTTGTTGGCATCCATCTCATCCGCCCGTATGACCGCATAAGGACCGATAAATACGTTCTCCTCCACAATCACCAGCCCGCAAAGGATAGCCGTTGGATCGACAAAGGCGGTGGGGTGAATCTGCGGTAAGTCGCCGCGGGGGTTTTTACGAATCATCCTGAGTTTTCCTTATGGGTTAGCTACGATATGGCTTTGTGCCAACGTGGACCTTGCTCGGTGTCCTCAATGACCACACCGGCCAACTCCAATTCTTCTCTCAGGGCGTCTGCACGCACGAAGTCACGCTGATGGCGGGCCTCTTGTCGCTGGTGGACCAGGGCTTCAATACACTCTAGCGATATCTCCTCAACTTCGGCTCTGGCAGTCTTTTCGCGCAGTTCACTTAATGCCAGCCGGGCAGGTTTCTGCAGCAAGCCGAGTAAACCGGCAGAAGCACGGAATTTCTGTGCCAGTTCGAGGGCCAGCCCGGCTGTGCTGGCGCGATCCACAAGGCGACAGAGTTCGTGCAGCCTTGCCAGAGCCAGAGGTACGTTAAGATCATCCCTGAGGGCGCTCATCACCTCGTCGTCCGGCTCTGTGTCAGACCAGTCCCTGTGTGTTTCGCTTTCGGCCCTGGCCAGGGTTCTGTACCAGCGTGTTAATGTTTCAACCGACTGAGCCTGACGCCTCTCGTTCCAGTCGAGCGGATGGCGGTAATGAGTGGACAGCAGGGCCAGCCTTATGGCTTCGACCGGAGTCTGGGCGAGCAGGTCTCTGACCAGCAGTACCTTGCCCCTGGACTTGGACATCTTTTGTCCGTCCACGGTTATAAAGGAATTGTGAACCCAGGTCCGGCAGTAACGGGTTCCATTGGCGCAGGTTCCCTGGGCGATTTCGTTCTCGTGGTGGGGGAAAATCAGGTCCTGTCCGCCACCATGTATATCGATCGTTGTGCCGAGGTGTTTGCCGATCATCGCGGAGCACTCCACGTGCCATCCCGGTCTTCCGTAACCCCAGGGACTGGCCCAGCCGGGCTGATTTCCGCTCGACGGCTTCCAGAGAACGAAATCCAGAGGGCTCCGCTTGTAAGGTGCAACCTCCACCCGTGCACCAGCCAGCATATCCTCCGGTTTGCGTTTGGATAGGGCGCCATAGGCGGAATAGGAAGGTACATGGAAGAGCACATGCCCCGAGGCTTCATAGGCATGACCTCGTATGATCAGCGCCTGAATCAGTTCTATGATGTCAGTGATGTGATCGGTAACACGGGGCTCAAGGTCGGGGGGGGCAACACCTAGCGCTTCGAGGTCTTCGTGATAAGCCTCAATATAGCGATTTGTGATGGTATCAATACCAACGCCTTCGGCAGCCGCTGCTGCATTAATCTTGTCGTCTACATCCGTGAAATTACGGGCGTAGAGTACGCAGCGGTAGTCGTGGCGCAGCAATCGGGCCAGTACATCGAAAACCACGGCCGGGCGGGCGTTGCCGATATGGGCATAGTTGTAGACCGTTGGTCCACAAACATACATGGTTACGCGCCCGGGTAACTCAGTGGTTAATGGTTCTTTACGACTCTCAAGGGTGTTGTAGAGCTGGATAGCGCTAGCGCCCATCAGGTAACCCCATGAAACCTTCGCTGGTAGACGCTACAGCGTCATGAGGATGCAAGCTTTCCTGATGCCGGACGTGAGTTTTGAGGTTATCGTACCCGCTGGAAAGGGCGTTCTGGATTCGCCTTGCTGCGTCCTCTACATACATCAGATTTTGGCCGTTCAGCCGTGCGAACGCTTGCTCATCTGCTCGCTTGACTGCGGTCTGGACTGGTGTTGCCAGAACTTCCTCTATCAGATTAACGATCGTCATTAGTCCGAAATCCCTGGCGGTGCCGGGAACATTAACGCTAACGCAGGCGATGCTACGCTGGCTGTGAGGTGTCGCAAGCGTGGCGTTCTTCTCCAGCCAGGCGACAACGTCTTCCTTCGCGAATTCGGTACTTGCTGCGAACTGTTCCCTGAAGCCATTAGCCACCAGTTGTCTGGATAATGCAGCAGAGCATGGGCAGGTGGAGGAATACTCCACCTCAACGGATGCGCTAAGGGAGAAGGTGCCCTGATACAGTTTTGCCTCAAGCTGAACCGGGTAGGCCTTCCAGCCAGAAAGTTCCGGCGAGCGAAGTGCCGGACGCCTGGCCAGAAGACTGAACTTCAGCACCACCCTGGCGCCATTGGTGTAACAGTCATGATGACTCTCAACCATGCGCTCCAGTAGTGTTCTCAAGTGCCCTGGTGCCATCGCGTCCTGCTCGGACATTTCATTCAGCATTCGGTAGAGGCGGGACATGTGAATGCCTTTTACTCTCACAGAAGGCAGGTTTACCTGAGCATCCACAACCATATGGACTGGCCCCGGACAGCCGGGTTCCGGCAGGTTGATCGGTAGATCAATTTGGCTCATCCCGACCCATTCCAATGGGACACTGATTGGAGAGGCTTCGTTACTGGCAACGTCTGGCAGGTCTGTACTCATGCTAACCCTGTTTCAGTTTGGTGTAAGTGGGGCTCTCTTTGGCTTCGTGCGAGTGACCGGAGCACAGAGAACATGCGCCATGGAACTCAACAACGGTGCGCTCCACCTTAAAATTCAATTGGGCGAGGCATTCATGCAACTGTTTGATTTCTTGTGCCTCAACCACCTCATGGATGTGGCCGCAGTGATCACAAATCGCGAAGGCACTGGGGGTGGACTGGCTTTCGGCCGAAACAGCGATGTAGGCATTCAGGCTCTCCAGCTTTCTGGCCAGCCCAAGGTCTACGAGTCGTTCCAATGCCCGATAGACCTGGGTTGCGCCACGGAAGCCTGTTTTTTTCAGAATGGCATAAGCACCCAGCGACGCATCCGCTTTTAATAGCACATCAAAGACTCTGCGCTGGTTTGGGGTCAGGCTGGTCATATGAGTCGGTGCCCGCAAAAGATTCGTTAAATATCGGCTTGCGTTGGTCCTTCAAGGTTGCGGTCGACATTGCTCGAGGCTTGCCATCAAAGCGTTCAGCAGCTCCGTGTAATGACCCGGGCCAATTTCGATATCCACACCTAACGGGTCCATAACAGACACCGTATTAACCTCGGACTCTTCGAAGACGGTCTTAACCAGGCCCGGGTTGTATTGCGGTTCAGTGAAGGCGCAGGTGACCCCAAGCTCTGATACCAGTGTCTGGATTTCACGGATTCGCGAAGGGCTGGGGTCAGAGGCGTCAGACAGTGCAATCGCTCCGGCTGCAGGCAGGCCGAATCGATTCTCAAAGTATTGATACGCATCGTGGAAAACAATGAACCGGATGCCATCGAGGCGATCTGCTCGCTCGTTGAGTGAACCGGTCAACTCATCCAGAGATGACTGAAAGGCTTGAGCGTTGCGTTGGTAGGCATCGGCATTCGATGGGTCTGTTTTGGACAGAACCTGCGCAATTTCGTCGGCCCACACTTTGGCGTTCATGGGATCCAGCCAGGCGTGGGGATCATATTCGCCATGATGATCGTCGTGACCATCGTGATGTTCTTCGTGTTCTTCGTGTTCTTCGTGATGCTCGTCGTGACTGTCCTCGTCACCATGGGAGTGAGATTCGAATGTCGCGCCTTCCCTGAATGGGAGGGTTGTGGTTGCCGACAAGTCGAGCATCTCAATCTTTTTGGCTGAGATCGCCAGATTCTCCAGCGGGCTCTCCAGCCATGGGGTGAGATCATCGCTTATCCAGAAGACCACATCTGCCTCAGCGAGCGATTCTGCCTCTGATGGCCTCAGGGAATAACTGTGGGGCGATGCGCCCGGCTGAACTAATAAATCCGGTTGACCAATGCCCTTCATCACCTGGGCAACGATGGAGTGTAAAGGGGCGATATCTACCGCAACTTTAGGAGCTGCAGCCCAGCTGTAGACGGGCAAAAGGCAAAGCGTTAGACCTGTTAAAAGTGCCGGGCGGGTCATGGGGTTCTCCTGAAAAGTTGAGGCTCGTAGTGAAGTGATGTGGATGCCGTTAAAAAATGTTATGTTATAACATAACTCAAACTTTGAGAACCCGTTGTGTGTGAGGCCGTAAAAATCGGCCTGCGCTTTTGGCCGAACGCTGCTCTATAGGATGTCGAAATGTTGATTCAAGCCCGAAATCTGTCAGTCCGAATTGGCAAGGTAGCGATTCTGAATGGCATTGATCTCCATGCAGAGCGCGGTGAAATCCTTACGGTTATTGGCCCCAACGGGTCTGGCAAATCGACCCTGCTGAGAACACTCATTGGTGCTTTGAAGCCTTCCGGGGGCCAGGTAATCAGATCGCCGGGATTATCCATCGGCTACGTGCCTCAGCGATTGCATGTCGATGAAACCTTGCCCATGACGGTAAAGCGGTTTTTGCAATTACCGCACCGGGTATCATCCGCTGCAATGCGGGCGGCCATGGATAATGCTGGCGTGCCTGGCCTGCTGGGCCAACAATTGATATCCCTGTCTGGCGGCCAATTGCAAAGGGTCCTGCTGGCTCGGGCCCTATTGGACAAGCCCGGTCTTCTGCTACTCGACGAACCAACCCAGGGGCTGGATCGCCGGGGCACGGCCGAGTTTTATCGGCACATCGACAGCACCAGAAAGGCACTGAATTGCGCCGTCATCATGGTTAGCCATGACCTTCAGGTGGTGATGCGCCAGTCCGAGCGGGTGATCTGTCTCAACGGCCACATTTGTTGTGAGGGTAAACCCGAGGTAGTCAGCAACTCCGCTGAGTACCGTGAGCTGTTCGGGTTTGAAGACGATGAGGACTCGCTGGCGGTGTATAGCCATCGGGGCCATAACCACGCCTCTGACGCTATACGGGAGGCCGTGTGATGCTGGATGACTTCCTGGTCAGGGCTGCTCTGGCAGGGGTTGGTGTATCTCTGGCTGCAGCGCCCCTGGGCTGCTTTATTGTCTGGCGGCGGATGGCCTATTTCGGTGACGCCACTGCCCATGCTGCCATGCTTGGCGTTGCATTATCGTTGACACTATCAACGCCAATCTTTGCTGGCGTGTTACTGATATCCCTGCTGATGGCTGTAACCGTCTCAACACTAAGCGGTCGAGGCTATGCCATGGATACGCTCCTTGGCGTTATGGCTCATTCAGCACTGGCTGTGGGCCTAGTGGCGGTTTCGTTTCTGTCGGGCGTTCGCATTGACCTTATGGCTTATCTTTTCGGAGATATTCTGGCCGTGGGCAAGACCGATCTGGCAATTATCTGGGGTGGCGCACTGCTGGTTCTGGTGATGGTGGGTTATCGCTGGTCCGCACTGTTGTTATCCACCCTTAACCCGGATCTGGCCATGGCCAGTGGTATTTCACCGCGCCGGGAACAGTTGGTGCTTACTATTGCCCTTGCCATAGTTGTCGCGGTTGCAATTAAAGTGGTCGGGGTTCTTCTCATTGCTGCCATGCTCATCATCCCTGCAGCAACGGCTCGCAGGTTCAGCCGGACGCCCGAAGCCATGGCGCTGATGGCAGCCCTTGTTGGTGCCTGTGCGAGCGTGGTCGGGCTCTCCTTCTCCTACCACTTTGACTCGCCAACCGGCCCGACCATTGTATGCGTTGTTGCTTTCCTGTTCGTTGCATTGAACGCGGTCAACAGTGTTACCCGGCGTCACTCTTCGGGTAGCGAGCTAAAGCGCAGTCAGCAGTAACGGCCAACTTTAAACAGGGCGTGCCTGATTGTGATCCTGTCACCAATCGGGCGGGACTGTTCACTGCTGACGCATAGTCATCCTGACGTTGAAGAGCTGAATATCTGCTGAAAAATCGATCGCACTCATGATGCCGTCGTCGACCTTTCTGGGCTGCGGCTTCGGTTTACATTTAGTATGTTATAACATAACATTTAAAGTTATTAATCAGATCTTGTCCCACACACATTACCGTTAAGTGCTTGAGATAAATTACTAAAACATTAAATGGAGATCCCATCGTGCACGTAAAGAAATCTGCTCCTTTCACTGGAATACCCCTGAAATCTTCGGTTCTGTTAGCCTCAGCCATGTTTTTGGCGGCCTGCGGAGGCAGCAGCGGTAGCTCGGATGACGCGCACACCGATACTGATATCGATACCGCTGGGCGATTGGCGCTGTTCGACACGGGCGCATCGCAACTGAAAATTCTGGATCTTGATAGCAGCGACGTGTTGTCATCCATCGCGATGAGCGGTGAGGTTCCTGCTTTGTACGCTTCTCCCGGAAACCGCTACGTTGTCGCCACCCAGAGAGGCGACAACCTGGTGTCGTTCGTTGATAGTGGGCTTTATACCGAAGACCACGGCGATCATATGCATGACTATGCTGAAACCCCGAGCCAGTTGTCGCTAACGCTGAATGATCACAAACCTACGCATTTCACGGTTGGTGATTCTTACGGCATTGTGTTCTTCGACGGTGATGATGCCGCCGCCAGTTCGAGGGTGACGGTTTTTACGGACGAAACCCTCGGAAGTAACAGCACCCTTGCCAGCCTGGACCTTGAATCCAGCATGCACGGTGTTGCCATGATGGCCGACGGCCATTTGTTTGTGACCTACCGGGATAGCTCTATTGCGGGCACAACGCTTCCGACCATGGTTGAGCGCTATCACCTGGATGGCAGCAATTTCGAGTTTGAAGAGCGTTACACCGATACCTGCTCAGCGCTTCATGGCTCAGCAATGGGTGCGCACAGCATTGGATTTGGTTGTGGCGACGGGGTATTGATTATCGACCTGCACGAAGCGGGCTACCCGACAATCAAGCTGACAAACCCTGAAAACCTTGCCGAAGGCTCGCGCATTGCAACCTTGCTGGGCAACCATGATGTTGAAGAGCTGGTTGCCCTTGCCGGCGACCAGATGTTTGTGATCGATGCGGAGGCTGAGTCAGAGTCAGGCGTCTATACGGATCTGGATCTTGGTACCGGAGTAGCGCCACTCGCCCAGGGCTTCACTACCCACGGGGAAGTGTTCTACGTACTGGGTGACGACGGTGGTTTGCGGCTGTTTGCGCCCTCCAGTGACTGGGCACCGCTCGGTACGGTTCAGGTGATGGATGCTCCGGGAGAAGATGATGGTTCACCCTCGATCGCACTCTCATCCGCTCAGGATCGTATGTTTGTGCTGACGCCTGATGGTCAGTCTGTTATTGAGGTTGATACTGATCACGGCGAAACCGTCCGCACTATCGATCTTGGTTTCAGCGCCTCGGGTATCGCCTGGGTGGGTCTGGCAGAAGCCGGCCACGACCACGACGACGAAGAACACTCTCACTAATCCTTTCTCTCCAGCAGTACCG
>Ga0209345_10003543_pt1 | contig 15979 bp, 10 predicted proteins | sample Cruoilmetagenom7_FD_187294 | JGI IMG/M metagenome (GOLD analysis project Ga0209345, IMG submission 187294) | Oil polluted marine microbial communities from Coal Oil Point, Santa Barbara, California, USA - Sample 7 (SPAdes) (version 2) | ecosystem: Environmental > Aquatic > Marine > Oil seeps ... | reverse complement strand
AAGGGGGCCATCCACAAAAACCTATCGGCCAGGGCCTCCCGGTTTTTGCGGCAGAGATTTGGCAAGCCAAATCTGGCCCTCCTTGACCCTGCCTGTCCGCCCTGTCGGTGGGGTTTGCGCCCGCCCGCGGTTCCGTCCGAACACATGGGTGTTCGGCCAGAGCCTCGGGCGGTGTTGGGGAAGGGGACCCATTGGACAGGTGGGTCGCCCGGTGGTGAGGGCGGCAGAGCCGCGTCCCTGAGGGCCGCGGCGTGAAGCGGACACCAAGGCTGCCTGAGACTGAATGCGACGTAAGTATATAATTGACAGCTGGGTATATTATCGTAAGGTGGGGGCAGCCTTGGTGGAAGGTGGCAGGAAATAGGGGGTCTTTCTTCCGCATGTCCCGATCAAAACGCCTGACAGAGATCGAGAAGATGCAGATCGCCCGCGAGGCCGCGGAGGGTGTGTCGACGTCTGAGCTGGCCGAGCGTTTCGAGGTCACATCGCGGGCCGTGCGCTACGTCTTGAAAGCTGATGCCGAGCGCCAGACGGATGCCGCGATCCCGGTCTCAGCGGTCAGTGTGAAGGTCACGGCTGCGGAGCTTGCGGCGCTCGACGAGGTGTTGGCCGCGGCCGGGATCGAGAGCCGGGCCGAGGGGCTGCGCCGGCTCATTCAGGCGGCGGGTGGGGTGTTCGTTCCGGACGCGCAGATGGCAGCAGAGATGGCGCGCTACCGCGCCTCACTGCACGAGGTCGGCAACGGAGTCGCGCAGATCGCCAAGCAGATGACGCGGACCAACCAGCGGGGGCAGGGGGTCGTAGGGGGCACGAGTGCCGAGTTCACCGAATTGCGCCTTGCGCAGATGCGCGGGCTGGCGCGGTTCATTCTGGATTCTGCTGACGAGATCGATCTGCTCCTGCGCCGCCGTCGGGACGCAATGCAGCTGCAGGCCACGGCCGCGCTGAGGGAGTTTGCCCATGCGGCTGAATGATGCCGTCCATGCCGTCACGGGCGAGGTCTTCCGGGATGGCTGGAGCCGCGTCCGGGGCTCGATGCAAGGGCTTCACGTGGCCAAGCAGACCCAGCTTACGCGCGCGGCAGCAGGGCACCGGCCGGCGGTCTTCAAGGCGATCCGGGGTGGCGGCACGCATACTAAATCCCAGCTCGCAAACCAGCTCGAGTACCTCACAACCAAGTCCACCCATATCGTGGACTCGAGCGGGTTTCTCGATGGCAAGGCGAAGCTCGAGGCGGGTGACATCAAGGACCTGACCGAGCGCTTTGCCAAGCGGTGGGATGCGGGCTTCAAGCCCAAGCTCGGACAGACCACCCATATGCTCATGTCCTTCCCCATCGGCACGCGCGGGGAGGATGTGCGCGACATCGCGACGGATGTGGCCGAGCGGTTCTTTCAGACCGATGCGGGGCATTTCGATTACATCATCGCGGTGCATGAGGACCGCGATCACCCCCATGCGCATCTGGTGCTGAACCGTCGCTCGCAGGAAGGCGAGTTTTTCTTCCTCGGGCGCAACCATTGCTTCAACTATGACGACTTCCGCCTCGCCATGGTCGAGGAGGCGGAAAAGTACGGCGTGCGCCTGGAGGCCACGCGCCGGGTGGATCGCGGGGTTGTGCATTACCCAGCCCGAACCAGCGAGATCTATGCGGCGAAAGAAGAGGGGCGCGCGCCCCGCGAGCGCGAACGCGTGGGGCAGGACCTGACCCGGACGCTGGCGGAGATCGCCAACACCAGAACCGTCTACCATTCGCTTGCCGTGGAGGCCTCCCGGGAGACCTCCGAGGTCCGCGGGGCCCGCGAAGACATTGCCGCAGCACTCTTCCGCGCGGGCGAGGTGCTGGCGCATGGCGGACAGGTGGACCGAACAGGAGATGTGTATATGGCCGAGGATCAGAGTTTCGAGGATCTGAGAAGCCTCTATGCGGAGAAGCTCGCGCGGGTGCAGGGCATGATCGCCGAGAAGTCTGACGCGGAACGTCCCGTGCTGGAAAAACGCCTCATCGAGATCCAGACGCAGGTCCAACACATGCAGCCTCTCGGTTTGCGATCATCCACGCTGTCAGAGATCCCCTCGGAAGGCGGGATCTATTCCGAAGCCAATATTGACGCCAGCCAGCGCGAGCGACTGGCCGAGCCCGACCTGAGATCGCGCATTGACGTAGCACTACGGGGCACCGGGATCAGCACATCGGAAGTGGTGGCCCGGATCGAGACCGGGGCCTCGAGCGCCGCGCTGGAGCATCAATGGATCGCCAATGATCTCTCCAAAGTAGCTGAGGCGCGCGATCTGAACCTTGAACGCCGCGCCGATCTGGAACAGGCGCGCGACATTCTCAACGATGTGCATGTCGAACTTGGCACGCTCTTGGAGCGGGAGAACGTGCTGCGCAGTGATGGTGTCATGGAAGCGGAACCGGTCAGCGAGCAGTTCCATTATCATGAGGGCGCGGTGCGGGAGATGGAAGGGACAATCCGTCAGGAGATGCGCGCAGACGGCCTGACCGCGCAGCAGATCGAGGACCGGGATTGGGAGGTTGTCTCGCGGGCGGAGCGCCGGATCGAGACCGAGCAGCGCGCGTATCTCGCAGCACACCCGGACCTGCTCGCACGCCCAGGCGATGTGATCGACCGGTCTGAGCCCTACAGGGAGATCATCACCGATGCGGCCCGCGCCAGCGAGATCACCCGCGAAGTCGACCGGATCATGGAGGGACGCGACGTCCGCACGCCCGTTGCAGATGCTGTCACGGATGACTTGCGCGCGCGCTATCCGGACATGCCGTCCCATCTCGCCCGTGGGCTCGGCGCGACCTATGCGGCCGTCGTCGAGATCCGGGACACGGAGGCCATCAATCAGGTCCGCCGCGAAAACGAGATGCGCGACGGGCTTGGGTCTGGCACGCGCGACGCACTCCTCGCAGCCCGCGATGAAACTACGCCGCAGTCTGCCCGTACCGACCGCCTCGCAGACGAGATTGCGCGGGTCCTGGACCATGAGCGGGCGGGGGAGTTGTCCGCGCCCTTCGAGACCGAGGCGGAGCGGGACGCCTTCCGCGACGAGATCGCGCGGGTGCTGGACGTTCGCCAACTCGACCGGCTCACATCTGGCGATGCCGATGCGCTGGAGAAGGTTCTCGAGGACCGCCTCGACCGGCTCTATGTCGCCAAGGTCTACCTGCAATCCGATGCCGCGACGGCCAATACGGAGGCCTTGCGCCAGGTGGTCGATTATCTTGCGGACACCGAATACGAAAAACACCGCACTGGCGATGTGGATGGCGAGACCGAGCGGGGACAGGTCCATTGAGCGCGCCCATGGGAAAGGCGCGGATCGCGACCGGTGTCTTGTTGGTAACGCTGGTGACCGGGGCCATGGGCTATACGATCGCCTCGGCGGTGCTGACCTACCAGGATCTCGGCTTCGGGGCCGAGATCGACTTCGCCTATATCGCGCAAAACTATCTGGCGATCCTGGACCGCCGCCCGGAGGACGCCCAACTTATTCACCTGATCATCGGCAGCTTTGCCGCCGCCGGCCTGATGCTGAGCCTCGCCCTCTCAGGGTCCGCCCTGACACGCTTTGGCCAGACGCATTGGCAGACCGCGCGCGAGATGAAGGCCAATGGCTTCTTCGGGGCGCCCGGGACCGGGTTCATCCTCGGCAAACTTGGGCCGCCCGGCTCCCGCGCCAATTACATTTGCTCCAAGGTCTTCCCCCATGCGCTGATTGTGGCGCCCACGGGCCGCGGCAAGACCACGGGCTTCGTCATTCCGAACCTGCTGACCTGGCAGGGTTCCGCCGTGACGCTCGATGTGAAGGGCGAGTGTTTTGAGGCCACGGCCCGGCACCGCGCAGCCCAAGGCGACAAGGTCTATCGCTTTGCCCCCACCGATTGGGAGGGCAAGCGCACGCATCGCTACAACCCGCTCCTGCGCATCTATCAACTGAAAGATCCCGCGCGCCAGCAGATGGAACTGCAGCTCCTGGCGACGCTGTTCCTGCAGAGCGACAATGACCGGGTGCAGGGCCTCCTCAAAGGCGGGATCGATCTCTTCGTGGCGGCAGGGCTCTTGGCCTTCCAGCGCAAGCGTCCGACCTTGGGCGAGATCTACCGCATCGCCGCCTCGGGCGGGAACAAGCAGAAGGAGTATTTCGCGCGGGGCCATGAGGTCGACAACAGGGCGGCCAAGCTGATCTTCACGCGGCTGGCGTCCACCAACAATGACACGCTGACCTCTTATGTTTCGCTCCTGATGACCTCGGGGCTCGACCAATGGCAGAACCCGGCCATCGATGAGGCGACGACCGTGTCGGACTTTGATTTCCGCACGATCCGGAAAAAGCCCTTTTCGGTCTATCTCGTGGTCCAGCCGCTGATGGTCAAACCCCTCGCGCCGCTGATCCGGCTCTTCTTCTCCGATCTCCTTTCCGCCATGCAGGAAAAGGACCCCGGGCCCGACGAGCCTTGGCCAGTGATGATCATGCTCGACGAGTTCAACCGTCTCGGCAAGATGCCCATCGTGGTCGAGAGCATCGAGACCCTGCGGACCTATCGCGGCCATTTGGCCGTGGTCACCCAAACCATCCCCGCCCTCGATGAAATCTACGGCGAGAACACCCGCCGCGCCCTGCAGGGCAACGCCGGCGTGAAACTCTATCTCACGCCTTCGGATGAAAAGACAGTCGAGGAACTGAGCAAGGCGGTTGGCAAGACCACGAAGACCGTCATCACGCGATCCCAGTCCATCGGCAAAAACCCCTTTGAAGGCCGCAGCCAATCCACGCGGACTGAAGAAAGCTCTTTGTTGCCCGAAGATGAGGCGCGCCGCCTGCCACTCGATGAAATCGTCATGGTCATCGATGCCCAGATGCCGGTCCGTGCAAAGCGGATCCAGTATTTTGACGACCGGCTGTTCAAAGCGATCCACGCGGCGCAGACGGGCGAGTTGCCGTTTCCGAAGCCGGGGGGAGGGGGGTCGCAGGGCACGCTGCCGCTGAGTGTGCGCGCCATGCCGATGACGCCGCCTGCGAACGGACCAAGTGGACCTGAAGCCGTCGTGGAAAACTCAGTTCAGGCTTCTGGGGGGCAACTGTCACGACAAACTGACGGCGTTCCAAAGAAAACCGCGCCCGTCGTTCAAGCCGTCATCGCCGAGGAACAGCGTCAGATGGAGATGGATTTTGGGAGCCAGGTCGCCGATGCAGAGGCAGCGAGCGTAGTAAATGAGGCGCAGATGCGCTCCGCCGTCGATGGATTGGATGAAATGGAAGCGATGCTGCGAGAGGACGGTGGTCAAAAGCTGGTTGCTCGATAGGGTGGCGGACATCGCCTGTTTGTCGAGGAGGGCGGGAAGCCGTCATTCGCTGCGGGCGGAAGAGAGACCCCCAAAAAAACCAAAAGCGGACGCTCGCCTAATGCTGCTGGCATCGTCTCTTATGTTGTCCATTTAGACAGGTGAGGGCAGCGCGTTGCATGCTCTCAATGCAGGATGTTGGCGGTTCTTTCGATCTGGGCGCCCTTAGAGCATCGAACCGATGTCCGGCGCTCCCGTCGGATAGGCCGCCCCGAGTTTCTTGATCTGGGTCAAACGAGGCCGGGATCGCGAGCGTCAGAGCGTGAAGCATGTTGATGGCAGGGTCGGTAAATGGTTTAATGCAAAATAGCTCAGAGAGTATGATGCACGAAGCTCCAGCATCATCGTCTCCAAGCAAAGCGTTACGCGCTATGACTCTTTCCAGGATGCTGTAAAAACTTGGAACACTTTGTGGCCCTTATTCCCACCACTACGCAGGAGCCTGAGTGAATCGAATATTCCTACGTTGGGGCGTGCCTCTGGCAGGTGCGCTCATCGCGCTTGTTTTGATTTTCATTCTCTACGGAAGCTTGGATTTCGACAAATTCATCGGCGCACTGCGCACTGCCAATCTGTTTTGGATCGCGGTTCTTGCTGGCACGATCCTGTTGGAGCAACTCCTCAATGGCTGGAAATGGCGTCAAATCCTGTATGATCTCAAGCCCGTAGGGACGTTCAGGTTGACGGGCGCTTTGCTTGCCGGATATGGAGCCAATGTCTTGGTGCCGCTCGGAATAAGTCCGTTGGTACGCGCGTGGCTCATTGCGCGGCTTGAACAGTTAAAGATGGCGACGGTCCTCACCACCACCATCATCTCGCGCTTCGTCGATGGCGTGGTATTCGCGCTTTTCGCAGGCGTGCTGGCGCTGGTCGGTCAGGTGCCGCAGATCGATGGCAATCTGGAGCTTGGTCTCAGCGTCGCGGGCGGGCTGAACATTGCCCTGTTCGGCGGTTTGCTCTGGGCCATGTTCAGGTTTCGCAACCTATTTGCCAGCGATGCGCCTTTGATCAGCCGAGCCTTTGATTGGGGTGCCGCGCGACTGCGGACAAACGGCTCGCAGATGCGCTCAGCACTTTGTCAAGGTGTGATCTGGCCGCGTGAGGCAATGCGCCGCGCGGCCGTGTTTGTCGCAGCCTTCGCTGCAAAACTCGTGGCTGCCAGCCATTTTATCTGGGCCGGGCTTGCAGTTGGTGTGATACTGGCGCCTTGGGACTATATTTTTCTGATGGTTTTCGCAGGCTTCATCTTGGTGCTCGGGCGCTTCGTGCGGGTGCCGGGCAGCTTTATCTTCGGGGCCGGATTTGCCTTGCAGATGCTGGGTGTTCCGCCAGAAACGGCGCTGCTGATGATCCTGTTCAATTACATCATGACAATCCTTCTGGTGGTGGGGATCGGCCTTGTCGTTTTGTGGCAAAGCGGCATCGACATCCGCCGCGCACGCCTTGATGGAAACGCGCCCGTCATTCCGCACTAAACATCCTGTCGGACGACGGCTTCTTGATAAAAAGCACTATTTCACGCTTCAACATAATGTGTATTGCTGCGCGTGCGAATTATCGACATAGCCAGCATATGTGGTTCAAACTGCGCCTTTTCCTGATGTTTTTGCTGGTCGGTGCAATTCTTGCACAGACGGGCGCATCTTTGGTCTCTTCTGCCCAAGCGGTCACGATGGAGATGATGCAGGTTGACGCTGCTTCGGATGTTGCGATGGGCGACTGCGCTGATATCCCCGATTGCGACGCTCCTTGCCATCTGTCGTCCCAATGTCGCGGTTCTGTTGGGCTCGTTGGCCCTGATTGGACCCTGGTGCCGAGCCGCTTGTTGGCCGCGTTGGCACCGCTGTCGCCCGCAGCTCTTGCGCAGACCGCGCAGCAGTCGGGCAATGATTTGCAAAGACCTCCCGAGGCATGACAGCTCAGGTGCTCCGCGCACCTTGATCCCCGCGATTGCAGACCGCTCCTGACAGGGGCGATGTCGCGATCACGCACAATACATTTCCAGAGTTACAGGCCATTCATGCCCCATACCCTTTCGCGTTTCTGCGCGGCCTTCGTCGCCGCCAGCCTATTGTCTGTTCCTGCCGCCCAGGCAGAGGCCACCGATTACGCCTTCGAGCTGATTGAAACCTCATACCCTGTCAGCGACCAAGCCGTGCTGACTCTGCGCCTTACCGACCTGCGCAGCCAGCAGCCCGTTGAGGGCGCGATCATCTTTGCCACACGGGTCGATATGGAGCCTGACGGCATGGCGATGATGACCTCGGAGATCACTGCTCTGCCTATTGAGACATCTGGCGAGTATCGCTTTGCCACCGACCTCTCGATGGAGGGCAATTGGCAGCTTTCGATCGCCGCCAAGGTTCAGGGTGAGGCCGAAACGGTTCACACCCGCATTCTTATTGAGGTGCAGGAATGAGCGTGTTTGGCAAACTGGCCCTGATCGGCATTGTCGGCGGCGCTGCGGGCTGGGTCGGCCTGTCGGCAGGCGGCAACGGTTGGACGCCCGCGCGGTTGGGCAGCAAAGCACAGATGGCGTTCACTGCACTGCTTGGGCAGGAGGCCGAGGCCATGCCAGCCCCCGCAGTCGCAGCCACGGGACCAGTGATCTATTTCCGCCATCCTGACGGGCTTGCCGAATGGTCAGCCCTGCCCAAGCAGACACAGGGCGGTCGCGACTTTATCGCCGTGCTGGCCAGCGAAGATGTCTCATTCGATCCGGCAGAAGAAACCGCGCTTGCCGCGACCGGAGGCGAACGCACAATTCTCTATTATCGCCATCCGATGGGCCTTCCCGACACCTCGCCAGTGCCAAAGCAAGACTCGATGAACATGGATTATCTGCCGGTCTATGCGGATGAAGCCACGGACGCGGGCTCCGTTACCGTCTCGCCCGGAAAGCTGCAACGGACGGGGGTCCGCACCTCGTTGGCTGTCTTGTCGCCCATGGTGATGCCCGTGCGAGCGCCCGGCATTGTTGAACTGGATGAGCGCAAGATCAGCGTCATTTCTCTGCGCGCCGATGCCTTCGTCGAACAGGTCGAGGATGTGACGATCGGCACGACTGTCACCGCGGGGGCACCGCTGGCGATGCTCTATTCGCCAGAGATCGCTGCCGCAGCGGCGCTTTATGTCTCGGATCTGCGCAATGGCGAAGGGCGTGCCAAGGGCAGCCGCCAACGGCTTGCAAACCTCGGGGTGCCGGCTTCGGTCATCGAGGGGATAAGCGTCGACAAGTCCCCGCCGGTGAATACCCCGTTGATCGCCCCGCTGTCGGGGGTGGTACTGGAACGCATGGCCGTGCAGGGAATGATGTCGCCCGCCGGCGCGCCGTTGTTTCGCATTGCCGATACCTCGGTGGTCTGGGTGATGGCCGAGGTGCCTGAATCCGCGCTCGCTGGTTTGAACCGCGGCACGCCCGCGACGATCACCTTTTCCGCCCTACCCGCCGAGACCTTTCAGGGCGTCATCAACGAAATCTACCCTGCCGTGGATATGCAAACCAGAACCGCACGGGTGCGGATCGAACTGCCCAATCAAGACGGGCGGTTGCTGGTCAACATGTTTGCCGAGGTCGAACTGGCGGCAGGCAATGCGACCCCTGTGGTACAGGTGCCGCAAACCGCCGTGATCGATACAGGTGACCGCCAGGTTGTTATCCGCGATATGGGCGACGGGAAGTTTGCGCCGCAGGACGTGGTGATCGGACGACAAGGCAATGGCATGGTTGAAATCCGCGAAGGTATCGCAAGCGGCGACAGCATTGTTACCACGTCGACCTTCCTGATCGACGCCGAAAGCAATCTTAACGCAGCCCTCGCGGCACTGGTCGCGCCGGAGGCCGCAGAATGATCGGGCGGATCATAGCATGGTCGGCCCGCAACCTGATGCTGGTGTTCTTCGCGACGGCGATGATCGTCGGCGCGGGCATCTGGTCGCTGCGCAGCCTGCCCATTGACGCAATCCCCGATCTGTCCGATGTGCAGGTCATCGTGCTGACCAACTATCCCGGTCAGGCTCCGCAGGTGGTCGAGGATCAGGTGACCTATCCGCTGACCTCTGCGATGCTCACGGTGCCGCGTTCAAGGGTGGTGCGGGGCTTTTCCTTCTTCGGTATTTCTTTTGTCTACATCATCTTCGAGGATGGTGTTGATCCCTACTGGGCCCGCTCGCGGGTGCTGGAATACCTAAATGCCGCCGCCGCCAATCTGCCTGCCGGTGTCACCCCTGCGCTCGGCCCTGATGCCACCGGCGTCGGCTGGGTTTATCAATATGCGATCACCGGCGAAAACCTGTCGCTGGCCGAGTTGCGCACTCTCCAAGATTGGGTTGTGCGCTTTGGTGTCAGCCGCGCTGAGGGGGTGTCAGAGGTTGCCAGTGTCGGCGGGTTCGTCAAGCAATATTCGGTCACGGTCGATCCAGTCCGGATGCGGGCTCAAGGCATCACGCTGACCGACATCGGCGATGCAATTGCGTCCAGCAATATGGACACCGGCGGGCGCACCGTAGAGCTTTCGGAATTTGAATTCATGATCCGCGGCCGTGGCTATTTGTCGGGAACCGAAGACATTGGCAACATCACATTGCGCAGTGTTGCTGGCGTGCCGATCCTGCTGAGCGATGTCGCACGGGTCGAGATTGTCCCCGACGAACGGCGCGGCATCGCTGAGTTGAACGGTGACGGCGAGGTGGCAAGTGGAATCGTCTTGCAACGGGTCGGCGCTAACGCACTCGATGTTATCGAGAATGCAAAATTCGAGCTTGACGTGATCGCTCAAAGCCTGCCCGAGGGGGCTGAAATCGTTCCGGTCTACGACCGCTCAAACCTGATCCTGTCTGCGATCAAAACGCTCAAAACTACCCTGCTGGAAGAAAGTCTTGTGGTGGCGGCGGTGACGATCCTGTTCTTGCTGCATTTCCGCTCGGCACTGGTGGCAATTGTGATGTTGCCGGTGGGCTTGCTAATGGCCTTTACTGCGATGAAAGCGTTGGGGATCGGGGCCAATATTATGAGTCTCGGCGGCATTGCTATCGCCATCGGGGCGATGATCGACGCGGCTATCGTGATGATTGAAAACGCGCACAAACATCTTGAACGCGCCGCCCCCAACAAGCCCCGCGTTGAGGTGTTGATCGAAGCCGCGACCGAGGTCGGCCCTGCGTTGTTTTTTAGCCTGTTGATCATCACTGTATCGTTCCTGCCAATATTTTCGCTGGAAGGTCAGGAAGGCCGGATGTTTGGCCCGCTGGCCTATACAAAGACATTCGCTATGGCCGCAGCGGCTTTTTTGTCGGTTACTTTGGTGCCTGCGCTGATGGTCGTCTTCGTGCGGGGGCGGATCATTCCAGAGCATAAAAATCCCGTGAACCGTTTTTTGATCGCAGTCTATCGGCCGGTCATCACAGGGGTATTGAAGGCCAAGACCCTAACCATCGTCGTGGCGCTGGCGGCCCTTGTTGTCACTATCTGGCCTGCGCGGCAGTTGGGGTCGGAATTCATGCCAACCCTGAATGAGGGCACCTTGATGTATATGCCCACCACCTTGCCCGGCCTTTCCGTCACCAAAGCCGCAGAACTCATGCAGACCCAAGATCGCATCATCAAATCCTTCCCTGAGGTTCTGACGGTATTCGGAAAAGCGGGCCGTGCCCTCACGGCAACCGACCCCGCCCCGACCGAGATGTTTGAAACCATCATTCAGCTGCGCCCGGAGGAAGAATGGCGCCCCGGCGTCACGACCGAAAGCCTGCGACAGGAGATGGATGCAGCCCTGCAATTCCCCGGTGTTTCAAATGCTTGGACCATGCCGATCCGTGCCCGCATCGATATGCTTTCGACTGGGATCCGCACGCCTGTCGGGATCAAGATCTATGGCAATAGCCTCACAGAGATGGAGAAAGTCGCCCGCGAGGTCGAAGCCGTGGTGCGCACCATCCCGGGCACCACCAGTGCCTATGCGGAGCGGGTCATTGGCGGCTATTACCTCGACATTACCCCCAACCGCGCGGCTTTGGGTCGCTACGGCCTGTCAGTTCAGGATGTGCAGGAGGTGATCGGCATGGCACTTGGGGCCAAGGCGATCACCCAGACCGTCGAAGGGCGCGAGCGATACAATGTCGCGGTACGCTACCCAGCCGCCCTACGCTCGGACCCCGAGGCAATCGGGCGCGAGGTGCAGGTCGCGTTACCCGGTGGTGGCACCATTCCTTTGGGGGACGTGGCCACGATTGAGCGTACTCGTGGGGCCACGTCGATCCGCACCGAAAACGGGCAATTGGCCGTCTATATCTTCGTCGACATCGCGGGGCGCGATCTTGGCGGCTATGTGGCCGAAGCGCAGGCAGCGGTGGCGTCTTCGGTCACCCTACCGCAAGGCTATTCGCTGGGATGGAGCGGCCAATTTGAGTATCTACAACGCGCCAAACAGCGACTTGCCATCGTGGTGCCGCTGACCTTGGCGCTGATCTTTCTACTGCTTTTTCTCAATTTCCGCCGCCTGACCGAGACTTTGATTGTAATGCTGTCATTGCCATTCGCCCTTGTCGGGGGGATCTGGCTAATGTGGATTATGGGCTTCAACATGTCAGTCGCGGTCGCCGTGGGGTTCATCGCCCTTGCGGGCGTCGCGGCAGAAACGGGCGTGATCATGCTGATCTATCTCGACCATGCGCTGACCGAAGCCAAAGACCGCGCCAAGGGGCGCCCCCTCACTCGAGGAGACCTTTACGCTGCAATCATGGTCGGTGCCGTCGACCGCGTGCGCCCCAAGATGATGACCGTCGTGGCGATCATGGCAGGGCTGATGCCGATCCTTTGGGCGCATGGCACGGGGTCGGAGATTATGCAGCGCATCGCCGTGCCGATGATTGGCGGAATGGTGTCATCGACGTTGCTGACGCTGATCGTGATTCCTGCTGTTTACGGAGTCGCTAAGGGTTGGAGCCTCGACCCTAAGTCGGAATAAACGTGTAGCTTAATGTGTACCGTTGCTCGCCGATGAAGCCGCCGTTCGCCTCGCGGAGTTGGACGGACGCCTTGCGTGCTATCCAACGTGTGATAGTGCAAAATTCCGCGAGTTGCATGAATAGCGGTAATGACGGTCAGCGCCGCAGAGTTGTAATTGAGAGTGAATGGCAGATCTGGGCAGCTCGCGTCGCTCAGTCAGGGAAGGCGGAGAGCGGGCCGTCGCTGCTTCTGCGAGGCCGCAGCGAGCCAATTGTGAAAGCCCAAATTCATATAACCACAGACAATGAGGTTCGGTGGCCGTGCTGGGGCGGGTCAGAACCCGTTCAAGTCGAAAAAACCTATACAGTGCAGTTCATGCTTCGGCGGATACACAGACGAAGGTGTGTTGGGATGCGATTTCAAACGTGACATTGCCAAGATCATGGATCATGAGACCGAGTTCTTGCTGAGATGTGTTTTTGCGACCCACCCATGCAGGTGTAATTCGATCAAACCAGTCATCTCGACACGCGAAAAACAAGCATCCCCGCTCCGCCACTTGGGAACGGGGCTCCGCTCGGCCTATTTGCCTGGTAGATGATCGGTGGTGAATAGCATGTTGTCCCCCGCACCTGAGTGACAAGCGATGCAGCCCGCGTCCATGCCCTTGGCTACCCGGCCTGCGAGACGCATGCCCTTCGGATTTTTGTCCAGCGTGCCATCGGGTAGATATTTCACCCAGAACCAATCCGAATTCTCGGGGTCAAAACCGGCTTCGCGCCGGAACATGACCGTGACCGCAGCAAGGTGCTTGTCCGGATCGCTGAGCACTTCATCGGCACTCACGCCTTCTGGGCCATAATTCCGCTTGATGACAAGGTCGCCCGAATGGTCGTCGACGCTGGCCGTGGTATAAAAGGTCTCGAGCATCATGCCATGCGGGGCGACCCCCTCGTAGGGAAAGCTGCGGAGCATACCGTCACCGGCAAGATTCATCTCCTCCATCGTAGCCCAGAGACGGGCAGCGTAATCTGCATCTGTATCGGTGCCAAAAGTGGCATCCTGAGCCTGTGCCAGTCCGGCCCCCATGGCCAAGGCCCCGAGGCCGACAAGGAATTTTTGAAGGCGTTTCATGTCAATTCTCCCCTATGCTGATCCTTTATCGTAGCGTAGGTTCAACTTCTTTCAGCATCACGATAGCTTGATGCGTTCGAGAGGAGATCGGCGACACTCGGGTTTGACGGGCGACTTGGCTATCGCCAGAGTGTCATCATGCGCCTGATGACCCTGACCCTATCCGTCTTTGCAATGCTGCCTGCTCTTAGCCTCAACGCTGCGCATGGAGATGCTGAGACCCTCTGTGTGCGCAATGACAGCGGGCGGTCGTATCTCTTCGCCGTTGACGCCCCAGATGCTGAGCGCCTTGTGCAGGACGTCCCTGCCGGAGAAAGCCTCTGTGTGAATGGCGCGACGGCTGGGGCCACGGGCGTCGTGTCGGTTTTTGAGAATATCGATGTGCTTGAAGGCTGTTCCCGTCTGGTCCCCGTGGGCCAGACCGAGGCAATGATACAATATGTCGATTTCGATAGGTGCTTTTGGGAGTCGAACAGTAACTGACACGCCGGCTGGGTCTCGTTCGGGGCTGATAATCAATCTGCCGAGCATGGAATTCGAAGAGCCACTGAAAAACGCATATGCAGCGCTTCAGCTGAAAAACAAGTAAATCCGTGTCTGCTCCTTCACCTATTGGATGGGCGCCGTTCCGAAGACAGACTTTGAAATCACCAGATCGCTAAGTCGTGCAGGATTGGCTGGTTTGAGGACGCTGCGCTGTAGCGTTTGAGGGCGCGTTAATTTCCGCTTAGGGCCGTGAGCGCATGCCTATTGATCCGCAGTTGCCCAAGATGCCGCATCGCATCCGAGGTCGGTTCCGAGCCCAGCATACTGGTTGCCGTACTTTCCTCGAAGGTCCGGTGCCTGAAAAGTCAAATGTTTGAGACCTTGAAAGTAGTTCGCTACTGATATCACATTCCGCCAGTGATTTTTTTTCGGGGTAAGCTGATGACTTATGGCGATTTCGGTGAACCAGAAATTCCCGACGACCTTTTTGAATGCGCGTTGTCCCTAAGAAACAATATTATTGGCTTGACGACCCAGGGTGGCTCGGAGCCTGAATACAAATTGGCCAGAAGAAAGCTAATGGAAGACCCTGCAAGCAAACGGCTTTTGCCGAACTTTGTGCGTTTCTCAAATGATGCCGCTTCGGTTCAGTCAGCGTTATCAAGTGTTGCAAGCGGCTCAGGTTCTTGGGCCATACGTCGAGGCCACGTTACCGAGTCTTTCATACCACTGTTGACCTTCCTGGAAACAGGCGGCGGTGCGGCAGACGCCACAATCACAGATGGTCTTGAGATCTATGATGCTCCTGCTGTCCAAGCTTTTTGGGCGAAGGCTCTCGACAGGCGAGCCATTGACCCGGACGGTGCTGTTACCGCCGCAAGCACGCTGCTTGAAGAGGTCTGCAAACACATCATCGAAGACAGCGGTGCGGGTTGGGAGCCAAAGTGGAATGTTCCAAAACTTTACAGTGAAGCTGCAAAGGTCTTGAAGCTCGCGCCATCGCAACACCAGGAAGAAGTTTTCAAAACGATACTGGGAAACTGCCAGAGCGTTGTTCAGAGTATTGGTTCTCTGCGCAACAAGGGAGGCGATGCCCATGCTGGGGGGCGCTCACGAGTTTCATTCAAGCCGCGTCATGCCGCTTTGACGGTTAACCTGGCTGGGTCCATGGCTTTATTTCTGATCGAAACTTGGCAAGCGAGAATTGAGGAGTGACGGATCACTGATCTTTAGCTTCGGCACCATCCTGAGGCAGCCCTTCGCGCACCCCCAGCGCAAGCCCACTTCGTCAGCGCGGCGGTCTACAAGCCGCTAAAAATGCTGCGCGATGCACGAACGGCCGGACTGGGGAAGCCGCACTGCGGCATTGGAGGGCTGGTTCAATGGCCGGATAGGGCCGGTCACCGTCGTCCAAGCCGTCCCAGTCTCGCAAGCTGCGCCAGCATTTTTGATCCCGAGTCTGCGGATCCTGTGCCGCCTCCGGAACCCGTCTGCCCCATGCCTTGCCGCACTGGCATTTGCTGTACGCCAAAGAACTGGCGCGCTCGGATGGCCGCGTATTCTGCGCCACTGGCCCCGCCGATGAGGTAGCGATTGTAGGCCTGCTGGCTTCCCATGGCGGCGCGGGCAAAGCTGTAGCCGCCACCGAGACCTCCGGAGAGGGCGGGCATCATGATGTTGCCGGAGATCGCGCGGACGATGAAGGGCGTGGCGATAATGAAGCCCTTGGCCATGAGCACCATCATGAAGAAGGGGATGAGCGCGCCGATGTTTGAGGCCCCTTCGGGATCGCCTAGTTCACCGATGAGCGCGGAGGAAACGCCTGTGATCGTTGCGAACACGCCTGCGACGACGATGGGGTATAGCGCAAAGGAAATCAGCGCGGATAACCAACGCGCGAAGTAATCCTTGGTCACCTCGAAAAGCGTCAGGAAAATCATCACCGGGGCGATCCCGATCAGAAGCGCGATCATCAGTCGGGAGGCCACGAGGATGAAGGCGGCCAGTCCGCCGAGGATCGAGAGCAGAAGCACACCGACGATGTCGAGCATGG
>Ga0209345_10003542_pt1 | contig 15980 bp, 15 predicted proteins | sample Cruoilmetagenom7_FD_187294 | JGI IMG/M metagenome (GOLD analysis project Ga0209345, IMG submission 187294) | Oil polluted marine microbial communities from Coal Oil Point, Santa Barbara, California, USA - Sample 7 (SPAdes) (version 2) | ecosystem: Environmental > Aquatic > Marine > Oil seeps ... | reverse complement strand
CGCCGTTCTTGTCGGTATCCAGACGCTCGAGTTTCATGCCGCCGCGGTGATCGCCCTTGCCTTCGCCGTGACGCTTGCCGTGGCCTTTGCCGCCATGCTTGCCGGCCATCTTGCCGTCACGATCGCCATGCTTGCCCATCTTGTCGCCGTCCTTCATGGCGCCGTCGTCCATCGACTGGCGTTCGGCACGGCGCTCTTCGCGGTTCTGCTTGCGCAATTCCTTGCGCATGTCGCCAAAGGCCTTGAGCTCATCCTTGCTCAGCGAACCGGACTTGTCGGTATCGGCGCTTTCAAACATGGCAAGGCGATGTGCCGAGACTTCTTCAATCGTGACAGAGCCGTCGCGGTCAGCATCGAACCGGTCCATCATGCGTTCGATGCGGGGGCCATGCCGGGGGCCGTCGCCCTTGCCTTGAGCGGCCATTGCCGGAACGGCAACGGAGGCAATCAGGGCTGCGGCGAGGGTGGCGAGAATTGTTTTCTTCATGATCAGGTCCTTTGACTGGGAGGGCAGGTCTTGTCTGCCTCCACAATGTGGTGGCTGCCACCGGCAACCACCACTTAAAGCCCTGTAATGTAGATTAAACTTCGGAAAGGTTTGGAAACCGCCGAAAGAAGGATCAGGCCACGATCCGGCTCAGGAAGGCCGGCAGGTCGTCGGTGACATGATCGATATGCTCGCCGTCCTTGCCCTCGTGCTCCCAGACCTCGTCGAGAACCACGTCAAGGTTTTGCGGCACGATAAGCACCGTGCGCATCCCGAGCGCATGCGGGGCGAGCAGGTTGCGCGGCAAATCCTCAAACATCGCCGCCTTGTCCTTGTGCACGCCATGCCTGGCCAGAAACCTGTCATAGGTCTCGGGCGCCGGCTTGGGCAGAAGATCGGCGGCAACAATATCGAAAATGTCGTCGAAATGATCGAGAATCCCCAGCGCCTGCGCCGTTCGTTCGGCATGTGGCGTGTCGCCATTGGTGAAAATGAACTTGCGGCCCGGCAACGCCCTGATCGCCTCGCCGAGCGCCGGATCCGGCTTGACCCAGGAGTAGTCGATATCGTGAACCTTCTCGAGGAAGTCGTTCGGATCGATGCCGTGATGCATCATCAGGCCCTGCAGCGTGGTGCCGTGCTCCCGGTAATACTTTTTCTGAATTCCGCGGGCGGCGTCATGATCGAGCCCCAGCAGATTGCGCACATACTCGGTCATTTTCTTGTCGATCTGCGAGAACAGGTCGGTGTGACGCGGGTAGAGCGTGTTGTCGAGATCAAACACCCATTCGCTCACATGGGCAAAGGCTGCGGGATCGGGCAGGGCCGATTTGTGGGACATGAAAAACTCAATCCTGTTTTGAAAACGGCCGGTCTGGTTCAATCTGGAACATCGACGCCGATTGTAAACAGCAGATTTACCTATTCTGTATACCCGCTGTCAAAACTATCCTGCGATGGATCGCGCGTTAGAACACCAGGAAGCGCCAACCATGCAATGCACCGGCAATACGCCGCCGATCTCGTTTGCCATGCTTCGAAAGATGATCCTGTTGACGGGAGGCTCGGTTGTCCTCTCGCTGATGATCACCGCAACGATCATTCTGCTGCTTGGCGAGACCGGAGCGTTGCCGCTGGGGCTGGCGATTGCAGGGTTCTGTCCGGTGCTGGTCACCCCGCCGGCAACCTATGTCTTTTGCCGGCAGACCATGGAGCTGCAGGCGGCGTACAAGGCGCTTGGTGAAGCGCATCGCAACCTCTCCGATATTCATGCCAGGCTGAAGACCGCCCATGAGGATCTCGAACATAGGGCAAGTCACGACGCGATGACCGGGCTAGCCAATCGTGACCGGTTTCTCTCCCACCTGTCTGAGCTCAAACGCCAATCACACTCGGGCTATCTGCTGATGATCGACGCCGATCATTTCAAGCAGATCAACGATCTGCATGGCCACGACGCGGGCGACCGCGCCTTGCTGGCGGTGGGGCAGGCGATAGCCGGTTCGATCAGGCCCACGGATCTCGGTGCGCGGATTGGCGGCGAGGAGTTCGCCATCATCCTGCGCGGCTCCAGCGAGGAGGGCGCGGCGATGATCGCAGAGCGTGTTCGTGCCAATGTCGAGAACATCTCCCTCTGCACGGCCGACGGCACCCCGTTGCATGTCACGGTCAGCATCGGCGGCGCGGCCTTCGGACCGCAGTCACGGTCCAAGGAAGTCATGCGCCAGGCCGACAGCCAGCTCTACGAGGCCAAGCGCAGTGGCCGCAATCGCGTGGTCATGGCCACCGGCAAGGTGACGCGCGCGGCCTAGCGCATGGTTCTGTCATCTCATTTGCCCTCTGTGAGGCTTGTCGTGCGGCGCCAGCGGCTGCTAGAGGTCTGATATTGCTTCGGCAGGCCCGGCTTCGCTGTTTCGGAAGGCGGGCCGTGTCACCTCCGCCGCCTGAAACAGGATCTGCCGCGCCAAGATGGAAACATGGGTTCTCATAACCATTGCCGCCGCGTTCCTGCAGAACATACGGTCGGTGCTGCAGAAACACCTCAAGGGTGTGATGGGCACCAGTGGCGCGACCTTTGTCCGGTTCGGTTTCGGCGTTCCCTTTGCGATTGCCTTCGTGGCGCTGCTTGTCCTTGGTGTCGGATATCCGTTGCCCCGGCCAAATCTTCCGTTTTTTGGCTGGGTCATTCTCGCCGCCGTGGCCCAGATCACCGCCCAGGCTTTCCTGATCCAGATGTTCAGTCACCGCAATTTCACGGTGGGCACCGCCTATTCCCGCACCGAGCCGGCCCAGGCGGCGCTGTTTGGACTGATCTTTCTCGGCGACCGGGTGAGCGCGGGAACCCTTGCCGCCATCGCCATCAGCCTGGTCGGCGTGGTCTTGATCTCTGTCGCCCGTTCCGGCGCCGGCGCATCGGCATTGCTGCGCTCTGTGTTCTCCCGCACCGCAGCCCTTGGGCTGGCTTCGGGAACCATCTTCGGCATCGCGGCTGTCGGTTACCGCGCCGCCTCGCTGTCGCTGGACGGGCCGAATTTCATGATGCAGGCCGCCGTTACCCTGCTTGTGGCCATCGTCCTGCAAACCGTCATCATGCTGGTCTGGATGGCGTTCAAATCCCCCGGTGAACTGGCAAGGGTCCGCGCGGCGTGGAAAATCTCCGCGATGGTTGGTCTGGTTGGCGCCACAGCATCATTTGGCTGGTTCATGGCAATGACGCTGCAAACCGCCGCCGCGGTCAAGGCCTTGGCACAGGTCGAAATGATTTTCACATTCGCCTCGTCGGTGCTAATCTTCAAGGAACACGTAAACAGGCTGGAAATTTTCGGCTGCATTCTGATTGTAGCGGGAATTCTGGTGCTGTTGCTGGTCTGAACTGCGGGATCGCGGCGGCTAGCGGTATGAAACCGGCCACACCATCAACGGGAACGGTAAATGTTCATGCCCGCCTGGCGCCTGCAGATAACGAAACTCCCTGTTCCACGCCTGAGGCAATCTGCGCGCGCGGGTTCGCTGTTGCTTGCGCTGTTCCTGGTAAGTTGCGCCAGTCCGCCGGAAGGTGTTCTGACGCCGGTCGCCCAGTCCTCGTCGGATGCGACCGAGGTGTCGATCATGGTCGCCACCACCCGTGCGCCCTCCGACAATCCCGGTCTGCTGTACTCCGGCGAACGCGGCGCCCGGATCGATTTCAACGAGCTTGTCGTCTCCATACCTCCCGCCAGCCGGCGCAAGATCGGCGAAGTCCAGTGGCCCAAGAAGATGCCGCCCGATCCGTCCCGGGATTTTGCCACGATTTCGGCCAAACAGATGGATTCCGTGGCCGAGGTTGAAGCCTGGTATGACAAGAACAGGTCGCCCAACGGCCGCCTGCTCATCTTTGTCCACGGTTTCAACACCCGCTACGAGAGCGCGGTCTATCGCTTTGCCCAGATCGCCCACGACAGCAACACCGACGCCACCCCGGTGATGTTCACCTGGCCTTCGCGCGGCAGTATCTTCGATTATGGCTACGACAAGGAAAGCACCAATTACTCGCGGTCAGCGCTCGAGCTGCTTCTGAGCGAGGCCGTGGCCGTGCCCGAGATCAAGGAAATCACCATTCTGGCCCATTCCATGGGCACCTGGCTGACGGTCGAATCGCTGAGGCAGATGGCGATACGCCGTGGCGGGATCCCGGCCAAGATCTCCAATGTCATCCTGGCGTCGCCTGATCTTGATGTGGATGTTTTCCATCAGCAGATCATCGACATGGGAGAAAAGCGCCCGAAATTCACGGTGTTTGTCTCCAAGGACGACCGGGCCTTGACCCTGTCGCGCAGGATCTCCGGAAACATCGACAGGCTTGGCCAGATCGACATCAGCAATCCGGTCTATCGCGAAGGCCTTGAACGCAGCGGGATTACGGTTCTTGATCTTTCCGCGCTGCAGGTCGGCGACAGCCTCAACCATTCGAAATTTGCCGAAAGTCCGGAAGTGGTCAAACTGCTTGGCCAGCGGCTGATCGACGGCCAGACCGTCACCAACCAGGATGTTGGCCTCGGCATGGAGCTTGGCGCCACGGCGATGACCCTGTCGAGTACCGTGGGGTCTGCCGCAGGCATGGCGATTACAGCTCCCATTGCCATTCTCGATCCGGCCTCGCGCGAAGCCTTCGAGGCGCAATCCAGGCGCTTTGGCCAGGGTCTCAGCGGCGGCGGGCTGATCCCGAACCTTTCCGGCCCGCTGCCCAAGGCAATGCGTTGCGGTCTGTCGACCGACAACTGCCGGTAAGGTCTGCGACAGGGAGTTTGGCTGATCTGCTCAGGGAACCAGCAATGTTCCCGCACCGTGGGCCGTGAACAGCTCCAGCAGCACCGCATGCGGGGTCTTGCCATTGAGGATGACCACGCCCTTCACACCGCGCTCGATCGCCTCGATGCAGGTCTCGACCTTGGGGATCATGCCGCCTGAAATCGTCCCGTCGGCAATCAGCGCCCTGGCTTCACTGACGGTCAGTTCGTCGATCAGCTTCTTGTCCTTGTCGAGAACACCCGGCACATCGGTCAGGAACAGCAGGCGCGAGGCTTCCACCGCGCCGGCAATGGCGCCGGCGAAAGTGTCTGCATTGATGTTGTAGGTGTGGCCGTCACGGCCCGGCGCCACCGGTGCCAGCACCGGAATCATTTCCGACTTGGCAAGCAGATCGAGCAGGGTGCGGTCGACCTCCACCGGTTCGCCGACAAAGCCCAGGTCGAGTACCCGTTCGATGCTGGAATCGGGATCGATGAAGGTCTTCTGCGCCTTTTCGGCGTAGACCATGTTGCCGTCCTTGCCGCAAAGCCCGATCGCCCATTCGCCCTCGGCATTGATCAGCGCGACGATTTCCTTGTTGATCGACCCGGCCAGAACCATCTCGACGATCTCGACGGTCTTCTCGTCGGTAACCCGCAATCCGCCCTCGAATTTCGATTCGATGCCCATCTTCGCCAGCATTGCGCCGATCTGCGGGCCGCCGCCGTGCACCACGATCGGGTTGACGCCCGATTGCTTGAGCAGGGCGATGTCCTGGGCGAAGGCCTTGCCGAGCGCGGCATTGCCCATGGCATGCCCACCATATTTGACCACCACCGTCTTGTTCTCGTAGCGCTGCATGAAAGGCAGCGCTTCGGCGAGCAGGCGGGCCTGGGTGGCGGCATCGTCGCTTGGAGTGTCAGGCATTGGCATGGCGTCCCGGTTTAGATTGCGCACAAGCGGCAAAAGGTCCGGCGCTGTTTAGCGGCAATCCGCACCGGCTTCAATGATTGTCACATCCAATCCGGGATTTTTGCCGTAAACAGCGCCAGCACGGCTTCAAACCGATGCCAGTCGAGCGCAACAGCGGAGTCCCCGATCCTCACATGAGCCAAGATGACCTCTCCGGACTGATAGCGCGCACGGCGTTGGGCGATCGCCTGGCGTTCTCCTCGCTTTATTCGCAGACCAGCGCGAAACTTTTTGGCGTCGCGCTCCGTATTCTCAAGGACAGGGGCCAGGCCGAGGACGCGATCCAGGAGGTTTATGTCCGCATCTGGCGTCGCGCCGGCAGTTTCCGTGCCGATCAGGCGTCCGCCATGGCATGGCTCGTGACGATTGCCCGCAACCAGGCGATCGACCTGATCCGCGCCCGCCAGCCTGCAACGCTGGAGTATGACGATGCGCCCGATATTGCCGACCAGGCGCCGGATCCGGAGGCCAGGGCGGCACTCAGCGGCGAAACACGCCGTATCGAGGGTTGTCTCGGCGAGTTGGAAGCTGACAGGGCTGCAGCGGTTGTGGCAGCCTATATGGAGGGGTTGAGTTACCAGGAGCTGGCAGAGCAATATGCCGTGCCGCTCAATACAATGCGAACCTGGCTGCGCCGCAGCCTGATCAAACTGAGAGAGTGCATGAGCCGATGAGCACCGGTGCGCAAATACCTGACGACAATGCGCTTGCCGGCGAGTACGTGCTCGGCGTGCTGCCGTTTGCCGAGCGCCGCAGGGTCGAGGAGCGAATGGCCAGCGACAGCGGTTTCGCAACCCTGGTTGCCTCGTGGCAGGCGGATCTCTCGAACCTCGATGATGCCTATCAGCCCGAAATGCAGCCATCGGGCGTGAAGGCGCGGATTGACGCGCGCCTGTTTGCCGAAGCCGCGAAACCTGCGGGCGGGCTTTGGGGCTCACTGGTGTTCTGGCGCGGACTTGCCTTCGCCTCTTTCGCCGCTGCGGTGGCGTTCGGCATTTACACCAGCGATTTGGCAAGCCCTGCCGGTCCCGGCCAGGCTCCGGCATTGGTCGCCGAACTTGGCGCTCCGGGCAGTTCCGTCGGGTTGATTGCCGCGCTCGATCCGGCCGACGGGGCATTCACCATCACCCCTGCAGCCTTTTCGCCCGATGACGGCAAATCGCTCGAGTTGTGGCTGGTTCCGGGTGAGGGCGCGCCGGTTTCGCTCGGTCTGGTTCCCGGTGACGGTGGCCGGCTTGTGCTTGATCGCAACCTTGTCAGCCAGATATCTGACGGTGCCCTTCTTGCTGTCAGCGTAGAGCCTTTGGGCGGCTCGCCCACCGGCGTCGCCACCGGTCCGGTGGTTCTCTCCGGCGCATTGGCCAAAAAATAATTTGGGTGGCCTGAAACTAATCTCGTACAGCTCCCGTCTTCCTCTTTAACCGCCGCAAATACAAATGCGGCGGGTGATCAAAGGCCCGGATGATCCGGCCTGCAAACACGACAAAGAGGCTGACTTATGAAAAACACTCTTCGCTCCATTGCCGCCGCCGCTGTCCTTTTCTCCGGCGCAAGCCTGGCCCTCGCCGCAAGCCATGGCGGCAACAAGATGGTCGGCGGGGCTGAAATGTTCCCCGACAAGACCATCGTTGAAAACGCCGTCAACTCGGCGGATCACACCACGCTTGTCGCGGCCGTCAAGGCAGCCGGCCTGGTCGATACGTTGATGGGCGAAGGCCCGTTCACCGTGTTCGCACCGACCAATGCCGCCTTCGCGGCGCTGCCCGATGGCACTGTCGACACGCTGCTCAAGCCTGAAAACAAGGACCAGCTGACCAAGGTCCTGACCTGCCATGTCGTCGCTGCGGACGCGATGTCTGCGGCGATCATGAAGATGGTCGATGACGATGGCGGCGTGCATCCGGTCGAGACCGTTGGCGGCTGCATGCTCAACGTCTCCTACAAGGGCGACAAGATCATGATCGAAGACGAGACCGGTGGCGTGGCCAATGTCACCATCGCCGATGTGGACCAGTCCAACGGCGTCATTCACGTCATCGACAAGGTGCTTCTCCCCAAGGGCTGAACCTGACCGCCAGCCTTTCAAGGGCTGACATCATGTCCGGGTACGTCGCAGCCCCTGCATCGAAAAATGCCGGCGTGCCGATCGGGCAGCCTCTCGCCCTTCGCGGGCGGGAGGCTCTCACGGGCAAGTGAAAACACGTGCTTGGTGTTTTTGATCACCAGGCCCTAGCTTCCCGTCACCACAAGGAGAAACACGCAATGACAACGAAGACAGAAATAAGCCGCCGCGCGCTTCTGACTGCCGGCGTTGCCGGTGTGGCCCTGTCGATATTCGGCCGCAGGACCCCGGCCATAGCGTCGGAAGGCACGTTCGAGGTGATGCTGAGCGAAGATCAGTGGCGCGAGCGGCTGTCGAGGCAGGCGTTTGAGGTATTGCGCGAGGAAGCCACCGAGCGTCCTTTCTCCAGCCCTCTCAACGATGAGAAACGCGACGGCATGTTCCATTGTGCCGGCTGCGACCTGCCGGTCTATTCTTCCGAAACCAAATTCGACAGCGGTACCGGTTGGCCCAGTTTCTGGCAGTCTGAAGCGGGCGCCATCGGCACCAAGGAAGACCGCTCGCTGTTTTCCACCCGCACCGAAGTCCATTGCCGCCGTTGCGGCGGTCACTTCGGCCATATCTTTGATGATGGTCCGCAGCCCACCGGCAAGCGTCACTGCCTCAACGGTGTCGCGTTGAGCTTCAAGCCGGTCAAAAACGCCTGACTGTCTGACGGATTGTTGGTTGCTACAGCGTGATCGCCAGAGCGATCGCGACCCGCAGATCATCGATGCCCGTGTTTTTCTCGGACGACGTGGCGATGATCTCCGGATAGGCCGCAGGCCGGCGCTTCAGCGCCGCCACTGTCTCCGACATCAGCCGCGGCACGCCCGCTTCCTTGATCTTGTCGGTCTTGGTCAGCACCACCTGGTAGGACATCGCGGCCTTGTCGAGCAGGTCCATCACGTCTTCGTCGTTCTTCTTGATGCCGTGACGGCTGTCGATCAGCAGGTAGACCCGCTTCAGCGTCGAGCGGCCGCGCATGTAGTCGAACACCAGCTTGGTCCACAGGTCGACCTGGTCCTTCGGTGCCTTGGCATAGCCGTAGCCCGGCATGTCGACCAGCGCCATCGGCGGCAGATCGTCCTCGGCGCCGGAGTAGCCCCCTGGTACGAAATAGTTGAGTTCCTGGGTGCGTCCGGGTGTGTTGGACGTCCGCGCCAGTCCATTGACGCCGACAAGCGCGTTGATCAGCGAGGACTTGCCGACATTGGACCGGCCGGCAAAGGCGATCTCCGGCGGGCCTTCAGGCGGCAGGAATTTCAGTGACGGCACGCCGCGGATGAACACCCACGGCCGTGTGAACAGCGTCGCCGAGAGTTCCTTGGCAGCCTGCGTTGCCGGATCTGCTGACAGTTGGGTCATCGCTCCGGCCTCCGCGTGCCGTCAGGTGGTTTTGTTTTTGGGTTTGAACAGGGCCGCGAGATTGTCCCACAGCTCGATCTTGGCACCCTGACGCTTCATGATCACGCCCTGCTGGATCACCGAAAGCGTGTTGTTCCACGCCCAGTAGATCACCAGGCCGGCCGGGAAGGTCGCCAGCATGAAGGTGAAGACCACCGGCATCCAGGTGAAGATCATCGCCTGGGTCGGATCCGGAGGCGTCGGGTTCATGCGCATCTGGATGAACATGGTGATGCCCATGATCAACGGCCAGACACCGATCATCAGGAAGGACGGCACGTCGTAAGGCAACAGGCCGAACAGGTTGAACAACGAGGTCGGGTCAGGCGCCGAAAGGTCCTTGATCCAGCCGAAGAACGGCGCATGCCGCATTTCGATGGTGATGTAGAGCACCTTGTAGAGCGAGAAGAACACCGGGATCTGCAACAGCACCGGCCAGCAGCCGGCAACCGGGTTGATCTTCTCTTTCTTGTAGAGCTCCATCATGCCCTGCTGCAGCGCCATCTTGTCGTCGCCATGCTTGGCTTTCAGCTCTTCGAGCTTCGGCTGCACCTTCTTCATGTTGGCCATCGACACGTAGGACTTGTTGGCCAGCGGGAAGAAGATCAGCTTGACGATAACGGTGGTGACCAGGATCGAAACCCCGAAATTGCCGAACATCTTGTAGAGGTAATCGATCAGCCAGAACATCGGCTTGGTCAGGAAGTAGAACCATCCCCAGTCGATCATCAGATCGAAGTTGAGAATGTTGTTCTCCTCCTGGTACTCGGCAATCACCGGAACTTCCTTGGCGCCGGCGAACACCAGCGTCTTGGATGTGACACTGCCGCCCGGTGCGATTGCCATCGAATCGGTCTTGAAATCCGACTGGTAGCGCGCACGGCCGTCTGTGAAGTGGGCAAAGCGGGTCTCGAAGCCTGCGCCCTGCGGCGGGATCAGGGCTGCGGCCCAGTATTTGTCGGTAATCCCCATCCAGCCGGCAGTCGCCTTTGCGTGGACGATGACCGGGGTGTCCTCGACATCGGAATAGTCGACTTCCTGCAGTCCTTCCTCGCCAACGACGCCGATCAGGCCCTCATGCAGAACATAGATGCCCTGGGTCTTTGGCTTGAAGAAGCGGGTGACGCGGCCGTAGCCGGCAACGGATGCGGCTGCATCGCCGGAGTTGGCGATCGTGTCCTCGAAGCTGAACATGTAGTGCTCATCAACCGAGATGACGCGGGTGAACACGAGGCCCTGGCCATTGTCATAGGTCAGCGTCACCGGGGTGGTCGGGGTCAAAACCTGACCGGGGGCAGCTGTCCAGACTGTGTTGGGGCCGGGAGCCGGGCCGGACTGGGCCTCGGCGATGAAGCCGACTTCGGCAAAATAGCCATCCGCCATTGCGGCCGGGCTGAACAGCGTGATGTTCGGGCTCGTCGGGTCAATCGTCTCGCGATATTCCTTGAGCAGCAGATCATCGATGCGGGCGCCCGAAAGATTGATGGATCCGGAAAGCGACGGGGTGTCGATGCTGATCCGACCGGTCTGGGCGACGGCATCTTCGCGCGACAGGCTGCCCGCCGGAGCCACAACCGTGCCAGGGATTGCGGCATCGCCGCCAGGCGCAGATCCGCTCACCGCGCCTGGAGCAGCGGCATTGCCGGTTCCGGTCGCTTGGGTCTGAGCCGGCTGCTGCGCCTGCAGTGCTTCTGCAGCCACGCGTTCACGCTCGATCTTCGGGCTGACATAGAGAAATTGCCAGGCGACAAGGACAAGCACCGACAAGAGAATTGCGACGAAATAATTGCGATTGTTTTCCATCACTCAATCCTGATGTTCAGGCTTCGATTGCCTGGTGTTCTGGTGTTGTCCGGTGCGCCGATCAGTCTCGACGCGCGCCTGTTGGGGCCGTTTCTGTCTGCCGGCATCTTTCACCCGCTCGGTGAGCGCGGTGATCAATCCGTCAAACGGTGCGCGCAGCGTATCCCTGCGCGCGACCACCACATAGTCATGTCCGGGCTTGAATGGAACCCCTGCCATGTGACGCACCACTTCTCTGAGGCGTCGGCGCATCCGGTTGCGCTCGACCGAATTGCCCTGCTTTTTCGTCACCGTAAAGCCGATGCGCGGGGCCTGGTCGGGTTCGCCCCGGTCGAGGGTTTCGAGCAAAAAATATGGTCCGCGCAGACGTTTGCCCTTCTGCACGGCGAGGAAATCCGGCCGGGTTTTAAGCCGCCCGGGTTTCTTGATGGTATCGTCCTGTGCCACGCGATCGTAGTCCTTCGCGGGCTGTCGTCGGCGCTTAAGCCGACAAACGATTGCGCCCGCGGGCGCGGCGAGCCTGGATGACCTTGCGGCCGCCCTTGGTAGCCATACGTGCACGGAAACCGTGACGGCGCTTGCGAACAAGCTTGGATGGTTGGTAAGTACGCTTTGGCATTTATTTTAATACCGCGGTGTGCGGCCCTTCTTGGAACATCTTGGTTTGGGTGTTCAGTCCGTCAAAACACGCTCCCGGAAACCGGAAGCTTCCACGGACGAGCGGCTTATAGGCGCGATCCCGGTCAAAAGTCAATGAGCCGCCCCTGCTTGCCTCCAACTTGAACAACGCTCCGGATGGAGCCGGTGCCCGGCTTTGTCCCGCGCACCCCACGTGAAATGCGAAAGTCCGGTCACGTGTGTTCACAAGCCGGTGACACCGCCCTTGCAGCTGTTGCCTCAGCCACTCCCCTGCGCCAAGTGCTTGCACGACAAGCGCTGCACTTAACGGAGGAAAGCAACAGCCATGACCCTAGACCGCCGTACCCTCATCACCGGATCCCTGGGTCTTGCCGCCGTGACAGCGCTTTATCCCCTGGCGGCATCCGCCGCTTTGGCCGGCTTTCGGCCCAAGGGGCAGGCGGGTTTCGACCATTCGGCCTATGACGCGCTTCTCAAGGCCCACGTCAAGCCGGACGCGCGGGGATACAACCGGGTCGATTATCGCGGCGTGAAGGCAAACCTGGATACCCTGCGCGGATATATTGCCTCCCTGCAGGCGGCCAACCCGGCATCCCTTTCGCGCAACGAAGCGCACGCCTACTGGATCAATCTCTACAATGCCAAGACGCTTGAGGTTGTTGCCGAGGCTTACCCGGTGACCTCGATCAAGAAGATCAATCTCGGCGGATCCTTCCTGTTCGGCTCCGGTCCCTGGAAGGCCAGGATCCTCAACGTCAGCGGCACGGAGCTGTCACTTGACGAGGTCGAGCACGAAATCGTCCGCGCCATCTTCACCGATCCGATGTCTCATTACGGGCTCAACTGCGCGTCCTATTCCTGTCCCAATCTCGCCACCCGCGCCTTTACCGGCGCCAATGTCGATGCGCTTCTGCGCCAGAATGCGGTTGATTACGTCAACCACCCCCGTGGCGTGACGGTCGACAAGGGCCGCATCACAGCCTCCAAGATCTACTCCTGGTATGCCGGTGATTTCGGCGGCAAGGGCAAGCTCAAGGATCACTGGGTTTCGCTTGCAAACCCGCAGAAGGCGGCCCTGATCGCGCCCGCTTCGATTTCGGGCTATGAGTATGACTGGAGCATCAACGCGCTTGAGACCTGATGACGCAGGGTTCACGCCGCCGTGAGTTTTGTGCGTCCCGGGTTCACGCGAGTTTGGGAAATAGCGAGGGATTGTCATTGGCGGTACAAGCCGCATCCTTCTATTCATTCTCTGGAGCGATACTGCGGCAGCCCGGCCGCTGCAAACCAACTGGAGACCCGGCATGACCTCGCAATCCCCGACAGGCCAGATGGAAAAGGCTATGCCATGCGATCCGCAAGCGGCTTCAGCCACATGCAAGAAGCCGGCCTGGCGTCGGTACCTGCCATTGGCAATCATTCTTACCGGCTTGGTGAGCGCCTATGCGGCAGGCCTTCAGGATTACATTTCGCTCACGGTGCTGGCCGAGCAGCGTGACGCGCTCAAGCAGGTCGTCGCTGAACACCGCATTGCCTCGATCGTGGGCTATTTCGTGCTTTACGCTCTGGCCGTCGCCTTTGCCTTTCCCGCAGCCTCCATCCTGACGATCTTCGCCGGTTTTGTGTTCGGATGGTTTATCGCCGGCACCGTGACGGTCTTTGCCGCCACCACCGGCGCCGCAGCCATCTTCCTCGCCGCGAGGTCGGCCTTTGGCGATGTGCTGCGCAAGCGCGCTGGACCATTCGCTGCCAAACTCGCCGACGGCTTTGCCAAGGATGCATTCGGCTATCTGCTGGTGCTGCGTCTGGCTCCGGTGTTTCCGTTCTTCATCATCAACATTGCACCTGCTTTTTTCGACATCCGGCTGCGCACCTATGTGGCGGCGACGTTCCTCGGCATCATTCCCGGCACCTTCGCCTACACCTGGCTGGGGCAGGGCCTCGACAGCGTCATCGTCGCAGCCGCGGGCCGTGAAATTTCGATCTCCGACCTGGTGACGCCAGAAATAACCATTGCGTTTCTCGGCCTTGCAATCGTCGCGGCAATCCCCACCATAGTACGCAAGTTTCGCGCGCGCTCCTGAATCGAACCGGGGTCATCCCCCGCCAGCGTTCAAATCATACGGAAGACAGCTCATGAGCACCCCACTGACACCTGACATCTGCATCATCGGCGGTGGCTCGGGCGGCCTTTCGGTCGCTGCCGCCGCCGCCGCGTTCGGCGTTGACGTGGTTCTCATCGAAAAGGGCAAGATGGGCGGCGACTGTCTCAATTACGGCTGCGTGCCGTCCAAGGCGATGATTGCGGCGGCAAAGCACGCCCACGCTATCGCCGAAGCGCCCGATTTCGGTGTCACCGCGGGCGAGGCCAAGGTCAATTTCCGCAAGGTTCATGATCACATCCATTCGGTCATCGGCGCCATTGCCCCCAATGATTCCGTCGAACGCTTTCGCGCCATGGGCGTCAACGTGATCGAGGCCGAGGCCCGTTTCATCGACAAGTCCACCGTCATGGCCGGCCAGACCGAAATTCGCGCCCGGCGTTATGTCGTCGCCACCGGCTCGTCCGCCTTCGTGCCGCCGATCCCCGGCCTCGACACGGTCGACTACCTGACCAACGAAACCCTGTTCGAGCGCACCCGCGCGCCCAGGCATCTCATTGTCATTGGCGGCGGCCCGATCGGCATGGAAATGGCCCAGGCGCATCGCAGGCTTGGCGCCGAGGTCACCGTCGTCGAAGGATTCAAGGCGCTGGGCAAGGATGATCCGGAACTGGCCGCGATCGTGCTCGAGAACATTCGGGCCGAAGGCGTCACCATTCATGAAGGCTCCAAGGTCACCTCAGTCGAAAAGCGTGGCAAGACCGGTGTCCGGGTCAATTATGAAACCGAAACCGGCGAAGCCTATGTCGATGGCTCCGATGTGCTGGTTGCCGTCGGCCGCCTCGCCAATGTCGAGGGTCTGGGACTGGACGCCGCCGGTGTCGAGTACGACCGGCGCGGCATCAAGGTCGGCGCCAACCTGCGTTCGTCCAACAAGCGCATCTATGCCATCGGCGATGTCGCCGGCGGCCTGCAGTTCACCCATGTCGCGGGCTATCATGCCGGTCTGGTGGTGCAGCAGATCCTGTTCCGCATGCCGGCGAAGGAAAACCGCGACATCATTCCCTGGGCAACCTACACCGATCCCGAACTCGCCCATGTCGGCTTGACCGAGGAAGAGGCGGGCAAGCGCCATGGCGGCCGGATCTCGGTCCTGCGCTGGCCCTATGCCGAAAACGATCGCGCCCAGGCCGAGCGCAAGACAACCGGCCTGATCAAGCTGGTGGTCGACCGCAAGGCCCGCATTCTCGGCGTTTCCATCGCCGGTGCCGGGGCCGGGGAGATGATCAACATGTGGGCGCTTGCCGTGACCAATTCCATGACGCTCAAGGACGTGCGCGGCTACATCCCGCCCTATCCGACAATGGCCGAGATTGGAAAACGCGCGCATGACATGTTTTCTGCAGACGGAATGGCCGAGATCGGAGCGGTTCGAGAAGAGGGCATGGCGGCTGCAGTTGATTGGCTACTCAATGATGCCGGAAAGGACGCGAGGGCGGTTATCTGGACGCATAACCTGCACGCAGCCCAGGGCAGTTTTCGCATGCCGCAAATGGCAGACGGAGACTTGCAGCCTATGGGCGTGTTACTCGGTGCAACCTACGGTAGCGACTACGTTTCGATAGGCGCAGCGTTCGGGGAGGGCGAGTTTCCTGAAGACCTTCCGCCAGGCCGGCGGACTTTCGAGCGAACCGACAGTGAGACGGTCGATGGGGCGATTGGCGAGCTGGGGCACGAGGCCGTGCTACTGGATATCTCGGGACTTCCGGATTCATCGGTTGCGCTGCGGTGGCTGGTAGAGGAACGAAGCTGGCGCATGCAGGAGCTGTCTGTGCAGCTTTCGCCTGCAACTAGTTTCGATGCCATCTACTACGTTGATACTGTCACCAGAGCCCGGTTAACACCATTTGCCTTGCGGCGTCATCAACGACAGGCTGAGTGAAATACCGCCCACCAGTATGAGTCGTCACATTAAGTAGTGTCTTTAAATAATTGAAATTATTTATCTTGTAATAGCACATAAACCGCACCCGTTCCCCCATCCACTTGCCGGGTCGATACGAATGCCAGCACGTTACCAAAGCGCCTGAGCCAGCGGTTCACAGCGTTCTTAAGTACAGGTCCTCGCTCACCGGAGCCCAGGCCCTTGCCATGCACGACGCGCACACAGTACTTCCCTTGAGATGCGCTGTATTCGATGAAA
>Ga0209345_10003541_pt1 | contig 15984 bp, 16 predicted proteins | sample Cruoilmetagenom7_FD_187294 | JGI IMG/M metagenome (GOLD analysis project Ga0209345, IMG submission 187294) | Oil polluted marine microbial communities from Coal Oil Point, Santa Barbara, California, USA - Sample 7 (SPAdes) (version 2) | ecosystem: Environmental > Aquatic > Marine > Oil seeps ... | reverse complement strand
GGCTTGCTGGGGCGGCTATGGATGTATTTACGGGGGAACCTTACACAGGGCCTTTATGTGACCTCGATAATGTCGTAATGACGCCGCATATGGCAACACTGACAAAAGAATCAAGGATGCAGATGGAAACTGAGGCAACGCAAAACCTTCTTGAAACTTTGTCAGCGCAATAGGCGGTGAGAATATCAATAGAATGAAAAACATCAATTGTTCGATATGCGGTATTCCCTTGTTTTCTTCTCAATGCGAGACAGCGCCATATCCTTCAAAGAACGCATCAAATGATGTGCCCGAAAAGATAATATTTTGCGGGCATTGCGGTCTTGGCATAGCCGAACCCGTGCCTTCGGATGAGGTATTGGCTCGGCTTTACAATGAGTCCAATTACTGGGGCAAAGTAAAACCCGTTGTCTCACCGAGAAAACAGCCGGTGTTTCTCGCCCTTGCACATTCCAGATGGTCGCTGATTCAATCGAATCTTAACAAGAGAAAAGAAAAACCGCATGGATTTAGAATCTTGGATGTGGGTGCGGGATTTGGCTATATGGGTATTGTCGCTGCCAACAGCCTTGGGACGGCGCTTGATGAATACGTAGCGGTGGAACTGGATCCCAATGTTCGAGCAGCCATCGAAAAGGCTTGGCCTGAATTAGGAAATAACAGCAAGCTTAACACTTTTGCCAAGTTGGAAGAGGTAGGGGGGAAATATGACATCATCGTCCTGTCCCATGTGCTTGAACATGTCAAAAACCCTTTTAGCATGATAAACAACGTCCTTTCATTTCTCAGTAATGATGGCCTGCTTTTTATTGATGTGCCTAACCGGGATGATCTTTTCAAGGCGGACGTTTTTCCTCATCTTCTTTTCTTTTCTTCTCGGAGCCTGAAATCTTTGATGAAACAGGCTAATCTTAAAATAGTTGACCTGGATACATGGGGCAACCCAAGGGAGAAATCTACCCTTAATAGAAATGCTTCAGTTACCGTAAAGATAAGGGAAAAACTTTTAGGAAAGATCACAAAATTCGTGCCGACCGGATTTTCCACGTTTTTGTTAGTCAAACATTTCCAGATCAATACCAGGCATGAAAGAGGAACATGGATCAGAGTTCTTGCCCAAATGAAGGGCAATTCAAGATCTTTGAATTCTGTCATTTACTAGGATTCCTCCCTCTGGCCTTGTGAAATTTAATGTCTGAAAATCTATATGTCAAAAAGGAACATAATGGCAGTATCAATAATGCACGAATGTAAGGAATATCTTGATTTTTTTTTTGCGATGGGTTCCGGGCGGGACTGGGACCAGGTTAAGAGTTTGGTATTATAAGCCTCGTTTCAGGTATATGGGTCGGAATATCAACATCCCTGCAGGCTGTGTAATAAGAGGCGAGAAGAACATAATTCTTGGAAATAATGTGGGGATCGGCCTTTATGGTCAGCTTTATGCAGGGATAGAGGAAGGAACAGGTTTTATAGAGATTGGCGAGAACACGGCGTTAAATTCCTACGTGATGCTCAATGCGGATAAAGGGGGAGAGATCAGGATCGGAAAAAATGTTTTGATTGGGCCAAACGTTGTTTTCAGAGCAAGCAACCATGTCTTTGAAAGGAGAGATATTATCATCCGACAACAAGGTCATAAGCCAGGGCGCATTATAATTGGAGACGACGTATGGATAGGTGGAAATGCGGTTGTCCTCCCAAACGTTGACGTGGGAACGGGGGCAGTGATAGGGGCCGGATCAGTCGTTACTAAAGACGTAGCATCCTACGCAATAGCAGGAGGCGTGCCTGCGAAGCAAATTGGGAAAAGATAATTCACAAAAAAAGTGTTATTGAATAGATTTAAAAATTACGAGAGATATTGACTCATGAATGATACCATACAGCAATATACAGGCCATGACGTAGCCTTCATAATCCCTACTAAAGATCGTCCGGATAAGCTGAAAAATTTACTGAATAGCATTGCTGGGCAAAATGAGGTATGCGGGCGAATCATTGTTGTAGATGGAGGCAAAAGCGTTAAAGATGTGGTAATGGGTTTTTCTGATCGCGTTCCTGTTGAATACTACGAGTGCCACCCCCCGGGACAGATTCGACAGCGTAACTATGGCATAAGCTTACTTAGTGAGAGTACACCGCTGGTTGCCTCTTTCGATGACGACATCGTCATTGAACCTGGGGCAATCACAAGGATGATAGACTGCTGGAATCGCTATGGGCCAGATACTGCAGGAATTGGGTTTAACATCATAAATAATGATGTAGATAAAAAGACCCGATGGCGAAAACTTTTTTTTATGACCGAGGATAATCCCGGCAGAGTGCTTGTCTCGGGTTTTACCTCAGCCGCTTGTCCAGCGGAACATGATCTGCGTTGTCAGTGGCTGTGTGGTGGCGCTACTGTCTGGAGACTGGAAATACTTAAACAATATCCGCATCACGAAGTGCGCAGCCGATGGGCGATAGCCGAGGATGTAATTTTTAGTTACCCTATCGGGCGATGCATGCCGCTCTATGTGTGCGCGACGGCATGCGTTAGGCATGAACATGAGCCCGACTTCGATAAGAATAAACCTTATCGTTTTCACGGCAAAAGTCGCGCTTTGTGGGTGCTGTACTTTGTGAAGTCAAATCGCGAGCTTTCTCTGCTTGTTTATCTCTGGACGAGCTTGGGTTCCATATGCGGGAGGGTTCTGGGAGGCCTGGTCTTTCGGCGGCGAGATCATCTTGAGTTTGCCATTGGCCTGGTCTCGGGGCTTCGATTGGGATTGACGGCGCTAATGCGGAGACGCTCGCTGATGGAGGTCATTGAACGAGAGACCTCCCACGTCATATAATCGAAGGTGGCTAATATGAAAAGTGACTCTTTTCGATTTCCTGTTGACCGTGTTTCAGTCAACCCGCGTATTGCCTTGTTGGTGTTACTAAAACCTTCATTAATATCTCACTTTGGCGCAATAGCGATAGCGCGTGAAATAGTCAAGCGTACATTCGGTCTGTCCGTAAAAGAAGACATGCGGGAGGATTAGAAAGAGATGTTTTCAGCACCAAGATCAAATATGCTTTTCTCAGGGAGATTGCATCTTCCAACCTTGTTGCTGCCTTTGTTGGTATTGAGCGTAACATTCTCCTCAAAGCCTGTTTATCCCGATGTCTGGTTGCATCAAATTATTTCTTCGACGTTCATCATTTGTGCAATTATAGTTTTTTATCGGTCGTGCAGAAAAAATATAATACTTAAGTTTGGTATCCCAATATCTTTAGTATTGCTTCGCCTCTTACGATTCGGATACGGCGATGCAAGCGGAGTGTTGGAAGCAATCTATTTTGTTCCTTACAGCATCCTCCTTCTTGGAGTTGGAGCAAAGATGGTTCGGGATTATCCGCTCTTGATGCTACGCCAGATAAGATGGATATGCGCAATCTCAATTGTGTTGTCGTTGATGCAGATTTTGGGTGTTCAATGGGCCCAGTCACTCACAAATTTTTATTGGGACATTGGTGGGTCCACTGAGTCCTACCTGTTTGTTCGGTGGTCCGATATGCCTCCTGCCAGCTGTATTCAGATGCGACCTGTAGGTTTTGCTTCAGCTAATAACATTGTATCGCAGTACCTTTTGTTTTTTTATGCTTTTGCTATATTGTGGTTTGCTGATAAAAAACAAGAGTTTCAGCCGTTATTAATGTGGCTGTTCATTATTTCTTTTGCCTGTGCGCTGACAGGGGCGAAAGTTGTATTAGCAGGTATTGTTTTAATCAACATCGTAGCAGTGACTATCGCCAAAGGAAAAAATAGGTTGTATTTGTTTCGTGTTTTCGTTACGATTTTTTTAGCATATTTTTGTTACTGGCTGCTTTTCCCGGGATTGTTTGTTTATAATTTCAATATTGATCTTTTTGCATTTAACGCTATGCTTCGACTATCAAACCTTATTAATTTTGCAGATATTCCATATGTAGAGACCGTCCTTTTAATTTTATCTCAATACCAAACGGGTGAATTCATCGGACAGAGATCTGTTATTAGTACACTCGAAAAATTTGATGGTACGGCTATGACCGGCATTGGAAGTGTGATCAGTTATTTTCCTGTCATAATATCTGCTTTTTTGCTTCTTGCCCCGTTCTGGATCACTCGATTACGCAAGCTTGCGCGCGGACCCTATGTGGATATGCAGAAAGTACCGCTTATTATGTTGGTCGCTGCGGTTGCCAGTTCGGCGGGGGGGCCATTCTTGTTTACTTCTTACTTTTCGTTTTTCTTTTCGTTTGCCTTGTACCCGCTTTCAGTTCTTTTGCTGAGGCATCCTAAGGGTAAAAGTCTTGGCCATAATATTCCGGGGATCTCTTTCTCCCGTTCCATCGCATGAAACCTACTATCAAAGTTCTTTTCTACGAACCATACCCGATGGGCTTGGGAGGCAACTTCCTTACCCAGCGGCTGATTCTTGAGCGACTCGACAGTGCGCAGTTCACTCCTATCGTGGTTGTACCGATAGATGGCGTTGCACGCGATGAGTTTCGGAAAATGGGTGTGGATTGTGTGGTCATGCCACCGCCCAGAACGCTAGATCGTTATGGAGGGACTGTGCTTCGAGTTGGAATATTAGGCAGGCTGAAAGCCGCAATCGATCTTTTGGTGTACAACTTGAAGCTCGCACGCTTTCTCCGTGCGAAACGGATCGATGTCGTGTATGCTAATTGCGTGCGTGCTGAGATGAGCATCGGTCTAGCTGCACGGTTGACCGGGGTGCCTTCTCTCTTGTACATCAAGGGAGAGTTGGCCAATCCGGTTATTGATCGACTGTCGTTTATGCTTGCATCCAAGATTCTGTTTTTCTGTGAAAAGAACAGAGATGACAAGTATCCGCGCCTCGTACGCGCATATCGGCAAAAGATCGATATTCTTAAAATTGGTCTGGACCCCTCGCTCATCGAGAATGTTGATCAAAAGGACAAAGCTGCCCTGCGTCAGGAACTAGCCATCGATCAAGCCTGCACAAACGTCATTATACTTGCACAACTTTATCGACCCAAGGGGCAGCACTTCGCGCTGGAGGCTATGTCACGGTTGGTGAATGATTTCCCAAAAATCAGGCTCTATCTTTTGGGGGATCGTGTCATAGATGAGTATCGCCCATACAAAGATGAACTTGATCAAATCATTGCAAAAAATGGGCTTGAAAAATATGTGCGATTTACAGGGTGGCGCAGGGATGCACTCGACGTGGTCGCCTTGATGGACATCATGATTCATCCCTCGCTTTCTGAGGGATTTGGTCGTGCTGTGCTTGAGTCCATGGCCTTGGGGAAGCCGGTCATCGCATCCAAAGTGGGCGGGCTGAGGGAGGCCATCATAGACGGCAAGAACGGCCTTCTTGTTGACCCCGGCGATGTGGATGCGATTGAACAGCGGTGGCGTGAACTCCTCGTTAACCCGGAACTTCGCATGCGGCTGGGGCAGGCAGCGAGAGAAACTGTCTATGCCGAGTATCTAATTGATGACAAGGTTGCCCGGCTTGCTCAAATCTGGACTGAAATGGCGCGGGCCAAGGCTTGATTATGTGCGGCATTGTAGGAGAACTAAGTTTTTCAAAGCCTGTCTATGCGGGTCACGTTAAGCGTATGAACGACGCCATCGTTCATCGGGGTCCCGACGATGAAGGCGTTTATTGTGAAGGTGGCATAGGACTGGGTCACCGGAGGCTATCCATCATCGATCTATCCGAAAGAGGTCGCAACCCAATCTGGACATCCGACCGTGCCATGGCCATCGTCTTCAACGGTGAGGTTTACAACTACCGCGAGTTGCGGGCACGGCTGCAGGGTCATGGGTATAGCTTTGCAAGTGAAACGGACACCGAGGTCGTCCTCAATGCCATCCATTACTGGGGCATCGAACAGGCACTTCGAAAGTTTATTGGTATGTTCGCCTTTGCCGTCTGGAATGCCCGCGAGCGCTTTCTGCTCCTTGCGCGGGATCGGGCAGGCATCAAACCGCTATTTTATTCAAAAACAAACGATTCCTTCCTTTTTGGCTCGGAACTTAAGGCGCTCTATGCCCATCCCGGCTACCAGAAGGGTCTTGATCAACGCGGGTTAGGGCAGTTCTTCGTTCTAGGTTACACACTCGGCGACACCACCGTGCTAGCCGATACCTTCCAAGTCCCGGCCGGACACTATTTGCGTGTCGGGGCTGATGGTTCTACTAGCCTGCACCACTATTGGAGCCTCGGCGATACCCAGCGCGGCGCCTTTACCGGGAGCTTTAACGATGCCGTTGAAGAGTTGGAACGCCTTGCAGAAAGCGCATTTGATTGCCGTCTCGTCTCCGATGTGCCGGTGGGGGTCTTCCTGTCTGGAGGAATCGATTCGACTTTCCTTTCCGCCATTTTGAAAAAGCGAATAGGAGTCGATTTGCTGCACATCACCATCGGGTTTCGGGATGCCCGCTACGACGAAGTGCCGATGGCCGCGCAGATCGCCGCCGAATTGGGACTGCGTCACGAAGTCCGCTACTTCGATGCACTGGATGCGGTTAATGCCCTGCGGCGGTTCGCGGAGATCTATGACGAGCCGTTCGGCGACTCATCCGGCATGCCGACGGTGCTGTTGTCGGAAGTGGCGCGTGAGCAGGTGAAGGTGGCCCTTTCGGCTGATGGGGGAGACGAGTTATTCTGCGGTTACGAGAGCTATCCGGCATATGCCAGACGCTATTGCCAATTGTCGAAGATCCCCGCACTGCTACGGCACTGTATAGCGCACGCCATGACCGCACTGCCTTACGAGTCATTGCTTTCCAGACATGTGGCGAGCCAGGGTGTCTCTCGGAGTAATCCCCGCCTGATCTCCACCGTTGAGAAGGCATTGGAGATTATGCGTGCGGGTGCCCCATCGGATCTGCTGCGCATCATGAACGAGAAGGGGTGGTCTGAACGAAAAGTCGGCGCACTTCTGGGAGGAGATATATCGGATCTTTTTGCCAATAGTGTTTTCGCATCGCGGCTGGTCGGAAACGACCCGGCCAACGGAGCACAGATAATGGATGCCATGATGCGCGCTGATTATCAGAGCTTCCTTCGCGATGATATTTTAAGAAAGGTGGATCGTGCATCGATGGCCGTGTCGCTTGAATGTCGAGACCCACTCCTGGATCACCGCCTGGCCGAGTTTGCGTTCAGCCTGCCAGTGGAGTACTTATACTCGAATGGCGAGCACAAGCGAATCCTCAAGCATGTCCTGCGACGATGGATCAGTGAGCCTGTGCTGACGGCGCACAAGCGCGGCTTTGTTGTTCCCTTGTATGAATGGATGCGTGGACCGTGGAGGCCGCTCGTGCAGGAGTATCTGTCCCGGGAGCGGGTTCGCGCGGTGGGAGTGCTCGACGATACTGTGGTCGCATCAGAGGTGGACAGGTTCTACCGCTATGAAGGTATCGGCGCAGAGAAATTGCTGTTGATGCTCAATTTTCAAATGTGGGCGGAGCGGTGGTATTGCCCATGAGCGAAGAAAATGGCAACGAAAATGTCCAGCAGACCCTTGCTCGCCTGGTGGTCGAAGAAATTACCGGTCGTCCCTTTAAAAAGGTAAACGCCACTGTTGGGCCGCTTATGACCAACTATTTCTCTTTTATCTTTTTCATTGAGGCTCATACCAGCCGGGGTACACAAAAAGTATTTGTGAAAATCCCCAAAGAGGATCTCCGACAAAGATCAAAGTCAATTCTTCCGATATCCCCGGCTGATCGTAGAATGGCCGAAGAAGAGGAACTCAGTCTGCGCATGCTTGCTGACCAGTGGCATTCCAAGGATCTGGGAGTGTCCTGGGTCCGATTGCGGAAATTTTTCCCGCAATACAACGCCATTGTCACCGATGCAGTGCAAGGAGATGAGGCCTTTGCCGTATTCCGACGACTGGAACTGCGTCGTCGTTTGAGATTTAGCAAGGACCGTGACAGGTTGAGTGAGGTGATGGCCCGGCTTGGGGCGGCGCTTGGGCGATTTCATCAGGGAAACGCTCGAACAACGGTCTTTCGGGTGGATGAAACCATACTCAAACTGGAGCGCTACTGCCTTGAACTTGGGTCAAACGTCAGAAGTCCGTGGCCAAGCCATGTTATTCAGGCATTAAATTCCATTGCAGACTTAGAGCTTGAGGCAGTGGAAGTGCCTACACTGAAAGGAATAGATGTCCGTAATGTCCTGATGGATGAACAGGACAAACTATTCCTGCTTGACCCAGGGCGCATGAAGCGAACCTGTCGTGAAGCGGATCTTGCACGATTCATCATGACCTATCGAATTCTTTATTGGGGCAGTTGGTTGTTTTTACTGGGGCTGCGCCCGGATCCCCAAGCCGAGGAGTCTTTTTTAGATGCCTATTATTCGAATACTACACCGCCATCGCAAAAGTTACTCAGTTTTTTTCTTATCAAGGAACAGCTCAAGCACTGGCATACCGCGATAGATTCTTTACGGTTACTTAAATGGGCCATACCTTTGAAGCGGCTGGTTGAGGCGACCTATGTCAATCCTTACTACACCCGCCAATTGGCCATGGAAATGAAAAAGGTGATTTGAATGCAAGAGTCAACAAACTACGAAACCGATACGCTCAATGCTTACCGTTCCAGACAGCGGGCGGCTCAATACAAACGCTATCATACCAGAGACTGGAGTTGGGCGCGGATTTCCACTTGGCGGGAGCAGCGGCTCTTGGCCCGTGAGTTATCGAGGTACTCGTGGTCATCCGATGACCTATTACTCGACATCCCCTGCGGCACCGGAATTCTGGGCAAGTTGCTTCATTCCTTCCCTTTCCAGATTGTGGCAAGTGATATTTCGCCAGAGATGATGGAGTTGGCCCGAGACGAGTATCCGGCAGATCGCTTGATTGACTGTGTTCAGGCAGACATCACAAAAATAGGGTCTTCGCGCGGGTCCTTCGCCTGCATCGTGGTTTCTGGCTTCATGCATCGCGTTCCTCTGGATATCAAACGAGCAGCCCTTCGCGAAATTTCGGCTCTGGCAAACCGCGTTGTGATCATTACCTGCAGCGTGGACAGTCCCCTGCAACGGCTCAAAAGGAAAATGCTCTCGATCATCTGCAGGAATCATGCTCCTGCGCCCTGTCCGGTGCCGCTCCAGGACATTGTCAAAGAATGTGAGAACGCAGGCTTCAGAGTCATCCGAGCTTTTATGGTGATCCCGTTCCTGTCAGCCGAAGCGATGTTGGTGCTGGAGAAAAGGCAGAAGATTCAGGAGAGACAATCATGATAAACAACCCATTCAAGAAAGAGAAAGCTACAGGTTTTCAAAAGGCGATTTCCCCGCAAGACGAGCATGAAAGTCGCGATTGGCAAGATGCCAACAAAAACTGGTGGGGGAAAAATCCCATGAGGTATGATTTTCTTGACAAGCCGATCGAATCGCCAGAATTCTCATCTGATTTTTTTCGCGAAGTTGATCGGCGTTTTCTTCGGTCAGTAAAAATCGCCTTTCCTTGGAAATCCATTCCATTTGACAATTTCATAGATTTTGACCAACTCAAATCCCAGGATGTTCTTGAGATAGGCGTGGGTATGGGCACCCATGCCGAAATTTTAGCAAGCCACGCACGCTCCTATACAGGCATTGACCTGACTGAATATGCGGTCAATGCGACACGGAAACGACTGGAGGTATTTGGCCGGAATGGTCGTGTTCTCCAAATGGATGCTGAACAGATGGATTTTCCGGATGCCTCCTTTGACTTCGTCTGGTCATGGGGTGTTATCCATCACTCCTCGGACACAAGGAAAATATTGGAGGAAATTCAACGAGTTCTTAAACATGGGGGGGGGCTCACTTTCATGGTCTATCACCAGAGCGTATGGAACACTTTATTTCGCGGTTGGCTTTACTACGGTCTGCTGAAAGGTGGCATTTTTCGAGGGAAAAACGCACACGAAATTATCCAGGAAAACACGGACGGCGCCCTGGCTCGTTACTACACTCTATTAAAGCTTAAAAAGGAATTGGGCGACAAGTTTCAAATACAAAAAGTCACCTTTCTGGGCAACAAAATGCAATTAATTCCTATGAGATACGGTCCATGGAAGGAAAGGATGAGCGCCTTGATTCCTAAGGCCCTCGGTAGTTTTATAACAAACAGGCCATTTTTTGCATATATGGTGGTGACAAACTGTGTGCGTATAGGGTAACTCATGAAAATACTCGGCAGGTCCCCTCGGCGGATTGTTTCTATATTTTGGCAATTACCCAACCTTTTCGTTGCATCATATCGTTGCTTCGTGTTGTTTCATCGGCCAGTTGAGGTATTATGGTCTTATGTTAGACGGCAGAATCCACCGACTCACAGGGTGGCGTTGCGTGACGGGCTCGTCATTCAGCTTTCAATGGACAATTCTGATATTGTTACCATGTTTTTAATTTTTTGTCGCTATGACTATGGCAAAATCACTCCCGGCAGCGTTGTGGTAGATATTGGCGCCAATATTGGTGTGTTTGCGCTTTATGCAGCAAGGGAGGGAGCTAAAATTGTACAGGCCTATGAACCAGCAGAAGAGTCGTTTGACTTGCTCCAAAGAAATATTGAGAATAATGGTTTTGGAAAGATTATTTTCCCACATAGAGCTGCAGTCGTAGGCAAATCATCGCCGCCTGTCTGGTTTCCACGTCGATCAAACGTTTTCAATGCCATAGACACAGGCTCTGAAAACAATTCCGATCATGAACTGGTACCCACAATTCCGTTTGCCGACTTAGTGAGTAATATACCTGAATCCAACATGTTTAAATTGGATTGCGAAGGAGGGGAATACGACATCATTCTGAACTCGGAAGATTCCGTATTTGACCGGATAGAAGAGATTAGACTTGAATATCATCGAGGTCCTCATCAACAGCTTTTTGCTCGTTTCGAAAAACTTGGCTTTTTTCGCCGTCAATTCATGGATGATGGCAAAGGTGGTGGCTACTTGTGGTTAACAAGATGCACTTCTGTCGAGAAGTCAAATTTGTTGAGAAACTAACGCTACTATGCTAAGTTATTTTTTTTGCATGTGCATGCTCTTTGGGGAGGAGGATTATGAAGAGAATTGCAGTTGTATGTCCTGATGATCTATCAATCGTACTTTTCTGCAAGGGAATAATAAAGGCCTTTCAAGCTGATAGGAGAAACAAGATTTATGTAATTAGTGATATTTTAGGAGAGAACTCAAACGCTGAGTATGTGGCGTTAATAATGTCCTGGGGAGTCGTACATATTCCTGTTAGGTTTTATAGATTTATCAATCCGTTTAGAGACCTGCGTTACATGATGTCACTCTTTAGTATATTTCGAAGAGAAAAAATCGATATGGTTGTGAATATTTCGACAAAGCCGAATATCTTAGGAACAATTGCCGCAAGATTTGCAAATGTAAGAAAAATAACGTCTGCTGTTTGGGGTATGGGATCAGCCTTTTTAGACAGAGAGGAAATAAAGTTTAAATTTTTAAAATATTTAGTGCAACATCTTTACTGTATTGCATTTAGACTCAACAGCAAAGTGTGGTTTACGAATGAGAATGACTATAATTACTTTGTGTCGCAGGGAATATTGCCAGTACAAAAAGGGGTGCTAACGAAAAACTATGTGAGCACTGATGATTATTCTCCATCATTAGTAAGCGATGAAAGCCTTTCGGCATTAAGGAAGGAACTTGATCTAAAAGTTCAAGACAAAGTAGTAATAATGGTAGCTCGGATGAGTTGGGCAAAAGGAGTGAGGGAGTTTGTGGACGCTTCAGCAATATTGAAGCAGAAATTGCCCTTTATAAAATTCATACTTGTTGGGCCTATGGATGAAGGCAGCCTTGATAGTATCCCGGAAACATATTTGAGGGAAAGTGAAAAGAATGAGAATTTCAGGTGGATTGGTTTTAGAAATGATGTGAAAGAACTTTACGCAATGTCAGATTTAGCAGTCCTGCCATCTTACTATAGAGAGGGCGGTTTTCCAAGGGGTTTGACCGAACCGATGGCAATGGAGAAGCCTATTATTACAACCAACAGCGTCCATTGTAAGGGTACGGTGGAAGATGGAAAGAATGGATATCTGGTACCCATCAAAGACTCAAAGGCCTTGGCGGATGCTATTGAGAAGTTGATGATTGATGACGACAAAAGGAGAGAATTCGGTCAGTATTCACGCAAAAAAGCGGTAAAAGAATTTGATGAAAAAGTAATCGTTCCTAAGGTAGTCAAGGAATTCTTAGGAAACGCATAGAATGGAGTTTTTTATGCTGGACGCGAGGAAACAAAAGGAGAAGGAATTCCATGACATTCTGAGGGATGGCGCTTTTGGTCAACGGTGGTCGCCGCAGCTTGACAAGTTGATTGAGGAGAACCCGTTATGGGCAAATATGAAATACTATTGCGTTGAACGGAAGAGTCGGCAACTTATTCTAGATTGGTTTTACGGTAATTGTCAGGGAAAAAGGGTGTTAGATTATTGTTGTGGAAACGGGGATGATAGTTTCATTATTGCAAGAAATGGCGTGTTCGAAGTAATAGGCATAGATCTGTCTGAAATATCTATCAAGAATTGCAAAGACAGGGCGAGAAGTGAACGATTAGAGAATAAGACGGCCTTTTACGTAATGGATGCCGAGGATTTAAGTTTTGACGGCAATTATTTTGATGTAATTACGGAGTATGGGGTTTTACATCATTTGGACCTTAAAAAGGCATATTCTGAACTTGCACGTGTTCTTCGAGCGGATGGTAAATGTATTTGTACAGAAACACTTGGACATAACCCTATCATACACTATTACAGAAAAAAAACTCCTCACTTGAGGACACAGTGGGAAGTTGAACATATTTTGAGAAAAAACGACATTAAAACAGCGGGGGAATATTTTGGAAGAATCAATATTTTAGGTTTCTTCCATTTAGCCACGCTCGTAGCTGTTCCATTTCGGGGTTCGCCAATGTTTGAATTTTTTTTGGGAATATTAGAAGCGGTAGACTCGTTAATTTTGAAACTCCCATTTCTGAAATGGCAGGCGTGGCAAGTAGTGTTCACCCTATCCGAACCGAAAATATAAGGTAGTCTAGTGTATGCTCACCTTTCGCTAGTTTTTAAGATAAAACCTTCTTTTTTTAACCGTTTGTTATTATGAGCTTTTTCCGTATGGCTGATTTCATATACACGATTTTTGGTCCATCCACAACAAAAAGGTGATGTCGAAAGCCCCACGAGTTCTCACCGCTTATAACATGCTGAAACTGCAACTACATAGTGTAACATATCGAAATAAGAGGAGATTACCATAGCTGATTGGTTTTGTTACAATCTAATAATTAATTATGCTCTTCCGCTAACACTTTGATTATTAATCGGTGCGATTGGAAATGTATGAAAACCGTAAGTTCTAATCGAAAATGTCATTGCCGTCAAATCTTCAACCCATTGAAAACACTACAGTTTTATTTTCAAAGTAATAGCGGAAGAGCATCGGAAATGCAATGTTGTACCGGAAACAAGGAGAACTGTGGTGGACAATGATTACGTCTCAGTAACTGAGATAGCCGGTGATGAAGTAGCTCAGGAACAGGTTGATCGGCTTTGTAACCGTTACTATTGGGCGGGTCGTTATTGCGTCGGGAAAGATATTGTCGAGGTGGCGTGCGGAACTGGGCAGGGGTTAGGGTATTTGTCCGGGATCGCTGGGAGCCTTGATGCAGGCGACTATTCCAGCCAAATTTCTGACATTGCTCGCCAATACTATGGAGAGAGTATTGATATTAAACAATTCGATGCCCAGAACATGCCGTTTGGAGATAAAACCAAAGATATCATTATTCTATTTGAAGCCATTTATTATCTTTCTGATGCGGAACAATTCGTTACAGAATGCGTCCGTGTTTTACGGCCCGGAGGAAAAGTTTTGATTGCAACAGCGAATAAGGATCTGTATGATTTTAACCCAAGTCCGCATAGCTATAATTATTATGGTGTGGTGGAGTTGAATGATTTGTTTGCAAGACATGGGTTTGAGACAGAGTTTTTTGGGGATACGCCTGTTGAGGGTATTTCAATACGGCAGAGGATACTTCGTCCAATTAAAAAGTTAGCAGTGATGTTGGGACTTATGCCGAAGACAGCGTCAGGAAAGAAATGGTTAAAAAGGATTGTGTTTGGGAATATGCTAAAGATGCCGGCAGAAATCGGTCCGCAGATTACGCAGAATAGAAAAGATGAGGGGACTTTATATAGAGGGCGTTATGTTGAGCCGGATAGGATATATTCGGGTGAGGCGAATACGAGTTATAAGGTGATTTATTGTGTGGCGAGTTTAAGTTAAGATTTAGCCACCCCGGAGGAATGGACTGCGTATTCTACGGGGCAGGCAGACATATCCCAGTACGATCTTCCGGAGCCACCCCGGTGAAATACGCTTTGCTTTTCATTGGCATGAATTTCACAAGGCAGGTGGGGCAGGCGCAGATCAACGCAGATTAAATAAAAAATGGCTCACGAATTACACGAATTGAAACGGGAGGAAAGAGGGCAATGGATTTACAGTCGGAAACATCTATTTTAAAAGACCGGTTGATAAAGAATTTAGGGAGGCTCAGCAAATCTGACATTCAGGATGTGTTGAATTTTTCAGAGTTCCTTCTGTTTAAGGGTGATAAGAAGGAAGGTGTGCGTTCAACCGTTCTTGATCCCAAGAAAGATCCTATTTTGGAAATAATAGGCATTGCTGATGTAGAACCATTTGCCGGCAGGATTGATCAGGAGCTTTACGGGGTTTGAAAGAGATGCTTTTTATTGATACGTGGGGTTGGGTGGCGCTTCATAACAGGCGGGAAACAAGACATGGTGAGGTCAAAGCGTTTTATCGGGAATATCGGTTAAGTGGAGGGAAAATTTATACAACAGATTATGTTCTTGATGAGACACTGACCTTGGTTTTTCGCCGTCTGCCTTTGGAGCAGGCAAAAAGATCAATGGAGTCTCTCAACGATGCGATTGGGCAGGGATATTTACACCTGGAATGGATACGCCCCTCACGGTTTGGAGAAGCAAAGGCCCTGCGTTTGAAATTTGATGACAAGCCAAGTATATCATTTACAGATTTGACATCGATGGTCGTCATGAAGGAATTAGGAGTCAAGTCGATATTGACTGATGATGATCATTTTGTTCAATTGGGCTTTGATTTCGAGAAGATGCCTTAGCCTTTGCTGGGCGGGGATGGTGTCTGTGTTGGTCAGTGGCTAATGAAGGGGATGAGATGACAGTAGTAAAACAAAGAAGAGTTCCGTTTTTTAATTACCCACACATATTCACATCTCAGGAAGAGAGTATGATTTCCGTTATTAGGGATGTTGGACGTCGTGGGGCATTTATCATGCAGAAGGATTTGATGGATTTTGAATCAACTCTGGCTGCTTATACCGGCGCTAAGTATGCGGTAGGTGTTGCTAATGCAACTGATGGTTTGCAGATGGCGCTTATGGCAGGCGGAATCAGTTCGGGCGATGACGTGATCTTTTGTTCTCACACGATGGTGGCAACCGCATCAGCTATCCATTTTGCCGGAGCCGTCCCTGTGCCGATAGAGGCCGGGCCGGACCATTTAATGGACCCGGATGCCATTGAATCGGCTATTACAAAGCGCACGAAAGCGATTATGCCTACACAACTCAACGGACGTACGGCAAATATGGACGCCATACAGGCGACAGCTGATAAACATGGCCTCATAGTATTTGAAGATGCGGCCCAAGCTCTCGGCTCAAAGTTCAAAGGGAAATGTGCAGGGACCTTTGGTTCGGCGTCCTGCATCAGCTTTTATCCCGCAAAAGTTTTGGGGTGCCTGGGTGATGGCGGGGCTGTGTTGACCAGTGATGAAGAATTTTTTAGGAAGCTCTTGTCGTTGCGGGATCATGGTCGTGATGAGGATGGAGATGTTGTACTATG
>Ga0209345_10003540_pt1 | contig 15987 bp, 12 predicted proteins | sample Cruoilmetagenom7_FD_187294 | JGI IMG/M metagenome (GOLD analysis project Ga0209345, IMG submission 187294) | Oil polluted marine microbial communities from Coal Oil Point, Santa Barbara, California, USA - Sample 7 (SPAdes) (version 2) | ecosystem: Environmental > Aquatic > Marine > Oil seeps ... | reverse complement strand
GATCGACGAACTGCTTCTCGACGAAAATCTTCAGTGTAATGATTGTATTTATTTTTCGTTTTCTTAGTCATAATTTAGACCCTCATTTGGTAGTAGTGAGGTGTCTACTTTTCATGGGTCACTTGGAAGCATAACGCCCAGGTAAGGGGCAAGTAACCCAGTAGTCAGGTTTTAAACTGTAGTATTTGGTGATGTACGTTAAAAGAATCATAGAAGTTAAGCCTTATTTTTCCTTCTTGACCACCTTGTTAGAAATTAGCTGCTTCATTAGTTTGAATAAAAAGTAAAAATTTAATACGCATAACCCACTTAATATTAAAAGGAAGTAAATTGTTTTCTTATGCCATTTAAATAAACCAGAATCAGTGTTTTTCCTAATATTTACAGTAGAAGCAAAAGATTTTCTTAACCAATCTATGTCTTCGCTTTTTTTAATTTTTTCGATTGCTTCAGGGTAATTGTTTCTTTCTTCAATTCCACTTAAGTGATTTGATATGATAAGCGTACTAATTGTTCCGAATGATAGAAACACAAGTATTAAAGTATTTATCATTAAAATTTTTATTACATATTTCATTGTTGTATTTCTAATGACCTAGTTAAGGGGCGCGGCGTTTTTTTCCGAGTCCCGTCTTGAGTGCTGTGTTAGGCTTACTTACGGTTATTGTTACCCAATACTCTTTGTTTATTTCTGCCTTGTGTAAAAGGGTAAAGCAGCGCCCCCTAGATTTGTTGCAAGACAAAGTGAAATTATTGTCCATGATATTATTATAGTCTGACAAAATGAACATGGCGCTACAAGTGGACAAATCCTTGTTCCAATCAGCTGCGCCAGCACAAATATATATAGAACGAGGTTTCCAGGCGCATGCAGTATCTGGGCTCAACTCTTTTAATGGGATATATATACTATGTCTTGTCCCGTCTATTTTAGGTAAGTATTTATAATTTTTTGTTTTGGGTGTATAGACTCCCTCTATCCAATTGTGATTCTTGCATGTTTTATTTTCCGAGGTGGTTACATAGTTTACTTTTGCCTTGTACATTAACCCCTCATCTATATAACCATTTAGTATTAGATACTCTTCGACAGGATTATTATATTTCTTAACATCAGAAAATATACCACAACTAGCAACTAAGAATATGCTGGTTAATATGATAAAAATATTATTCATATATTTGCCTAACGCTCATTCGACCCTGCTAATGGGGTATAAAACCGTAAATCACTCATAACACTTTAATTTCATTATGACACAGATGTAAAAAAGATGGGTGTCCTTATGTTTCTCTTTGCCACCTTCATGTTATTTTAATCCTCCTGGTACCTTTAACTATTTAAAGTCTTATATTTTTCTAGCCAAATAAATAGTATGACGACTACCTTTTCCCTTGTGTGCCCTAACGGTTTTAGATTCAACCTTAAAGCGAGCTTTTTTCAGATGTAGAGGAAATTTTGGATCATGCCAGGCTGACCATATGGCTAACACGCCACCTGGTTTAAGTGTTTGCTGAATAGCTTGTAAACTTTCACTTGAATACAGTTTGTTATTGTCGGCATGTGTAAAGCTCTCGGGGCCATTATCAACATCTAACAATACAGCGTCATAAGTGGCCTGCTTTGTTTTGAAAAGTTCAGCTACATCACCAAGATGCACCACAACTCTAATATCATTAAGCGGCCTGTCTGCACATTCGCCCAATGGGCCTTTATTCCATTCAATCACCTCGGGCACCAATTCAGAAACCACCACCTTAGAACTTTTTGATATGGCTTTAAGTGCAGCAGCCAGAGTGAAGCCCATCCCCATGCCTCCAACTAATACCCTGGTATTCTCTTTGCCTTGAATATGCGCGCAACCTAACTCAGCCAGTGCTACCTCTGAGCCATGTACACGACTGGTCATTAATATGCCACCTACACCTTTTAGAGAAATAGAAAACTCATCACCGCGTTGAGTTAACCTCAGTTCACCGCCGTTATTGGGAATGTTAGCTGTGCCTAGTAATGTCGTGGGGAGCATAATTTTTCAATTTAAGAATGGAAATGTAGATTACATGATTATAAATGAATAAAGGTAACGGAAGGAATATTTATTAGATAAATCTATATTGGAATGTAATAGGGGACAGACCACGATTAAAATCGACATAAATAACATTACTATAAAAATGTGGTCTGTCCCCTAATATTCTTCTATTAATTACTTATTGGAAACATTCGTTCAATATTCCCGCTGCCAATTAATTTTTCAGTGTCTGGCTGCAGTTGACTTAACCACTGGCGTGCAAAATCTGTATTCTCGGGTAAACCGGCCCAACGACGTGGCATGTAGGTATCCATGCCCAGAATAAAGCGTTTTGAGTATTGTTCCAGTAATGTTTTCCACTGAGGCACTAGCTTGATCTGCTCATCAAACATATTATATCGAAAAGATAATTCACAAAATAAATTTGGGTACTGTGCAAGCATACGATGCACATCTTCAACAGGATGTTCCATTCCACAATGTGCCCAGATTATGCTGATTTCAGGCTGCATTTCAATTAATGCTTCGATAGTTTCCCCATCCGCATGTGCGCTGAGCATAATTTTATGATCAGCAACAAGTTGCATCAATTGACGAATCACAGTTGTATTTTTATGCTCTTTAAATAGATGAAATTCGCCGAAGCCTTTATATATTCCAGTCGACAACTGTTGTTTTACATAATCAACCATTGTCTGATCCGAATGCCAGGTAAATCGATCACGGTAAACACGATAAGGCATTAAAAAAGGAATAACTCGCTGTGGAGAAAAATTATAAAGTTTTTCAGTTCCTGCTGTTGGTGTGCTAAAAACTATTGCCCGATTTATTTCATTTTCAGTTAATAAGCTGAATACCTGTTTCGGCGACAAATCATTCCAGACATCCTTGTTATAATGTATATGGCCATCATTTAAATTATTTGCCGATGATGGCGTTATATATAAAAACAATAGAAAAGTGAATGTACGTACAGATACGATCGAAAATTTAAAGAAACAGCTGACGAAAAAATTAATTATTAATAATTTCAAATAGACATGCATTTTTTTAATCCCTCTGCTCACATGTTTAAATAAATAGGGCTGGTGTCAACTGAGAACTGTTTACAATTGTAATTGACTATCATTTTTCAACGATCTCTTTAATTATCCATTTCTTCATATTGTTACAGTTAATTTTTTAAAATATCCACCAGTAAATGGCCATCTGCTGTATTTAATGAATGTTTAGCAGGTGTTAGATGAACTTTACTCTTCCCACTCAATTGAGGTACCTGGTTAAGATCCTGGCTAAAAGCAGGCACCATTTCATCGCCAGCTTGTCGAATTATTGAATGATAGCTGATGGATGGATGGGGTTGCTGATTAAGCCAGCCAATGAGTGTGCCTGCTCGTGCAGGAACAAGATCAACCAGTGCACCCTGGGAATGTTTCAAATATTGATAGCCCTCACCACCTAAACCATTTTTCAAAAAAGTGACGCCTGGTCCGGGGCAGAAAAAAGGTTTCTCATGAATATTATCCAGCCCTTGAAGAGCACGGTCAGTACCAAGATTTGGTGAGGCAATGGTAATTAAAGTATCAATTTTAGGTGCTCCCGGACTTACCAGTACCAGGCGGGAAACGACACCACCAGCGGAATGTCCTGCCAGGGTTATTTTATCATCAGGATGAAGCTTGTCGATGAACAGTAGTTCTGCATATAAATGCGCTGCCTGAATTTGTAGTGGCGCTTGTGCAGGTAAATGTGCACGATACACTTTATTTTTATTACTGGAGGTATCACCAGTTATGTGAAAGATTCCACCCTCAGGTGTGGAGGTGACAATGCCGGCATTTGACCAGTCATTCGCCTGTAAAGTCTGCAAAATACCACTGTGTACCCAGGTATCTGCATTTGTAGCCCAACCATGAACAAGTACAACCACATCCCCACGTGCCGATGAAAAAAGAATTGAAAATATAAGTACGACTTGAAAAATGATGGCTGATTTTTTCATATGTTTTCGACCTTATTATGCTGCTGAGCCCTTTAATTGCTAAGATGTAATTAAAACACCCACCACGTATTTTATCGCGGTGAATCTATTGGATGCAAGCCGCACATTATTAGGATGGGTATCTTTATATTGTTGTTATGTTAAATGCAATGCTAAGAGACAGGTGTGTATGGGCTTATTAATTGTTTTCTATTGGGGTTGAAGCCACAGTCTCTTGTTATGTGTATATTGTACTATAATTATTCTTTATCAAAAGATAGCCCGAAAGGCGGATAATAACCATAAATAAAATATGGCTCTAAGTCTCAGTAATTTATCGATAAGGATATCCTTTATTTAATGCTAATTAATTATAGGCGCTGTATGAAACGATTAGTTGTAATAACCTTTATAGTGTTGAGTACTATTAACACAGTAATTTATGCTGAACAGGCTGATAAAGTCTATACCGTTGGTGTTGTACCTCAATTCGAGGCGCGTAAGTTGCACAATATTTGGCGCCCAATACTCGATCTTCTAGAAAAAGAATCAGGTTATAAATTCAAGATTCGTGGTTCTGCATCTATTCCAAAATTTGAACAAGAGATTACTCAGGGTAAATTCGATTTTGCCTATATGAATCCCTATCACCTGATAGTTGCTAATGATTATAAAGGTTATATTCCATTAGTACGGGATCATGGGCGCGAGCTTTCTGGCATTCTGGTTGTAAAAAAAGATAGTGGCATTACCAGGCCTGAGCAGCTTAATGGTAAAACCCTGGCGTTTCCAGCGCCTAATGCTCTTGGTGCATCACTGCAAATTCGTCAGGAACTGCATGATAAATTTGGCATTAAATTCAAACCTAACTTTGTAAAAACTCATGATTCCGTGTACTTGAATGTACTCTTGAGCGAAGCTTCTGCTGGAGGGGGAGTGCAGAAAACACTTAATCGACAAAAGCAGCAATATCAAGATATGTTACGGGTGATTTATAAGACAAAAAAAGTAGCGTCCCATCCATTAGCAGTACTGCCCGATGTTCCTGTTGAGGTAAGAGACCGTGTTCGAGATGTATTATTGAAAATGGGTGAATCAGAAAAAGGGCGGGAGCTACTGTCAAAAGTCCCAATGAAAAAAATTGGCCTCGCTAAAATGCAAGATTATTTATCACTTAAGGATATGAACTTAGAACGATTTTACGTGGGGCCTTAAAATAGATGAGTATCAAATTTAAGCTTGCCCTTCCAATCCTTGCAGGGTTGCTGTTAATTCTATTGTTAATCGAATATTTTTGGCTGCCATTCCAGCTTGAAAAGGCAAAGAACGCATTTGAAAAACAGACTCACGAATTACTTGTTTTAGGTTCGTCAGGAATTATTCAGGATTTATTAGAAAATGATCTTGGCTCTCTTTTTTCTAATATTGAGCAACTAGAAAAATCCTATAAGGATCGCTGGTTTAATTTATCTCTCTATAGAGAGAATAAAAAACGGATCTATCCAATATTTATAATTAATTCAGAAGTATCGGATCAAGTAGAACGCTTCATTCATATTAGTTATCCACTGAGGATTGGGGAAACGAGTCTCGGTTATCTCGATCTTGATATTGACTGGGTACGTGAAAAAAACAAGATTATTAAGGATATACGTAATATTAGAGACATAATCGTATTAGTTATCATTCTGGTTTTATTGGTTACCACAATTAGTCAGTACAGGATTATATATAGACCACTAAAGAAACTGTCTGTCGCAGCAAATAAAATAAAACGAGGCAGTTTTAATACAGAATTACCTGTTTATTCAAATGACGAGATAGGAGAATTAATAAGCTCATTCACAGAAATGCAAACAGAATTGTCATTTCAAAAAAAAGCGCTTGATCATCATGCACTAGTAAGTATAGCGGATAAGGACGGCCTTATCATACACGTAAATAACAGGTTTGCTGCTGTTAGTGGCTATCCTCGCGAGGAGTTGATTGGAAAAACACACAGGATAATTAAATCAGATACTCATTCTCCAGAGTTCTATAAAGATATTTGGAGGACTATTACGAGTGGTAATGTGTGGCATGGTGAAATTTGCAATCTAAAAAAATCAGGTGAGAAATATTGGGTAAGTTCAACAATTGTTCCATATCTCGATAAAAAGGGTGTGCCCAAACGATATATATCTATACGAACGGATATTACTAAACAAAAGAATGCAGAAGAACAGCTCAGATATATGGCTAACCATGACGCCCTAACCAATCTGCCAACACGTCGTTTAGCTAAGGAAAATCTTTCTATGGCTCTATCAATAGCACGACGAGATCAGAAAATGGTCGCAGTAATGTTTATAGATCTTGATGGTTTCAAAGTCGTTAATGACACACTTGGCCATGATGCCGGAGACTTATTGCTTGTGAGTGTTTCAGAAAGGCTTGGCAAGTGTGCGCGCGAAATGGACACAGTCGCTCGAGTAGGTGGTGACGAGTTCATCGTCATATTATCTAGAATCGATAATCGTGACAATGCGGGTTTGGTTGCGCAAAAAATTATTGATTCTTTGGCTATGCCATTCAATCTCAATAATAAAACAGCCTCTATAGGAGCGAGCATTGGTATAGCTCTTTACCCAGGTCATGTGCATGACCCTGAAGAGCTGATTAAATGTGCTGATGAGATGATGTACGCTGTTAAAAGAAGAGGTAAGAATAGTTTTGCTTTTTATGATGATAAATAGAGGCAGGTTGTTTTGTTAGGCTGATTATAGTTTTTTGTGCGTATTCTTTCACGATAACTTATGACACTGATGATACCCACGAAAAGTAGACGCAATTTTAATCGTACTTATCGTAATATTCATTTTCATCATTGTTTGGGTTTTTATGGTATTTGTTATATCACCCACTATATATTTGACAAGTAAAATCATTCAGGCAGCTTAAAGGGGGTCATGAGCCACCACCAGAAATTCCTTTCTGGATGAAAATGTTTACTTAATTAATGAGGGAGTGTCTTTATATTGTTTTGTCACATGTTTAAATATGATAAATAAATGGAGTGGGTGACATCAGAGAACTGTTTACAATTGTAATTGATTGTCATTTGTCACCGACCCCTTTAATTTTTACAACATTAAGCAATTTATTTTTTCATATTTAACTTAAGTTATTTAAGCTAGAACTTGTATGCCATATTGGCGTAATAATAACTGCCAGGCTCATTCATCAGCATAATATCACCTGTCCCATCATTCAGCAGGGTTAAGTCCTCATAGGTATTGCTAACGGCATAGGCCTTATCAAAGATGTTATCTATACCCAGCGTTAGTTCCATAGACTTACCAAGTGAGTGATTAACTTTTAGATTAACCACTCCGTAACCGCTAATTTCCTGCTCACCATTATCACCATCAAAGTCATTCCACGCATCAGCAGCTTGCAGTTCGATAGATGCAGTGCTTTTTATACCGTAGTCATAGTTAAGTGTCAGGTTTGCCTTAAGCGGCGGAATTTCTGCGAGATTTGTACTGGTCTGAGTAGCAAGCGCCTCGTCTTTCTGCCCGCGCTGATATGCTGCACCAAAATCAAGGCTAAATTCATCATTAAAATAATAAGCACCACTCACATCAAAGCCATAGATAGTGGCATCAATATTCTCGAATCTATTTGTGGCAAGACTTGAATTGTAATAAATATAATCGGTTAACCAGCTATGAAATACTTTTGTTTTAATATTAAAACGATCGTATCTGTTTTCTATACCCGCATCCAGTTCAAGGTTAGTTGTCTCTTTTAGATCTGGTGTGCCAAGAACTGTGTTGGATGAGCTAATAAAGTAAAGCTCTCTTGCATCAGGCACCCGAGATGCCTGGCCTACACCTGCAAAATATTTTGTACTTTCACTTGCCTGATATGTTGTAAAAATATTTGCACTGAAATAGCTATAATCATTATCAGCCTGGCCCACAGTACCTGTGGGTTCAATGCTTGTATCATCATAACGTACACCTGCTTTGATGCTGGTTTTATCATATGTTTTATTTAACTCTGCAAACACCGCATGATTTTGTGTATCGACATCATCAATACTTTTTCTGCCGGTAATAGCCGATCTAGTGCCTTTGCCTTCATAGGTACCATCCCAGTTTCTAATGCTGGCGTCCAAACCCAGGTTTGCCTCAAGAGAGCTACCCGCATTAAAACTGTTTATAATCTTAAAACCCTGAGTATGAGTCTCGAGATAACTGATCACTTCATTAACAGAATCAAGGCCTGATGAAATTCGATAAAAAGTAGACATTGGATGTTCCACTTTTGAATCGTAAACCTGGAAATTCAGAGATTTAGAATAATTGCCGATATTATTAATCGAATAGTCCAGATTATAAATATCTGAATCATCATACAGTGCATCCATTTTACTGGATGGGTACAATACATCATCAGCTCTATTTGCGGTATAGCTGAATTTTAATTTCTGGTCATCACTTATATTGGCATAAATTTTACCCAGTAAAGTACTCTTTTCATACGCATCAATATCTGCATATTCTGTCTTATACCTTGGGTCCATGGCCGGATTCATGCTCGGAGGATTTAATAGCTCGATCTGTTCTGCAAAGGTATTACCATTGCCATCTTCATACTGAGCACTGCTCTCTTTTGAAACGCTCAGCAGAAACTTAACTGCCTCATTTCCACCACTGATATTGGCAGCGGCTTTACGATAATCCCAGCTACCCAGGTTCAAACTCACCTCACCCGAAAAACCCGCTTCAGGTTCTATCGTCGTTATTTTTACGGCGCCACTTAATGTACCAAAATTTTCAACATCGTAAGGACCTTCAATAATATCTATACTATCGATATTATTTGTCAGAATATGAGATGTTGCAGGGTCCATGCGATTGGGGCAGGCTCCGTATACTTTTGCTTCATCAATAAGCACATTAATATTATCTTTTTTCTGACCGCGTAAAATTATATCATTGGCTATGCCACTACGCCGAACAAGTGATACGCTAGGGACATTTTTTGTCAGTGCTTCTGCAAGGTCAGCTGATTTTACTTCTTCCCCACTCACATCACTTATTTTTGTCCCTTCTACCATTATAGAACCCATATTTATTTCATCAGCTTGTGCAAGTGGCGCACACAAAAGTAAACAGCAAGTGATTTTTTTCATTTATAACCTCATGAAGTGTGAAGGATTGTTTATCAGAAAAAACATAAAACTCTGGTTTATCATTCAGATAAATGATCTTACCAAAAATGTTTAATATGGCGGCAATGTTAATGAAATATAAATAATAAATAAACTAATTTAACTATTAAGATGGGTAATTATGCGTTAGATCAACAGTTATTAAGTATCTACGTTATATGCCACAGTATGACTGTTTCATATAACACAAATAAAATATGTATTAGTTATTAAATAACTGCGACAAATTGTCTCGATTAATAATACTGCGACAATATGTCGCACATTAATTTGATTAAATAATTTATTTGTTAAATAGAAATGAATATTTATAGTGCTTTCTGTGTGTTTAAATAATTGAATTGGTCAACATTAATTTGTAATATTTCATGGTTTTATAATGTGTCTTTACTTTTTTTATAGTGTTCTATTTATCTGCTTAGTGTGTTTGTGAATGATTTAATAAATAATGTTAGTGTAAATACTTGTTTTAAATAAATTGTTAGTGGTTGTTATCAGGTTTTTTTATGGCGCAGGTGTTGTGTACATGATTTAGAATGACTTATAAATTCATTATCTTAATAAGGTGTCCACTATATATTTTTGTGTTTTTATAGGATGGGTGTGTTTATATTGTTTTTTGACGTTGATTCAGCGTGCTTTATTTAAGATTTGATAAAACCTGCTTCTCAGCCTGCAAAATAGCAGGCTGAAAAAATAAGCAGGAATAAAATTACATATCAGTACCAGACGTTCCATCCATGCCAAGGCTCCAGTTGTATGTGCCCTGAATAATATAACCCTCAGTATCAAGTGATAATGTCCTTGTAATGTTGCCTGATATGGCATCAATCTCAATAAGGTTACCATCTTGTGAAGCAGCAGTATAAAACATACCCGAGTTCATGGGGTCGAATGATGAAGTATGGCTTTGTGATTTGTTTCCATCGGTTGGTGTAGTTGCAATATCTGCGATATCGCCCAGTTTAGTATGATTATTAGTATCTATCAAAGTCATAAATGTATCAGTATGATTAGTTTCAATAGCAATATTAGCCGCAGAATCAAAAGTGGTATGTCCAGAACCAGCACCTGAAGCAACAATATTTATAATGCCCATCGTGTTTCGATTAATAATAAATGTATTACCTTCTTTAGAGCCAATATAAATATGCTCACCATCGGGGTGCATGCCAAAATGGTGTGCTCCCATTTCGCTTGCATCACCTGTTAATTCAACACGACCTGTAACATTAATCTGGCTTTTAAATGCAGGTACACGAATTTCAATGACAGATGGATTAATTCCATCGCTACCAAGTCCATCTGCAGCACCATAGAATGTACGTGAATCACGACCAGATGTTGCGCCAGGAATTTTAGAGAAATGATGTACTGGACCTGGTGTTTTAATTGTGTCCTGAAGTGAAATTTTTATATTGCTGCCTTTTCTGTGTCCTTTTCCGTGACCTTTCATAGCACCACCTGTAGTTGATATTTTGTAAAGATGTACAAGTTGTCTTGCTCTGTCTGTTAGTAAGAATTCATCATCATCAATCCAGAAGGGGTGTCCGGTAATTGTACCGCTACCAACTTCTTCAGGGCTGCCAACAACACCAACTACAGTGTTTGTGCTTACATCAATTAAACTCATTAATGCCTTTCTTACTCCAGAAACTAATGCCATATTGGTATTGGCATTATAACCAACAGAGCGAGGTTTATGTTGTAGTGAAATAATGCCTGAATTCATAAAGCTAGTACCATCGTAATCAATGATATCCAGAGATGTTGAGTTTCGCGTGCTTACATACACTCTATCATTACCAACCTTATCTATAGGGTAGGGTTGATTGCCATGAGTAGGTATAACATCAACTACCGACATATTTCGTGGATCTACAATATAAACCTGGTCAGAATTATTGTCAGAATAATAACCAACTGCATCAATTGCGTGAGCAGTCATGCTGATAGTTAATAGTGTAGAAGAAATTAAAGTGTTTTTTATTGCTTTGTGTATTGTGTTTTTTTGAATTATTGCTTTCAGTGATATCATGTAATTACCCTCTAAACATTTTAAGTTGTTTTTTGTCTAACGAAATAAGCACTAATAATATTCAAGGCTCGGTAGATGTCAGCATCATTAATAATTATGATAAAAAATATTACTTAATTGTTCGTTTGTTTTCGTGTGTTTTAAAAAGAACATCATTTAACCATGGTTTTCTTGTGAAACATGCGCATTGATTTGATGCGTGTCATAAAAATAAAACAAAATTAATAATTAATTTAATGAGCTGCGACAAATTGTCTCTATTAATATAAATGCTGAGACAAAATGTCGCATATTGGTTGGATTAAAGAATTTCTTTATTAAATATAAATGAATATTTATATTGTTTTCTGCGTGTTTAAATAATTGAATTGGTTCACATTAATTTATGGTTTTGTATGGTTTTAAAATGCATCTTTACCATTTTTATAGTGTTCTATTTTTCTGGTTATGGTGTTCGTAAATAATTAAATTTATAAGGTTGGAATTTAATTAGACGCCCACAATTAATATTAAAGGGGTCAGAAGGATTATTGTTTAACCAATAACAGATCAATATTTAATTCCTTCACCCCTTTAACTCGCTTTGTAATTATTAAGCTTTAAATTACTTTATCTTTTTTCATCTATGTAATCTGAAATCTCTGTCGGATCCAGGGATGAATTCCAGCTCTTCGCACTATGCTTTAAAATTCTTTTCTTCCATTTTTTTATACGAGAGCGAAATACTTGAGGGTTGGCGCTATCCTCATTTAGTTTTATGACGTTCATTGCTACGATATCCATATTTTCGAACTCATCATTATTGAAGCTGCGTTTTATACCTGGTTTCAACTCTTCTTTCATATCGCTGAAGATAAACATAATTTGCGTGCCCGCATTCGTGCTTTTTAAATGGCTGCTGCAAAGCATCATGGCGCCACTGATATCCGTGTATTTGGCGCTGCTTTCATTGTCTGCAAAGTCATTTAACGTTTGGGCAAACTTTAGTTTCTGCTGGTTTGCCTGAGAAGGGCGATAATCAAGTTTTAATTTTCCTTTTATGTTTTCTTCATTAAAACTGTTACTGTCTATGCTCATTAAAATTAGGCTGTCACCAGGTACCAGTTTTGGCACTATACCTGCCTTGATTATTTTAACCATGCTTTTTTTCTCTTTAGCATAGGTGCCAGAGATATCAGCTAGTGCGCATATCGCAGTTTCATATTCTTTATTATCTGAACAGGCTGAAATTAATAAAACTCCTGAGATAAGGAAAAGGCTGTAAATTATTTTTCTTTTTGTCATGTCATGATCCATTGTTAGCCGGTTAAGATTTGCTTTTAATCAGGTTGCCGATCTGGGTCGGAATAATGATATAGGCATCATAAATATGAATAATCGTTTTCATCAAGGTGTTAAGTAAGTGGCTGATAATCCCAACCAGGTAACCAGCAAGTTTAATGACCAATATAATTAGTTTGCTGAGAACGTGCTGGCTGCTTTCTATTAGCATTTCGAGGGGCACTGCAACCATGGCAAGAATCCACGGAAGTGTAAAACCTAAAGTGGCCTGACCAATAACAGTAATTTTAGATCCTTCTATTCCGGCTGTTGTTGATACGCTTCCGGCTAATGCCTGGGTTGTTGCGGCATTTGTGGCTGTAATATGCTCACGTAAGATGGCGAGTGCAGCCTCAACAGATGCAAGAAAAAAGATACCCAGTACTGCGGCATACAAAAGCATACGTCGTTTACCAAGTGTTAAACCCGCTATCTGTGGAAAAATATTGGTCACACCCAGGGCTTCCATCAAAAAAATACCCAGCACAACTTCTAGCGTTACGATAACCAGGGCGGATATATCAGAAACATGCATACCCAGTACGCGTGTACCTGCGGGGACAAGCTCAGACATGGGCAATGCAATTAACTGGAAGTTAACAAAGGCGCCAAAACCGGCTACGGTAATAACAATAATTGAAAATATGAAAAGTTTTGTTGCTTTAGATGAAAGCATATCAATAGTGTCTTCACCCCCCTTGCGAACCTTTTCATACTCCTGCATATATTTTTCAATTTTGCCTGACGTTTCCAGAACCAGTGAAACTTTGGTGTCAACCTCATTCATTGCTTTTTGAATTTTCTTCCAGACCGGTGCCATGGATGACAGAATTTTATGACGCTTGGAAGATATTTTTTGCATTTCTGCTATTGCTGATTTTTCACCGTCAATAGCAGACTTATGTAATTCTTTAAGCATTTTTTCTATGACCCGGTCACCGGATGCAGAGCCTTTAATGCTGGCAATTGATTCAACCGCATCATTCCAGCCAGGCGCTTCAGGCACAACCTGACCGCATTCTTTAAAATCAGCATCTACACTGGTAATATTTTCGTCCAGTTTAAGGTGCAGCGCCGGATAATCAGCAAGATGTTTTGTGTAGCTGGCTTCTACTCGTTTAAATTCCTGAGCAATTTTTTGTTCACTTTCAGCAATATTTGATTCAAGTAGAACTTTTCTATTTTTTTCCTGCATTTTAAGAACAACAGATTTAATCCAGTCTGCTATTTTCTTGAGACCACCAGCAATGCCTTCGTCCAGGCTATCTAAGGCCAAATGTAGTGGTGTACGTGCTAAATAGAGAAATATCATACTCGCGGCAACCAGTACTGCGATAGAGAGAAATGGCATGTCTGGCCATATATAAAAACTACTCATCTGTTGCTCCTAATTTGTTGTTTTATTTATTTGAAATTAGTAATAGTGTTAAAGCCTGTTATTTCTTAACAGAGCTTGTGTTGGTTAAAGTCATTGATTGTGATACAGCAATAGATAGTGATCTGTGCCCATAAGCCCAGTCAAATTGAATGCGATACAGCTTTATAATATATGTATGAGGTAATATTAATGTGACGAACTGCAAATTTAATTATTTAATTTACTTGTTATACATAATCTTTACGCGATTTTACAAAAGAATTCTTAAATAATCCCTTTTGCATAAGTATATTATAAATATATGATTTACGAGGTCCTGATATTTCATATATTGAGATAAGGAGATACTACAATTAATATTATACTGACTGGGTGGCTTAAATTTATTTGTGGGTGTTTTAGTTATTTTTTATTTGAAAATAACTTTATAAAGAACAAAAATAAAATATTGTTTTTCTTCTTAAGGTGGGTGTCTTTGTTATTCCTGTATGTGAAGATCACGGGGCAGGTAATGTATTAACACATGCTTGATTGCAAGACCTGACCCTGTTATTTATACAAAAGAAATCGGGAGTAATTCCTATTGATATAACAAGGCCTTACTAATATTCTCCTGTTATGGAAGTTAATATAACTAGTCAGGGGTTCACATGCTAAATATATCGTCAATACGAGTAATTATGTCAATTGTAGTTTTACTCATACCACAAACTGTACTTGGCGCTTATACCTTTACTGCTCCACCCAGAGAATCTACGGCAAAAGGCAATCAAGTTTACAAACCTATTGCGGAGTTTTTAACTAAAGCGACAGGTCAACCGTTTGTATACAAACAACAAACTTCCTGGCCTGAATATGTAAACGGTATGCGCAGTGAGAAATATGATCTGGTTTTTGACGGGCCACATTTTGTCGACTGGCGAATACATAATATTAAACATCACACCTTATTAAAAATACCGCATCTTTTACAGTGGCGAATTATTACGCGTAAAGACAATATCTCAATTACTAAAATAGAAGATCTAGTCGGAAAGAAAACCTGTGCGCCAGGGTCCCCGAATTTTGGCATGTTAAATCTTTTTAATCATTTTAAAGATAATGAAAAACAACCCGTTCATGTGCAAGTAAAAGGCTGGAATAATGTTTTTGATTCTGTCAAAAATGGTGATTGTGTGGCAGGCATTTTGCCGAAAAAAAATCATCTAATTTATGATAAAAAAGGCATACATACAAAATCAATTCATACACATTTACCCTATCCAAACCAGGCATTTACCGTAGGTGAAAAAATACCTGAAAATATGAGAGAAAAAATTCGTACAGCATTATTATCTGAAGCTGGGCAAGAGGCAATGAAAAATCTACGCAAACGATATACCGGGGGAACTAAACTGGTCCCTGCAGTTAATGAAGAATATGACAGTATTGAAGCCCTGCTTATAAAGGTTGAGAGTTTTAACCGTGAAGTTAATAAAAACAGCTTCTAAAACACACATCATAAGAAATCAATAAAAACAAAGATTTAGGTTGTATCCAGGTCTTTTGTTATTATGGGTGTTTCGATAAGCTTTTATATTGTTATTGAGATGGGTGTCTTTATATTATTGTTCTTAGAGTGGGTGTCTTTATATTGTTCTATTGCTTCTTGTTATGTCTTTATTACAACGCTTCATCTTCATTATAAACACTAACTACAAGCTCACCATTAACGCTTTCAGATACCAGGAAAATTATGGGTTTACAACATACGTGGCAATCTTCAATATACTGCTGATCCAGGTCGGCTGAATCTATTAGAACTTCAATCGTCTCACCACAGTAAGGACATCCTATGGATTTCTCAGTTAATGGATTCAATTTCTACGATGCCCCAAACTTGCTGAAATACTGATGTTACCCACGAAAAGTAGACACTGTTTCAGGCGCACTTATCGTAATATTCATTTTCATAATTGTTTGGGCTTTTGTAATCATTTGCAGAGTGTCGTCTAATTGTGTTGTAAAATGTTTCAA
>Ga0209345_10003539_pt1 | contig 15988 bp, 18 predicted proteins | sample Cruoilmetagenom7_FD_187294 | JGI IMG/M metagenome (GOLD analysis project Ga0209345, IMG submission 187294) | Oil polluted marine microbial communities from Coal Oil Point, Santa Barbara, California, USA - Sample 7 (SPAdes) (version 2) | ecosystem: Environmental > Aquatic > Marine > Oil seeps ... | reverse complement strand
TTCAAGGCTGCGCTGCACTGCATAATATGCTCTGCCATGCGTGAACGCGTAATCGCCTCATTTCCCGCCAGATGATATGTGCCCCAATCACCGAAATCTGGCGTAAGACATTGCCGCGAAATACTAAGCAGACTTTTCGCTATATCGGGCGCATAGCTTGGGCAACCCATCTGATCACTCACAACTTGAATCTCATCTCGGCCCGACGCGAGCTTCAGCATTGTTCTGACAAAATTACTGCCATACTCAGAAAACACCCACGTAATCCGAAACACAAGTGACTGTGACAAAGCCCTCAATACCGCCGCCTCGCCGGCAAGCTTAGATGCGCCATAAACACCAAGCGGGCTTGTTGCATCGCCCCTTCCATAAGGCTGCTGGCTTTGGCCATCAAACACACAATCTGTTGACAGATGGATCAGGGGCAAGCCGCGTCCCCGGCAGGCCTCGGCCAGATGCAGCGGTCCAGTTTCATTCAAGAGATAGGCGTCTTCTCTATGAGATTCAGCACCATCAACACTCGTATAGGCCGCAGCATTGATAACAACATCCTCAGTCGCGTCAGAAACAACACGCTGAATAGATTCCCTATCACTCAAATCAATGTCTGGTCGCCCCACACAGCGCACGCCATCGCCGCCGACAGCCTTCAATGCCTGTGCCACTTGGCCCGATCGTCCGATAACCAGCACGCGCACAATCAAGCGCCTTTCGTGAGTTGAGTCTTTAGTCCAGCACGCTTGCGCCCATCATCACGCGCGCCCTGACACCATGCGTCATTGTCCAAATACCACTCTATAGTTTGGGTCAGGCCACTTTCGAAAGAAAAGCTGGGCGCCCAATCAAACGCATGATTGATCTTTGAAAAATCAACAGCATAGCGCAAATCATGCCCCGGCCTGTCTTCAACAAATGTAATCAAACGATTATGCGGCGCACCATCCGGATGTTTACGATCAAGCACATCGCAAATCTGCTGCACAACCTGCATGTTCGTCCGTTCACAGTCGCCACCAATATTGTAGGTTTCGCCCGGCACACCCTGTTTTGATAAAAGAATAAGCGCGCGCGCATGGTCCTCAACGTGCAACCAGTCGCGCACATTATTGCCTTTGCCATACACCGGCAAAGATTTACCCTCCAACGCATTTAGGATCATCAGCGGTATCAGTTTTTCAGGAAACTGACGCGGTCCGTAATTATTGGAGCAGTTGGAAATCACAGTCGGCAGGCCATATGTGCGATGCCAAGCGGACACGAGGTGATCAGAGCCCGCCTTACTGGCAGAATAAGGCGACGACGGATCATATCGCGTCGTCTCGCTGAAAGCCCCTTCTGTGCCTAATGACCCGAAAACTTCATCTGTTGATATATGCACTAATCTAAAATTGCGCTGGCTCTCTTCATTCATACGATGATAATGAGCACGCGCCGCCTCAAGAACATTGTATGTGCCAAGAACATTCGTTTCGATAAATACACCCGCGCCATCAATGGAGCGATCTACATGTGTCTCTGCGGCAAGATGGAAAATTATATCAGGCTGCGCGGCTGTGACCGCCGCATCGAGGCTCTGAAAATCGCGAATATCTGCCTCTACCAGTTCAAACCCATTGATTTGCTCTAGTTCATTCAGCGTCTCTACATTGGCAGCGTAGGTCAGCGCATCAACACAAATAACGGTCGCGGCCTCAATCGCCAGCAATTGCAAGCAAAGCGCTGAACCAATAAACCCTGCCCCGCCCGTCACGAGGTATCTCACAGCGTTGCTCCTGCTGAGACGCCATGTTCACGGCAAAACGCCGCAAATGACGGCAGCATCTGATCTTTATCTGAAATGACGCTTTCTGCCTCTGCAAAAGGCCAGTCGATCCCCAGATCTGCATCGTCAAATTTAATACCAGCATCATGCGCAGCACTGTAAAAGTCCGTCACCTTATATACAATTTCAGTATTGTCTTCGAGCGTACAAAACCCATGCGCAAATCCGGCTGGAATGTAGATTTGCAAACCAATTTCGGCGCAAATTTCTATCTGCCCATGCTGGCCAAATGTTTTGGACCCCGGCCGAATATCAACAAAAACATCCAGCAAGCGTCCACGGGCACACCGCACGAGCTTGCCTTGCGCACGCGGTGCTGACTGAAAGTGCAACCCGCGTATCGTGCCCCGCGCCTTAGATAACGAGTGGTTATCCTGTACGAAGGTGTCCGTAATGCCGCCTTTGGCAAACGCATCTGCATTATATGTTTCCGAGAAAAAACCGCGGGCATCTTCAAAGCGCCGCGGCTTTACAATGATAATATCCTGCAAAGCGTCAAGGCGACTAAATTCTGGCATATCTACTCGCCCTTGATGGCCACTGGTCGATCAACAATGACATACCAGCGGCAGACCCTCGGCGTAAAGTTCCGATACGATTATTCAACCGTAACGGATTTCGCCAGATTACGCGGCTGGTCCACATCCGTTCCCTTGGCAAGGGCCACGTAATACGCCAGCAATTGCAAAGGCACGGCGCACAGGATGGGCGTGCTTAGCAAATCGCCGTCTGGAATTAGGATCGTCTCATCAACGCGGTCTGCCGCCGCCGCAATTCCGGACGCATCAGAAATGAGGATGATCCGCGCCCCGCGCGCCTTCACTTCCGCGACGTTTGACATTGTTTTCTCAAACAGTTCATCATTAGGGGCAATCACGACAATCGGCAGACCTTCTTCAACCAATGCGATCGGCCCGTGTTTTAGCTCGCCAGCCGCGTAGCCCTCTGCATGAATATAAGACACTTCTTTCAGCTTGAGTGCACCTTCCAGTGCCATCGGGAATTATGCCCCGCGCCCCAGAAACAACACGGTTTCCGCGCTGGAAAGGTCACGCGCAATCCGTTCAATTTTTTGATCTTCTGCAATTGCCGTCGCCACCTTGCGCGGCAAAGCCATCAGTTCCGTCACATATGCTGCTTCCTCAGCAGGTTGCAGATACCCACGCGCCTTTGCCGCCTGAAGCGCGACCGTCGCTAGCACAGCCAGCTGCGCCGTGAACGCCTTTGTGGATGCCACCCCAATTTCTGGCCCCGCATATGTCGGCACCACTGTATGCGCATCGCGCGCAATTGAGCTTTCCGGCACATTCACAATCGCCGCAGCGGGCGTCTTGTTCGTTTGGCAATAACGCAGCGCCGCTAGCGTATCAGCCGTTTCACCAGATTGACTGACAAAAATAGCCGGGCCACTGGCGGGCAATACCGGCGCGCGATAGCGAAACTCTGATGCGATATCTGTCTCAACAGCCAGTTTCGCAATCTGCTCAAACCAATATTTGGCCGTTTGCGCCGCGTAGAACGCTGTTCCGCACGCAATTGCGACGGCGCGATCAGCGCCCGCAAACAGCTCATTTAAGCCCGGTTCTTCAACAAGACCTCCGGTCGCCTGATCAACATAAGGCAACACAGTCCGCGCAAGCGATTCAGGCTGCTCATGAATTTCTTTCAGCATGAAATGGTCATACTCGCCGCGCTCTATCAGGGCATCATTGACGACTGACTCAACTTTCGCCCGGTTCACTGGCTCGCCTTTGTCATTGCGAATATCTGCGTGCATCGCATCCACAATCACCCAATCACCTTCTTCCAGATAGGTGACTGTGCGTGTCAGCTGCGCCAACGCAATGGCATCAGAGCCTAAATACATTTCTCCATCGCCATAGCCAAGCACGAGCGGGCTACCTTTACGTGCGCCAATGAGACGGCCTGAATCGCTAGAGAATATTGCGGCAATCGCAAAAGCGCCCTCAAGGCGCGCAAGCGCGGCGGCGAACGCCTCTACCTCATCCATACCGCCGTCAATATAGCTGGCGATCAATTGTGCGATGACTTCACTGTCAGTTTCGGACTCAAAAACACGGCCTGTGTTTTGAAGCTCACTTTTAAGGTCACGGAAATTCTCAATAATGCCATTGTGAACAATTGCGACCGGGCCAGACAAATGCGGATGCGCATTGGCTTCGGTTGGCTTGCCGTGCGTCGCCCAGCGCGTATGCGCTATACCCAGCAGACCATCGAGCGGCATCTCTTCGACGACGCCTTGCAGATTAACGATCTTACCTGATGCGCGTCGGCGCTGAACCGCACCATCCTCAAGGATGGCGATACCTGCGCTATCGTAGCCGCGATACTCAAGCCGCTTCAAACCATCAATCAAACGGCCTGCTACAGGCTCACGCCCCGCAATCGCTACAATTCCACACATATGTTCTATTTCCCTCTACGCGAGCGTTCCTTATCGCGGCTTATTGTGGCGAAGAAATAACAGTTTATGGACATTTGCTACAGGTCGCGCCTTTTTATCATGTGATGTGAAAACCAATTGTAAGATGACTCGCTTTCATGTGTGCGAATTCGTTCGCGACACCGCGCAATCCCACACATGCACCACTCTCTCCCCCCATCCGCCCCACATTGCGCAACAACCTTACGCCACGTTCCCCCTCGAACACGGCAACTACCCGCGATAAACAAGACATAACAAGACAGCTATTGAGGGAGATTTGAGATGGCAAAAGGCGATTTACCTATACTGGTCGGTGTCGGGCAAAGCCTCAGCCATTGGGACGGCACACAAGGCCCCACAGGCGCACCATCCCCCCTCTCATTGATGGTTGACGCTTCACGCGCTGCCCTAAAAGATGCAGGGCTCAGCGATGCCGCAGCGCTCGATATGATCGCAGTCAATCGCATATTTGAAGATTCGGTCCCCGGCGACCGCCATCCACACGGCCATAACAAGAACCTACCCGGCACACTCGCGCGCGATCTAAACGCCACGACAGAAAATCTTATTTATCAAGATGTTGGTGGGCATTCCCCCCAAGGGCTTGTCAATGAAATGGCGACGCGTATTCATGCTGGCGAACTCGAATGCGTACTTCTGACAGGATCTGAAGCCAACAAAGCATCCAAAGGCGCACGGAAAAACAAAGTCGACATAGACTGGACCGACGATAGCGATCTGAGCTTTGAAGATCGCGGCATGGGCCCGATGTTGCTCTCACGCGATGAGATCAAGCATGGCCTCGTCACTCCGGCCTATTTTTACGGCCTATTCGAAAATGCCATTGCTGCCAGAGAAAATCGTACCCGGTCCGAACACCGCAAAGCGATGGCCGAACTATTCCAGCCCTTCTCTCAGCGCGCCTCAGAAAACGAATTTTCTCAATTCCCTCAAGCCCGTACAGTCGATTTCCTCGCAACGCCATCAGCGAAGAATTATGAATATGCAGACCCCTTCCTGAAGTGGTTCATTGCACAAGATGCTGTCAATCAGGGTGCCAGTGTCATTCTCACGAGCGAGTCCAAAGCTCGGGAACTCAATATCCCTGAAAGCAAATGGGTTTACCTGCATGGCGCGGGTCAGGCTGGCGACGACTATATCTCTGTCAGACCCACGCTTGATGGCTCATGGGCCATGCAAACGGCGCTTGATCGCGCGCTAGAGCAGGCTGGAGCAAAACAGACCGATATTGCACACCTTGATCTCTATTCTTGCTTCCCATGCGCTGTGTTCGCATCGACAGCGGCACTCGGCATCGACTGGGCAAGCGATAAGCGGGCGCTGACCCAAACAGGCGGCCTGCCCTTCTTTGGCGGCCCTGGGAACAACTATTCGATGCATGGGATCGCCGCTATGGTTGAAACCCTGCGCGCCAACGCTGGTGACAGAGGCCTTGTCTTGGCCAATGGCGGCTGGATGACGAAGGAAGCTGCAGGTATCTACTCAACCACACGCCCGGATGGCTTCACGCCGACGCAGGCTGCCGCCAAGCCAACAGAGCAGGTAGAGTTGTCGCATGAAGGTGGACGCGCGACGCTGGAAACGTTCACAGTCGCACATGGCAAAGGCGGCCCTGAGAAAGGCATTATCTTTGCCCGCGCATCAGACGGCCGACGCCTATTAGCAAATGCTAGCCCTGCTGCGCTGGCAGTCTTACGCGAAGATGTATCCCCGGTTGGGCGGTCTGTGGACGTAACCGTCACAGAAAATGTCGGACTATTCGACTTCAGTTAAACGATTAGTCGCCAATCGCTACAGGCCTTATTATCGCGACGACACCACTGGTTTCAGCCGCATGACGTGCTAGCCTGCGACCAAAGAAACGAAGGAAATGCCCGCCATGCTGAAGAACACGTATGAATGCTTTGACGTCGACATCACCGACAAAGTCGCCCACATTCGCCTAAAGCGCGGCGACGCGTTCAACACGATGACACGCGACTTCTGGAATGAACTTCCGTCAATCGTGAATGATATTGATAGCCAGGCGATGGCCCGCGTGATCGTCATCTCATCAACCGGCAAGCACTTCTCAGCTGGAATGGACTTAAGCGTCTTTGCGCAAGATGGCTCCGGAGCCAAGGGCAAGGTCGACCGCTATGTCGCCGCTGAAGCTTTCCGCAGCAATATCAGACAGATACAATCTTCTTTTAACGCACTTGAAGAAGCACGCGTGCCCGTGCTTTTCGCCTGTCAGGGCGGCGTGATCGGCGGCGCAATCGATATGATTACAGCCGGCGATATTCGCTGGTGCACGAAGGATGCTTTCTTCTGCATTCAGGAAACCAACATCGCGATGACTGCAGATGTCGGTACATTCCCACGCCTGCAACGCTACATCCCAGAAGGTTGGGTCAAGGAAATGGCCTATACTGGCCGCAAGGTCGGTGCTGACAAAGCCAAAGAAATTGGCCTTGTGAACGATGTGTTCGATACACAGGAAGAGATGCTGGAATACGTTTTGGGAACGGCAAAAGAGATCGCCTCAAAAGATCCTCTCACCGTTACGGGCTGTAAGGTTCTGGTAAATTATGGGCGTGACCATTCTACAGCCGACACACTCGATTATATCGGCGTATGGAATGCGAGCATGCTTCCCCCGCCTCACATGCAAGAAGCCTTCGCGGCCAAAGCAGAAAAACGCGATGCAGAATTCCCAGACCTGCTGAAACTGCGCGATACACCCATGTAATCTAAAATAGCGGGCGGCGCCTTAAGTGCTGCTCGCCAATTTATAGACCGCAGTAACGGTCAAAACCGTTTTGCCCGCGCAAGTCGCAACCGCCCCTGCGAATGCGATTGTGCGGGTCTTGCGTGCGATATTTGCTTCAATCGTAACATCAGATTTAAGCGCTGACATATCGCCAATGACATCAAGCGTTGATGACACAAGTGTACATGACGTACCCTCAGCTTCAGCGCTCACATAGCCCTCAGTAACAGCCATCATAAGCCCGCTTAGCACCGCCACAGACATCGGCGGCTCTACGGCAACAGTTGCCATCTTTGGCGATGTGCTGGCTAATGCCGCATAAGGTATGGTCTCATTCGCTATCATCGGCATATTATGTGTCTCTATCCGTTTTTTGCTCGTTTAAAGTATGCGTGCCACGAAAGCAAAAGACATAAACGCGCAAAGCCGCCCATAAGGCGGCAATGTCATAAAAATATTGAAGTTTGGGGCGGCTTAAGCTGCCTTTTGTGCGGACTTATCTGCATTAAGATCTTTGCCGATCAGATCACCTAAATGACCAAATCCTGACAGGCCGCATCTTTCTTCAACAAAACCTGAAACTGCTGGCAGAAGTTTGCCAATATCTTCATGGCTCAAACCAAGCGCATGAAGATCACGGATCATCATTTGGCCGACGTGACGCTTGCCATTTGGTGTTTGTTCAATCAGGCGCGCAATGACACCCGTTGCAGCCCCAATATCAGAACCGGTTCGTGCCGACAGCGCTCTCGCGCCGGGTATTGCTTGAAACATGGCAGCGGCAAACGGGGAGTCCTGACGCTCTGCAGCGTTCAAGATTATTCCCAGCGTTTGCTTAGCCGTGTCATTCGTCAGACCATTTTTATTAGCGATGTGCGATATAAGATCAATAATCATGGCTAGAGCACTCCTAGGATTATGGCTAACGAAGGCTCAATTTGCGTGTTTGTGCTTTCCCAAGTGTTACCAAAACAGTGTTTTAGAGAAAGAATTAGGGGTGTTTCGTTAAGCGATCTTAGGCCCGGGTAAACAGAAGACGCCGATTTATTTACCTCTGCTGAAAATCTGTAATGAAATCAGTTTTCGGTAATTGTTCGCCCCATCATCTCGGAAATAATTTAATCACGATTATTGAGAACCTTGCTGCGACACGCTGTTTGCGCCACTCTTCCCTATGATCAAGATTGGATTACTTGGCGCCGCGAAGATTGCGCCACCTGCAATTATACAGCCTGCTGGCCTTCGCGGTGACTGTGCAATCGTCAGCGTAGCCTCACGCGATGCCTCACGTGCCGAAACTTTTGCACTAACAAACGGCATTCCAGAGGTTGAGAAAAACTATGAGGCATTACTTGCCCGCAGCGACATTGATCTCATTTACAACGCCCTGCCCCCAAACCGACATGCAGACCTCTCTCTTGCAGCATTGAAAGCCGGAAAGGTCGTCTTATGCGAGAAGCCTTTTGCAATGAATGCGGCGGAAGCGGCACGTATGGTGCAGGTTGCGAGAGAAACGGGTGGAACACTCATTGAAGCGTTTCACTATCGATATCACCCCGCTTTTGTACGCACTGTTGAGATCGTACGCAGCGGAGAGCTTGGCGTGATAACTGAGGTAACCGCAAAATTTAGCGTTGAAATACCTTATAAGGCAGGCGAACTTCGCCATACGCTTGCCATCGGTGGCGGCTCTCTCATGGATCTAGGTTGCTATCCCGTCCATTGGGCGCGCACCCTCATCGGACAGGAACCTGCGATTGTGTCTGCCGAAGCCGTCTGCGAGCAAGATAATGTTGATCTCTCGATACAGGCCGCACTCGCCTTTCCCGGCGGTGCCCGTGGCGACATATCCTGCTCAATGGCTTCAGGCGTAGAAACCTCCGCTTACTTCGAACTCAAAGGAACCAAGGGCGCGTTGATGATGATCAATCCACTCGCCCCACATATGGGCCACCAGATCAAGCTGACACGTAATGGCGAAACCACGACCGAAACCGTCAACGCCAAGACGACGTATGATCATCAACTCGCGCACGTTATAGATGTCATCCAGAATAACGCGACACCATTGACAGGTGGCGTCGATGCGGTCGCAAACATGACTGCAATCGACGCCATTTATACAGCCGCAGGCCTACGGCCACGCGGCATGGACTAAGACCACTATTTTGCTTTCTTCACCATCTCAGCCTTTTTAGGCCCCATAAAGCCAAACAGGTGACCGGCAACTTTACGCATCTGAATTTCCTCAGAACCCTCGGTAATACGGTAGCGTCTGTGGTGGCGATAAATGTGCTCGAACGGTTTGTGGCGTGAGTAACCCATACCGCCATGCACCTGCATCGCTCGATCGGCTGCATTACAGCAGAGACGATTAGCGCGGTAGTTACACATGCTAACCTTATCAGACAGATGGATCGCAACTTCGGGTTTTGTCATTTGATCCATCTCCCACGCCGTTTTGAAGATCAAAAGGCGCAGCATCTCCGCCTCTGTCGCAAGCTCAACCAAAGGAAATTGTATGGCCTGATTTACGGCCAAAGGTTTCCCGAAGGGGGCCCGCTCACGTGCATATTTGATGGACTCGTCAATACAGTACAGTGCCGCGCCAACAGAGGATGCCGCCTGACGAATTCGATTTTCATGCACAAAGTGTTGCGCCAGCGCGAGTCCGCCTTCTGGTGGTCCAAATACAGCGCTATCCGGCACCCAAACATTATTGATGCTGAGCCGCGGGTGATCTGTCGGCATGTTAAACGTCCACAGATATTCTTCGATCACGATGCCAGGGTCATCCGCAGGCACCAATAAACATGTGATCCCCTTAGCATCACCATCTTTGCCACTTGTGCGCGCAAAGCACATCATGTGAGACGCATGATGCATCCCCGTGATCCACATTTTCTCGCCATTGATCAGCCAACCATCGACGCCATCGCGTGTTTCCTTCACAGCGCGCGTGTCCATGTGGGTCGCGTCAGATCCATGATCAGGTTCTGTCAGGCCGAAAGTTGCCCGAAAGCGCCCAGCGAGTGCTTCTTCTGCTAAATGCTTCTGATCGTCTCGGGCAAAGTCACGCAGCATCAGAACTTGCGGCATGTTCGCAACGATAGAGTGTTCGTTCTGCAAATCATTGTGCAGGCCAAGGCCTTTGCGGGCGAGATGCTCCCGAATAACTGCCATGCCAAGATTAGTGCCATCCTGACCGCCATAGGCTTTTGGAAGCCCATATCTAAAATGCCCCGCCTCATCTGCCAGCTGCTTGGCTTCACGCAGCAAATCTTCCCATTCCTGTCGTGGCAAACCGCCTGCATCGTAGTCTGTTCGCGCCCATTCTCGGCGGTGGTCAAAGAACCGGATATTGTCGTCCTTGTTCTCAAGCGGTTTGATTGTCGTATTGATAAAATCGTCAAGAACTGTCAGGTAAGTCTTGATATCTTCTGGAATGTTGAAGTCCACGCGCGTCATCCTCCTCGTGCTTATTCATGCGATCATAGGCCGATGAATTAGATGCGCAATCTGACGCAAGGGCAGCTCAAAGCTCAACAAATACAGCCTCTTAGAAACGCATACCTATTGAGACAAGGCATTTAGCAAGGACAGAAATCACTGAACAATTGACAATTTGTTCAGTGATTGCTATTCTCATAGTAGAGGCAGTGCCTCTATATCGTTTCCAAGTTTCCCCTTTTCAAAAATAGGCATCCTCCCATGCTCCGTTCATCACTCATCTTAGCCTCTGCCTTCATTTTCACTGGCTCTGCGCTTGCCAGCACCTTTACCGTTGAAACAGCAACACCTGTTGCAGAGAATGAAAGAATCATTGCTGAAAAAGTTGTTTGGTCCTGTGAAGACACCACCTGTGTTGCTGAACTTGATCGCAAAAAAGTCTCTGTCCGCTCATGCAAGAGAATTGCTAAAAAGGTTGGCGAAATCACAGCATTCACAAATGCAAAATCTGCACTGACAGCGGAAGAAATCGCAACATGCAACGAAGCGGCTAAACGCTAATATTTTTCTTCACAAATTATTTTAAACCACTCTCCCCTCGGGCCGCGTATGTCGCGGCCCATTTTTTTTGCAAACAACTTTACGTTATGCGTATTCAGATGCTTGTTCGATTGGCCGACAGAATTCGACCTTGCGGCCATCAATATCCATGATCCATAGAGTCACTCGTCGACGGCTTGAAATAGTCGCTATCACTTCTGAAGGGTAACCAAATCGTCAGTGCATTTTGGGAAATGCTGCTACGGATATCCGATACGGAAATCTAAGCGACCATAATCTGTAATCGCGACACCAAGAACCCGGCTGTACCAATTACACGTGGTCTCAATAGCTTTGCAGATAAAGAAATACCACCGACACCAATCGCTTTTGTTATAATCTCTATCCTACTGATTGCGTAATGAGGAATAAACGCTAGCAAAGAGATGGCCTGTCGGCGCGCTTAAAGAGGATAAATAGAATGACAAAAATCACAGCCGCGGCCGTGCAAGTCGGCTCCCGTCTTTTTGACTTACCAGCAACACTCGCCCTCTTCGAGACAAAACTATCTGAGGTTGCTAGCCTCGGTGCTGACCTTGCTGTCTTCCCTGAAGCCTTTCTCGGCGGCTATCCCAAGGGTATCGATTTTGGTGTGCGCGTTGGTATGCGCTCAGCCGAAGGACGCGAACAGTTTCGTATCTATTTCGATAATGCGCTTGTGCGCGAGTCAAAAGAGGTCACGCACATTTGCACGCTTGTAAAGGATGCCAATGTCAATGTTGTTTTAGGCTTAATCGAACGTGCAGGTGGCACACTTTATTGCGTTAGCGCAGTGATCAATCGCCAAGGCAAGATCGTCGCCTGGCATCGCAAATTGATGCCAACTGCAATGGAGCGCGTCATCTGGGGTCAGGGCGATGGATCTACAATGGATGTGGCTCAAACAGATATTGGAGTTGTCTCGACGGCGATCTGTTGGGAAAACTACATGCCGCTATATCGCTCACACCTTTATGCACAAGGCACGCAGATTCATTGTGCGCCAACAGTTGATGACCGAGATGTATGGCGACCCAGCATGCAAATGATCGCACTCGAAGGGCGATGCTTTGTCGTGAGTGCCTGCCAGTTTATGCAGGTGGGCGATGTGGCCGCAAGTTGGTATGATCCCATCCAAGGCCAGTCAGAAAATTCTGTCCTTATAAATGGCGGCAGTTGCATCATTTCACCGATGGGAGAGATTTTAGCCGAACCGATCTTTGGCAACGAAGCCATCTTGATGGCTGAACTCGATATGGACGATATCACGCGCGGAAAGTTCGATCTGGACCTTGCCGGACACTATGCGCGGCCTGACGTGTTTCAATTGAATGTAAACACGGCACCATACACAACATGACGATATTCCACCTCGCACCCGCCGCCCTAAAACCCTTTGGAGACATATCATGAGTGAGTTGATGGCAAACTTTGCCGCAGATACCGCTGCTGGACCGCAATGGGTCAGTATATGGTTGAATATTTTAGGCCCCGTCATCTTGCTAACGTCTGTGCTGTTTTTGTTTCGCAAAAACCTCATTCCAGCGGCCATCCTTATCTTCTTAGCCTTGCCATCCGTATTCCTGCTGTATGCTTATTTTGGATACGAACGTATCTTGGGACTCGGACATATTTCCTTCTGGACCCCCGCTGTCATATATCTATTCAAAATCCGGCACACATGGCGTGTTCGTGAAACATGGCTCGGCAAATGGATTGTCTTTGCTGTCGTCATCCTATTGATCTCCCTCGCCTTTGATTACGTTGACGTCGTGCGGTGGTTACTTGGTGAGCGCGGATGAAATATGCAGAGGCCGGGTGCGGCGCAGCCATTCACGATGAGGATGATCGCCTATTATTGATCCAACGCCTCACTGAGCCAGAAGCTGGCGCATGGGGCCTACCCGGTGGGAAAATAGACTTTGGTGAACCCGCACGTGAAACAGCCAAACGTGAAATCACCGAAGAACTCGGCATTGATATCGAAATTATCGAACTCGCCTGCACGTGCGAAATTATTGATCGCGGCGATGGTCGCCACTGGATTTCTCCCATCTTCAAAGCCCGCATCTTGCGAGGCACCCCTGCTGTGCAAGAGCCGGAGAAGCATGGTGACTGTGGCTGGTTTGCGCTCGATCGCTTGCCCGAACATCTAACAATACCGACGCAAGCATACATTGCGAAAATTACATGACGATAAGGCCTCCCCAAACTGGGGAGAACGCCTATAGCTTGAACGCATGAAGCGCCTTCGCAATCTCTTAAAATGGTTTATTCTCGCTGACCTGGTATTCACAGCAGGATTCTGGGGCGTTGCGCGCCTCGCCGATCAAACCGGAAAAATCAGTGGCGGAACGGGTATCGTTTTTTATTCAGACAGTGGCTCTGATACGGCCCGGCGTGTTGAAACCGCTGTCGATTTGCTAACAGCCAATAAACTAGACCGCTTGGTCATGGTGGGCGGGCATCGGCCACAGGACGGCGTGGTGGGTAGCCAGCAAATGGCTTTAATCGCCTCACGGCTATCCGGCCAATCAGAGCGCATCTCAGCCGATGTCGAATCACGCGACACAGCCTCAGGCATTACGAACGCAGAGCGCTTCGTAAGCGATGATAAAAAAATCGTTTTCGTTTCAAACTGTATGCATATCATGCGGGCAAAGCGGATTTTTTATAGCACTCATGACACCTCGCATAAGGTGCTCGGCGCCTGCTCGCGGTCGTCCTATAATCCATTAAACACATGGCGGCGCGTCCACTATGAATTAGGCGCATGGGCATTGTTTATAATGCCCGAAAGCTTGAGCGATAAAATAACGGATCGCCTGCGCGGCGATGCCGCCTAATCAGCTCACAAAAAAGCCCCTGCCGATCCATCGCACAGGGGCTTTTTGTATATAAGCGCTTGAAGATTAAACGCTGTCAGGTGCCTTACCGCCGGGAATGCGCAGAACCTGACCGGGATATATTTTATCAGGGTCGCTGAGCATCGGCTTGTTTGCTTCAAAGATATCGGGATATTTCATCGCGTTACCAAGATATATTTTGGCAATTTTCGACAGCGAGTCTCCCTTCTGCACTGTGTAGAAAACGGAAGCCTCACTGCTTTCGCTCGTTTCCATATCGGAAGTATCAACTGCGCCCACGCCCTCGACGTTGCCTGCCGCCAGAACAACTTTTTCCAATGTTTCCTGATCTGGTACTTTGCCCTTCAACTTAACAGTTTCGCCCTCAACCATCACCCGATAATCACCGCCTAATCCGAGGCTACCAGCCTGTTTTGTGATTTCTTCGGCCGCCTCTTTCTGAGCCTGCTGCTTTTCGTCTTCGCCATCTATTTTATCCCGCATCGCCTTGATGGCCGTACCGGCGGTTTTCATGAAACTAAATAGAGCCATTTTGTGCGTCCTTCTTATGATTTCGCGACTAGTCTAAAAGTATTTTCGGGACAATCACAGACCTCCTGAACACAAGCATGTTACGTTTACGCTAAGGGAAGGCTGGCGTATCGCTGGATTGCCCGTTACATAGTACGCAAGTTTCAACACTATCGGAGGATTTCGCATGCGCGAGGCAGTTATCGTTTCCACAGCCCGTACAGGTATGGCCAAAACAGGCCGTGGCTCACTCAACAACACACACGGCATCACCATGGCCGGTCACGCGATCAAGCACGCGCTTTCACGCGCAGGTGTTGAAGCAGCGGCCGTTGAGGATGTGTTCCTCGGCGCAGCGCAACCCGAAGGCGCGACAGGCATGAACGTCGCACGTAACGCCGCATTGTGGGCCGGGTGCCCAACAACAACAGCTGGCGCGACAATCAACCGTTTCTGCTCATCTGGTCTTCAGGCTATCGCGAATGCCGCTCAAACCGTCATGGTTGAAGGCGCACCAGTGGCCGTCGGTGGCGGCGTAGAAAGCCTGTCACTAGTTTCACACTCAGGCCACATGAATCGTCATCGCATTGTTGAAGACGAACTGTTCAAGACACATCCTGCGATTTGGATGCCAATGATTGAAACAGCTGAAATCGTCGCTGAGCGCTATAATGTGTCTCGTGAAGCACAAGATGAGTATTCTGCTGAATCACAGCGTCGGACGCATGAGTTCCAAAAAGCCGGTCATATGGCTGAAGAAATTGCGCCACTAAAAACAACAATGAAACTGGTCAACAAAGAGACTGGTGAAGAGACATTCGAAGAGGTCGTCTGTGACCGTGATGAATGTAATCGTCCAGGCACGACTGTCGAAACGCTAGCGGGCCTAAAGCCTGTTTTCAAAGGCGGCATGGTCGTTAAAGAAGGCAAGTACATCACCGCGGGTAACGCTTCACAGCTTTCAGATGGCGCCGCTGCGGTTGTTGTGATGGAAGCGAAAGAAGCCGCGAAACGTAACATCGAGCCACTTGGCCGCTTTGCTGGTTTCAACGTTGCTGGTTGCGATCCAGACGAAATGGGCATCGGTCCTGTCTTCGCTGTACCACGCCTGCTTGAGCGCCACGGCCTGACAGTTGATGATATTGATCTGTGGGAACTGAACGAAGCGTTTGCCTCACAGTGTCTCTACAGCCGTGACCGTCTCGGCATTGACCCTGAAAAGTATAACGTAAATGGCGGCTCAATCTCGATTGGTCACCCATTCGGCATGACTGGCGCACGTTGCACAGGCTCCATCCTGCTGGAAGGCAAGCGCCGCGGCGCGAAATGGGGTGTTGTCACGATGTGTATCGGTGGCGGTCAAGGCGCAGCAGGTCTATTCGAGATCTACAGCTAAGCCTTTAGGCACGATATAAAATCATACCCCCGGTTAACGCCGGGGGTATTTTTTTGCCCGCACACAAGCGCCTGACTAATTCACAGTACAAACGACGCCGCCATCCGGGTCAGTGCTCGCACCACCACCACCCTTCTCACACAGA
>Ga0209345_10003537_pt1 | contig 15995 bp, 16 predicted proteins | sample Cruoilmetagenom7_FD_187294 | JGI IMG/M metagenome (GOLD analysis project Ga0209345, IMG submission 187294) | Oil polluted marine microbial communities from Coal Oil Point, Santa Barbara, California, USA - Sample 7 (SPAdes) (version 2) | ecosystem: Environmental > Aquatic > Marine > Oil seeps ... | reverse complement strand
TCACCAGTAAATGAACCATTTTTAGTATAATAAGCATTTTGGGCACCTATTTTTAGATTTTTAACTGTATCAAAATTGTCAAATGATGTTGCAGTTGGGAAGATAAGGACTTCATTATCTATTTTATTATCTGTTAAAAATTTATTTACGCTATTAACGAATTCTTTTGTACTTTTTCTTGTATGATTAGTTTTAAAATTACTAGCGATTATTTTCATACTTAAAATCCTTTTTGCATATTTATATAAAAATAATATTCTATCATAAATTTTTAAAAAGTATTATTATTGGTTAAATTTTTTGTTTTAGTTATTGTAGTTTAATTATAATAAAAAGGAGACTCTCTTATATCATGATAATACCTAATCTAAATTTAGTTTTTAGTGGATTTAGCTAAATTTTTCATTAAACTTCATTTACAAAAGTTATTATTCCATTGATATCTGTTTTTGATACTATATTGCATTTTTCAATAGCCTCTTTATATTGTTGTATGACAAGATAAACTTTTAATAATATCAACTACTTTAGAAGCATAACCCCACTCATTGTCATACCACAAAACAAATTTTAACATTTTGTTTTTTTTCACTTGTGTAAATCTATGATCAATAATAGATGTATATTCTTGTTGTGCAAAATCACTTGAAACTAAAGGTTCAAAGTTATTTAATACTATTTTAGAGGTTTGTGTTGATTGATATTTTTCTAAAACTTCTAACAATTTTTCTTTAGTTATCTCTTTTTGAAGTGTTAATACTACATTTATAGCACCAACAGTTGGGGTTGGTACTCGAAAAGAACTAGAAGATATTATCTCTTCATTTATATAAGGTAAAATATAAGAACAAGCATCTATAGTTGTTGTACAACTTGGTATAATATTTTGTGTTGAACTTCTACCAAATTCAAAATTACAAGCTACATCTCTATCCAAACTTCCAATACATCCACTATCCAAAGTTTTTTGATGATTAAGCAAAGGATGAATAGTACTCACATCACCATATTCTATAAAAAAATATTCATCTATGATTTTTAGTATAGGCAAAAGTGCTGTTGCATTACATGAACTTGCTGAGATAACTTTATGTGATTTATTTAAGAGTTCCTCTTCGTTTACCCCTATTATCACATTTATATCAGCACTTTTATTGGGATGAGTTAAAAGAATCTTTTTGAGTGGTAGTTTTTTTAAACTATTGATATCCACTTTTGCACCACTTGCATCTACTACTATATCAATTTTATATTTCTCAAAATCTATCTGTGTAAGTGTAGAATAGTTTAATATCTTTATATGATTTTTAGAATTTTTGATAGTTTTTTCTTCAACTATATATTTATCTTCAAATCGTCCATAAGTAGAATCATAGTTGATACTATATGCTATATTATCAATATTTGTATTAAGTTCATTTATCGCTACTATATTTATATTTTCAAAAGAGTTGGTAATTCTTACAATTGATTTACCAATTCTCCCTACTCCATTTAGCAATATATTCATAAACTAAAACTATTCTTCAATAATTAGTGCTTTTACACCAGGTAATACTTTACCCTCAATAAGCTCCAAAGAGGCTCCGCCACCAGTAGAGATAAATGTCATCTCCTCTTCATCTCCAGTTCTTCTTACTAAATCAGCAGTATCTCCACCACCAACTACAGTTGTCGCATAAGATGAAGCTACCGCATGAGAAAGTTTAGTACTCCCTTTTGCAAACTTATCCATCTCATACACACCCATTGGTCCATTCCAAAGTATTGTATGTGCATCTTCTAAAGCTTGAGCAAAAAGTAAAGCAGATGCAGGACCAATATCAAGTCCCATCCACCCTTTTGGTATCTCTTGAGTGGTTACCGCTTTTGCAAAAGCTTCACTATCAAAAGCCTCTGCTATAATCACATCAATAGGAAGATAAAATTTCACACCTAATTTTTTTGCCTCTTCCATTATTTTTAAAGCTTCTGGGATTAAATCATCTTCTACTAAAGAATTTCCAACTTCATATCCAAGTGCTTTAAGGAAAGTAAATGCCATACCACCACCGATAATTATTTTATCAACTTTTGGTACAAGATTATAAAGTGCTTCTAGTTTTCCACTTACTTTACTTCCACCCACAATACTAACAAAAGGTCGTTTTGGTTCTTTAATAATATGGTAAAAAAACTTTATCTCAGTTGCCAGTAAAAATCCTGCTGCTTTATGATTGATATCAAAATGATTTGCAATTCCTTCAACAGAAGCATGTGCTCTATGAGATACCCCAAAAGCATCATTGATATAAATATCAGCCATTGAAGCTAGTTTTTTAGATAATTCTGGGTCATTTGTGGTTTCACCCTCTTCAAATCTCATATTTTCTAAAAACATTATCTCACCATTTTTAAGCTCACTCGCCATTTTAAGTGTTTCTTCACATACTATACTTGGAGCTAGTTTTATAGTTTCCATTTGTAATAGTGTTTTTAATCTTTGTTTCACAGGTCTTAAACTATATTTTTCTTCATAACCACCTTTTGGTCTTCCAAAATGACTTGCAATAATTATTGCACAATCATTGTCAATACAGTATCGAATCGTATTTAACGCACTTCGTATTCTTCTATCATCTGTAATATTTTGATACTCATCAACAGGTACATTAAAATCACATCTTATAAATACTTTTTTACCTGCTATATCTATGTTTTTCATCTCTTGTAGTTTCATTTTATTCCTTAAAAATGTCCCATTTTTTAGGGACCAGTATTTAAAAATTTCTTTTAACGATGGAAATAAATTCCATCTAAAGAAACAAACCCTAAAGGGGCAAACGAGTTTGCCTCTAACTTGGAAATATTAGTTTGTAGCTACGTGAACACCCATATCTACAAGTCTACACGAATATCCCCACTCATTGTCATACCAAGATAAAACTTTTACCATATTATCTTCTACTACTTGAATAGTATCAAGAGGAACTACAGTTGAGTTTTCTTCTCCATTAAAATCAGTGCTAACTCTACCTTCTGTATCTGTTGCTAAAATACCTTTTAACTCTCCAGCTTCTGCTTTAAGAAATGCATCACTTACTTCTTGAACAGTTACACTTTTATTTAAAGTTACTGTTAAATCTACCATTGAAACATTTGGTGTTGGGACTCTTATAGCTTGACCGTTAAGTTTTCCATTTAAGTGTGGCATAACTTTTCCTATAGCTTTAGCAGCTCCTGTTGTAGATGGTACTAAGTTTACAGCTCCACTTCTTGATTTTCTTGGATCACTTTTATGTTTTGCATCAAGAATAGGCTGACTTCCTGTATATGAGTGAATTGTTGTCATAAGTCCACATTTTATTCCAAAAGCATCATCAAGTACTTTGGCAACAGGTGCAAGTCCATTTGTAGTACAAGAAGCATTTGATACTACAGATTGTCCTGCATAAGTTTTTTCATTCACACCCATTACAAAAGTATCTGTATCATCTTTTGCTGGTGCTGAAAATACAATTTTTTTTATTCCATTATCTAGATATGGCTGTACAGATTCTTTTGTTAAAAATGCACCAGTACACTCTAAAACAACATCAACACCATAACTTGCATAATCAAGTTTTGCAGGGTCTCGTTGGCTTAATAATTTTACTTTTTCATTTCCTATATATATGTAACCATTTTCAACTTTTATATCATCTCTTTTCCCATGTACTGAGTCATATTTTAAATTGTATTGTATCATCTCTTCAGATCCACTAGCATTTGCAGCAACTAATTGAACATCATCTCTATTAGCACATATTCTTGCAACACATCTTCCGATTCTTCCTAAACCGTTGATAGCAACTTTTACAGCCATAATAATCCTTTTGCTTTACATAATTTAGGACATTTTATCTAATTTTTTATATAAAAATGGTTAAAAAATAAGAAGAATATCTATAGTAAATAAATAGCTCTTTTTTAAGTAACAATTCGATAGAATTAAATCTTTAAAAATACAAAATTATAGTGGTAAATTTTTATTGTAAGTAAAATTTATTACTATAACTTTCGAATAAATTTAATGGAGTTTTTAATGGCAATAATGATACAAAAGAGAAATGGCCGTCAAGAAGTTTTAGATATTACTAAAATACAAAAACACACAACCTCAGCTACAAAAGATTTAGAAGGTGTTAGTCAAAGCGAATTAGAGATAGATGCTCAAATTAAATTTATAGATGGTATGAGTTCTAATGATATTCAAGATGCTTTAATCAAAACTGCTGTTGAAAAAATAGATATAGATGTTCCAAATTGGACTTTTGTTGCAGCACGACTTTTTCTTTTTGATCTGTACCACAAAGTTGGAAAATCTACTCACGGTATCAAAGGAAATGCTTATTGTCATTTAAGAGATTATATAAAATATGGACAAGAAGCGGGTAGAATTATCCCAGAGCTTGAGACTGGTTATGATTTAGATGAATTAAGTGATTATTTAGACCCATCAAGAGATTACCTTTTCAACTATCTTGGTATGAAAACTCTTTACGATAGATACTTATTAAAAAATAACGATAAACAACCAATTGAATTACCTCAACAAATGTTTATGGGTATTGCTATGTTCCTAGCACAAAATGAAACAGACAAACAAGAAAAAGCAAAAGAGTTTTATGATGTTATTTCTAAATTTGAAGTGATGTTAGCAACTCCAACACTTTCAAATGCAAGAACAAATAGACACCAACTTAGTTCTTGTTATATCGGTTCAAGTCCAGATAATATTGAAGGTATTTTTGATGGATATAAAGAGATGGCTTTATTGTCTAAATTTGGTGGAGGAATTGGTTGGGATTGGAACAGTATCCGAAGTTTAGGTGGAGTTATTGATGGTCATAAAAGTGCAGCAGGTGGAACTGTTCCGTTCTTAAAAATCACAAATGATATTGCTATTGCTGTTGACCAACTAGGTACTAGAAAAGGTGCGATTGCAGTTTATCTTGAACCTTGGCATATGGATATTGAAGACTTCATTGATCTAAAGAAAAACTCAGGAGAGGAGAGAAGAAGAGCCCATGATCTCTTTCCTGCTTTATGGATAAATGATCTCTTTATGAAAAGAGTACTTGCAGATGAACATTGGACACTTTTTGACCCTTATGAAGTAAAAGATTTATCAGCACTCACAGGTGAAGCTTTTGAAAAAAGATATGAAGAGTATGAAAATGACACCTCTATCACAAAAGAGCAGATGAAAGCAAAAAGTTTATGGAAAAAAGTTCTTACATCATACTTTGAATCAGGAAGTCCTTTCTTATGTTTTAAAGACAATGCAAATAGAGCAAATCCAAATGACCATACAGGATTTATACGAAGTAGTAATCTTTGTACAGAAATATTCCAAAACACAAGTCCAAATCACTATTTAGTAAAAATAGAACTTGAAGATGGTGAGATTCTAACTTTTGAAGAAACTGATACAGTAACAGTAGATAGTGGTATGATGAAAAAAGCAAACAAAATCACAGCACTTGATAGCTTAAATGGTAAAAAAATATTTATTGTAGAAAAAGAAAAAATTGATGGAGATACTGCTGTTTGTAATCTAGCATCAGTAAATCTTAGTAAAATTAATACAAATGAAGATATACAAAGAGTTCTACCAACAGCAATAAGAATGTTAGATAATGTTATTGATTTAAATTTTTATCCACTTAGAAAAGTAAAAGCAACAAACCTCAAAACAAGAGCCATAGGACTAGGTGTGATGGGTGAATCTCAAATGCTAGCTGAATCAGGGCTTGTTTGGGGAAGTGATGATCATCTTAAAAAGATAGATTCTATTATGGAAGCTATAAGTTATAATGCTATTAGTGCCTCAGCTGATTTAGCAAAAGAGAAAGGTATATATCCTACCTATAAGGGTTCTAAATGGTCAAGAGGAATTATGCCTATGGATCATGCGACACCTACTGTTAATGCACTTATCCAAAGGGATTTATTTGACACAGGATATGACTGGGATCAGTTAAGAGAAAAAGTAAAAACTCAAGGGATGAGAAATGGTTACCTTATGGCTATTGCCCCAACATCATCTATCTCAATTCTTGTTGGTACTACACAAGCAATTGAACCTGTTTATAAAAGAAAATGGTTTGAAGAGAACTTAAGTGGTCAAATCCCTGTAGTTGTACCAAACCTATCTCCTGATACTTGGAACTTCTACACACCTGCTTATGAAGTGGAACAAAAAGATATTATCAAAGCAGCAGCTATTAGACAAAAATGGATAGACCAAGGACAAAGTACAAATATCTTTATGTCTTTAGATAAAGCAAGTGGAAAATATCTTCATGAGATATATACATTAGCTTGGAAACTTGGATTAAAATCAACATATTACCTAAGAAGTCAATCACCAGAATCAGTAGCAGATGTGGCAGATAGAAGTCAAGAGTGTGTAGGTTGTCAATAAGACAAACCTACAATAAAAACTACAAAATATACACTAAAAATTATATACTAAAAACAAAAGAGTAAAAAATGGATAGAAAAACGATATACAACCCGAAATCAACTGAAAATATAAATGATAGAAGAACATTTGGTGGAAATCCAGATGGTATGATAAACTTTACAAGATGTAAATATGAGTGGGCTACACGACTTTGGGATCAAATGGAAGGAAATACTTGGTTTCCAAAAGAGGTTCAGATGACTCAAGATGCCAAAGATTACAAATATCTTACACCTCCTGAGAAAAGAATGTATGACCTTGTATTATCTCAACTTATTTTTATGGATTCTTTACAAACAAATAACTTAATGGACAATATCAATCCATATATAACTGCACCAGAAATAAATGCAATTTTATCAAGACAATCATACGAAGAAGCAAATCACAGTAAATCATATGCTGTAATGGTAGAGTCAATCTCTGACAATACCGATGAGATCTATGATATGTGGAAAACAGATGCAAAACTTCAAGAAAAAAACAACTTCATTGCTGGAACTTATGAAAACTTAAGTGGTAATATCACAGATGAAAAAATAGTTTTAGCAATGTTTGCAAATCAGATACTTGAAGGTCTTTACTTCTATGCTGGGTTTGCTGCTATGTATGCACTTGGAAAATCAGGAAAAATGCTTGGAAGTTCACAAATGATTAAATTCATACAAAGAGATGAAGTAACTCATCTTTTATTATTCCAAAACCTTATAAATAGTACAAAAAAAGAGCGACCAGAACTTTTTACTGATGAACTTGAAGAAAAAGTACGAGTTATGTTTCGAAAAGCTGTTGATTTAGAAGCTAGTTGGGGAGATTATATCACTCAAGGTCAAATTCTAGGATTTACAAAAGATATTATTCGACAATATATTGAATACCTAGCAGATAGAAGACTTGAAGCTATTGGATATGAAGTAGAATATGGGGTAAAACACCCTATTCCATGGGTAGATGGATATAGTTCATTTAATGACCAAAGAACAAACTTCTTTGAGGGTAATGTTGTAAATTACTCAAAAGGAAGCATTGATTTTGATGATTTTTAATCAAGAATAATAATGGCAAGTAAAAATAGTCAAATACTTCTTATAGAAAATGTTCTTTCAAATCTAAGTGATAACCTAGAGGAAAAAGAGCAAAGCATCAAAGAGTTTGAAGAGGAAGTTTCAAATCTCAAAAGTACAATAGGTACTTTAAAACACGAGTGCAAAACTGCTTTTAATGACCAAGAAAGATTAGAAGATGCCATTTCAAGTTTAAAAAACAAAAACTCATTTTTATCAGAAGAGATAAAGATGAAAGATGAACAACTCAATATCAAAACAAAAGAATTTGATGCCATAAAACTCCAACATGAACAATTTATGGACAATATCGAAAAAAGAATTGAAGACTTCAAACAACAACTAGAAAACAAAAATTCAATCATCAATGAATTAGAAAAAATAAACAAAGAACTCAATAAACAACTACACAGTACAGAAAAAGAAAAAACCGTGAGTATCTCAAAACTAGAAAGAAAACTAGAAAAAGAGGAGTTCAAAAACTTTGTAAATACAGATAGTGATTATGCTTTTTCCTCTTCAACAGATAGCTCAACAAAAAAAGAGAAACCATCACAATCAAGAGTGAATAAAAAAATTCAATTAGATAAACTAGAAGACAAACTCAATAGCCTCAATAAAATGAAAGATGAATTTGCAAAAACAGGTTCATCCACATCATCAACAGAAGAAGATGAGATTAAAAAAAGACTTGGATTTTAAAATATGAACTTAATAACACTACAACTAAAAACTTCTAATAACTTTGAAAAAAATCTAAAAAGATTAAAGAAACAAATCAATAAAGCACCAAATAACTCTTTTATTCTAGCACCAGAACTCTATCTTACAGGTTACGCTTATGATAGAATGGACGATGCCGTCTCTTGTTCGTTAAAAGCTATAGAAATTTTAAAAGAGCTTTCTTTGAAGAAAACTATTGCACTTACACTCATTACTAAAAAGAAACAAAACTATTTTAACACTTTACATATCTTTCACAAAGGAAAAGTTGTACACACTCAATCAAAAACAAAACTATTTGTACTCAATGATGAACGAGTTTATTTTACAGCAGGTGATAAAAAAGATATTAAAATCATCAATATAGATGGTCTAAAAGTGGCTACTTTAATCTGTTTTGAATTACGATATATTGAACTTTGGAAACAGATACAAGGAGCAGATGTGATACTTATTCCTGCTATGTGGGGATTAAGAAGAAAACAAAATTTTGAGATACTTTCAAGAGCTTTAGCTGTAGCAAATCAGTGTTTTGTTATTGCCGTGAATAGTGCAAATGAAGATATGGCAAGAAGTAGTGCTATAATCTCCCCTTTTGGTGATGTAACAAAAGATGATGAGAAGAAACTGATTTTATGTGATGCAAACTTTAAAGAGATAAAAAAGATGAGAAGGTATCTAAATATTGGCATCAAATAAACCAATATCGACTATTTTATTTGTTTGCCTTGGAAATATTTGTCGCTCACCACTAGCTGAAGCAATTACCAAAGATATCGTCAGCAAACATAATCTTAATATAAAAGTCCAAAGTGCAGGTACAGGTAGTTGGCATGTGAATGAAGCTCCATGTGAAAACTCACAAAAAGTAGCTCTTTAAAATGATTTAGATATCTCAAGCTATAAAGCAAAACAAATAACTCAAAAAGATTTTAAAAACTTTGATTTAATCAATCACTTTTTTTGTATAGCAAACTTTTGAGGTCGTATAGTTATATCTGTAATCACCCCTTTGGTATTTAAAATATCTATAACTATTTTTGCTATAGTTTGTGGTACAAGAAAAGTATCTTCTTGTTTTGAAGGTTCAAATTGTAAATCATCAAAAAAGTTTGTTGTAGTTAAATCTGGATTGATAGTTGTAACTCCCACTCCACTTTTTCGTAACTCTTCAAATAAACTCAAGCCAAAATCTCGCAAGCCCGATTTAGTAGCTGTATAAAGTGCTGAAAATTTAGAGTGTTTCGTAGCTTCTATTGAAGCTATATTTATAATTCTCCCTTGAGTTTTTTTCAAGCTTCTTAAAACTAAGTTACTCAATACAATAGGTGCAGTTAAATTAATATCAATAAGCTCTTTAATTTTAGAGACACTTATCTCTTCATGTGGTTGAAATATCCCAACACCAGCACAATTGACAAGCAAATCTATCTCTTTATTTTTTAATATCTCTTTTACTTCTTTTTCTAAATCAGTTATATTTTCAAGTCGTGAAGTAAGTTTTACAATATGATAGTTATTTAACTCTAATTGTTCGCAGATAGCTTTTCCTATACCAGAACTATATCCAGTTATTATTGCATTTTTCACTTTATTATCTCTTTTTTAATTTTAACTCTTACATAAAAAAATATTAATATACTCAATAATACCAATATAGTGATAATAATCATCTGTAGATACTCTTTTACTAAAGCCTCATTTTGTCCTATAAAATATCCTAAGAGTGTTAATATAAGCACCCAAATACCAGCACCTAAACTTGTATACAATGAAAACTTCCATAAATTCATACGAGCAAGCCCTGCAGGAAGTGAGATATATTGTCTCACAGCAGGAATAAGTCTTCCACTAAAAGTAGAGATATGACCATGTTTTGAGAAAAAATCCTCCATCTTTTGCAATGTTTCCTCTTTAATTAAAACATATTTTCCATATTTAGATAAAAAAGCTCTCCCATATTTCACAGCTAAAAAATAGTTAAATACAGCCCCTGCTAAACTTCCAAAAATACCAGCACCTATTGCTATATAAATATTCATCTCACCTTTAGAAGCAAGGTAACCAGCAGGTACCATTACAACTTCACTAGGAAATGGGAAAAATGAACTTTCTAAAAACATCATGATAAAAATACCAATATATCCCAAGTCACTCACTGTATTAACTACAAAATCAACTATTTCATGTAACATAAATACTAATTACTTTTTTTGGGTATTGGGTAGTTTTCAACAACAAAATCAATATCTTTATCACCTCTACCACTTAAATACGCGTGTTCAGGTCCTATTGAAGGATAGTCTATCCCACTTGCTATTGAGTGTACTGCTGCTGGTTCACCTTTTTCATCAGTAAGCATTATAGAATTAAACCCATGCATAATTCCCTCTTTACCATAAGTTAAACTAGCACTATGCTCTCCTGTTTCAGCTATAAGTTTTTTCTTCCCAAGATATTTAGCAAGTAATCCTTCTGCCATACAATGATTAAGTTTATGGGCACCAGTATGATTTAAATCTTCTCTTTTTAGATATATTTGTCCACCCCCTACAAATTCACTAAGATTTTTACAATAATATACAGGGGTTGGTCTCCCTTGGTAATGTTTTCGTATACTTCGTAATTCACTTATATAGGTATGTGATTTTGACAACTTATTGTATGCTTTGGTAATCTCTTCAAATGGTTTTTCTAATTGTGGAGGAATATATGCCCCTCCAAATTTACCAAAATATCCATTTTGATCAGGCATTGTCTCTAAATATGGTTTTTTATTCATCAATAAATCCTTAAAAATTATCTTTGTATTGTATCAAAAATTCAATTATTTATACTCAACTACCTGATTTCTTCCATTTTCTTTTGCTTTATAAAGTGCTATATCTGCTTTTTCTAAAAGTTCATCAATATTATTTTCTATAGTAAACTCAACAATACCAATACTTACAGAAAAATTTATTGTTTTTTCTTTATCTTTTATAATACTTTTTTCAATTTTTTTTCTTATTTTCTCACACACTATTACAGTATTTTCAATATTTGTATTTTGCATTAATATAGCAAATTCTTCACCACCAATTCTTGCAAATACATCACTCTTTCTCATAAAAGCATTAACTATATTTGTAAATTCTATTAATACTTTATCCCCTGACTGATGACCATAAGTATCATTTATATTTTTAAACTTATCTAAATCAAAAGAAATTACACACAACTTGCTTTTATTTCTTTTTGCTATTTCAAGATACTGTTTTACCATATCAAAAAAATATCGTCTATTATAAATACCTGTTAAGACATCTATTGTTGCTAACTCTTCAAGTTTTTTATTTGCATCTAATAAATCTTTTGTACGGACATCTAACTCTTGTTTTAAACTATCTTCAGTCATAAGCCATTTTTTTCGGATACTATAAAATATTATTAAAGAGAGTAAGCCTACCATTATAAGTATTCCCATAATGGTAGTATAAATAATTTGTTCATAAGAAAATTCTAAACTTTTCTCTTTTCCAAACCATTTCTGATATATCAAATCATAAGTACCATTTTTTTGAAGTTTTGCAAATGAACTATTTATCTTTTCCAATAATACACTATTACTAGATACCACTCCAACTGCTCGTTTTATCTCATATATATTTTCATCTATAGATTCGACTTTATCTTCTAGATTTAATTTTTTCAATAAATATTCTATCAAAGGCTGAGGATAACATAGCCCATCAACCTCACCTGCTAGTAAAGCATAAAAAGCATCAAATCTATTTTTATATTCTACTATTAGAATATTAGGAATTCTTTTTATGAGAGTAACCCCTATATTTCTTTCTACAACTGCAATTTTTGTATTTTTAAAATCTTTTAATGATTTAAGATGTTTTGAGTGAATCCGTTTGTAAATTTTAATTGCAAAAGTATTTGTAGATTGAGAGAACAATAAAGAAGTTTTTCTTTTATCTGAAACACCCATATCTGGGATTATATCTACTTCTCCTTTTTGAAGTAAATCCCAAAAATCACTCCACTCATCTATTACTTTATATTTATATTGTATACCTATATCTTTTGCTATAGCCTCAAATAAATCTACAGAAAATCCTGAGGCTTTTCCATTCGGATCTACAGAATAGTAAGGCATCCAATTTTTAAAAACGGCAACATTATAAACTTTTTCTTTGTTAATACTAGCAACTACATTATCTATAAATATAATACTAATAAATATTATTACTTTTATTAAATTATTCAAATGGAATCCTTTACTTACTGGTATTTTAAATATTTAGCATAAATTCTCATATAGATCCATACAGCATAAATATATCACAAAATACCTAGGTTATTGTAAAACTTATTTATTTGTTTTATATTTTAAAAATTATTTTATCATATAAAGTAAAGTTATTCCCTTTATTAGCTCTTCAAAAGAAGTTTTACTAAAAACTATTTAATAAAACACCACATTAACAAATAAAGATATAGCAAATCCAAATAATATTATAAAAGAAAATATATTTATATAAAAGGAGACTTTTTGTGATATTTTATGTTTTGATTTATATATAAAATATGGCATCAATGTAATCCATAATAATATAGCACTTAACATTCCTACTATCGTAAAGAGCATATCAAGTTCTTTATGCACAGTATATCCAGCAATACTAAGCCAAAATGCTATTGTATAAGGGTTGAATAATGTTAATATAAAACCCTGCAGATAAAGTTTAAATATATTTTTTGTATTGATATTATTTTGGTTAGATTCTAATCTTTTATCTCTATTTTGATAAATTATTATCCCTAAATAAAGTAAAAATAAACTTCCTAAAATACCTAAACTATTTAAAATAAATGGATTATTTATAAACCCAATTAGCCCTATAAAAATCATTGTTAGATACAAAATATCAGCACTCATAGCACCAAAACCAATAGCTATACCAAATTTATAATGATTTAATGCTTGATTCATAATCAAGATATTAATAGGACCCAAAGGAACAGCAGCTCCAAGTCCCAAAAGAAAACCTTCAAAAAACGACTCTATCATTTTTTATTTATTTTATCCATATAAGAATTTTTCATAAATTCTTCCATTTGATTATTTGAAGAGTATTCATAACCAAAAATATCTTTCCACAAACTATGTGCTTCCATACATAGATAAAAATATACTTTTCCATGCCAAGGTTTAAAACAATTGTAAAGATGAGAAAACATCTCTTTTTTTGTCTCTATACTATACGATTGTTTTCCATTAATTGTCTCAAAAGGCATTTGAAGTATTTTTGTTTTCATCTCTCTTACACGAAGCTGTTTTATTACTGGTTTTATAAATGTTAATGTTCCCATTGAAATAAGTGCAACTTCATCTGGAGTAAAAGTTTCAAGTAATTTATCAACTACTATTTTATATTCATTTAAATAATATTTATAAACAACTATCGGATGAAAGTGAAATCCTACAAGAACTCCCTTATCCGCTAAAGCTCTTGCACTATCTATTCTCTCGTCAAGAGATGCGGTTAAATGCTCTTCATTTTTTATTATAGTGGGAGTGTTTAGTGACCATGTTACGATGATATTTTTTGGAACTTCATTTTCAAGAAAATATTTTATATTATTTGATTTAGTTTTAAACTCCAATATTACATTAGAATTATCTCTCGCAAAGTCAAACAAAGAATCAAGTATCCCCTCACGATTTCCCCACATTAAACTATCACTACTTTGTCCTGTACCTATATGATAAATTTCATCTGGGTCAAGTTCTAAGTTTAATAATTTCTCTTTAAAATCTTTATCAAAACCTATTTTATTTTGATTGTAAAAACTTTGAATAGAGCAATAACTACAATCAAAACCACAAGATTCAACAGCATCAAGTGTTAAAAGATTACAACACCTAGTTCCTTCACTAGCAACAGGACAAGCTCCAAGACCTATCCCTTTTTTTTCTATTTGTTTAAATTCAAATTTTCTTACATCATATTTAATATCTTTAAATTGAGTATAGTCATTTGGTTTTTCTTGAAGTGTTTTATGAATTTTTGTATAGTATTCAAATATCTTTTTAGATAATTGTTTTCCATTGTATTTTTCTTCAAATTCAAAAGGAAATATATCTTCAAAAGAGTTTTCATTCCACATTAAAAAGTCTTTTTTTATATTTTCTAAAATACTTTTTTGAGAAACTGTAAAATTATATTTTTCTAAATCCATCAATTAACTATTTTCTAATCTATTAATAGCTTTTTGCATCAACTCTATATGATAATTTTCTTGATACATTACACAAGTTAAAAATTTACTTATTTCATCATCTTCAATAGCATTAGCCAAATTAGCACACTCCTCTTTAGCTTTTATCTCTTCATCAACACCATCAATTAAAAACTTCTTTATATCTTTATTTATATAAAGTTGTTCTATTACTGTACGAGGAATTGCAAGTATTCCCATCTTTGCCATCATATTTCCAAAGCTTTTAAGATGAAATTGTGATTCATCTATCATATCTTGATAAATATTGTATTGCAATATATCATCAGTATAATTTTGAAAATAAGAGTATAAAAGAATAAGTTCATACTCTTTATAACTCTCTTCAAATAAAAATATTGTCAGAGCATCTCTTGAAATACAATCTAAATCTTTATCTTCATAAGTTCTATTTTTATTAAAAGCTATAATTTCACTATTATTTTTTTCATTTTTAAGTAATCTTTCTAGTGTACTTATAAAATAAAATTCATCAGAAATCATTCTTGCAAATATTGCTTCTTCTGGATTGTAGTTCTTCACACAAAGTTTTATCTCATTTATTATATATTCAAAATACTCAAAATTTGTTTTTTTCTCTATATCTATCGCATATTTTTCATAGTTATACGAAATTCTATTCTCTTTTAAATGGTTTGAGAGCCACTTTAAGTGTCTAAATTCAATCATTGCAAATTCATATATACTATTTTTTATTTTTTCATCATTGATTGCAAATGATGAAAACAATATCTTAACCCATAATTCATGTTTTGATTGATATATACTACTTAGATTCATTGATATTAATCCCTTCACAAGATTCTTTCATATCTATTGTAAACATCTCTTCGTTCATACCAGCTATATTATTATCTCTATTAATGATTGCTGCTCTAAATGCTGTCAATATCATATTTGAACATGCTTGTTGTTTTTTTGGTGCAGTCAATATTTTTTCACCCATCAATTTTAAAGCTGAAACAGCATTTTCTAACGTATCACCTTTTACCATCTCTGTAAATAAAGAACCTGATACAACTGTATCTTGACAAGCATTACATCCAAAAGTAATATTTGATAATATATTATCATCTACTTTTATATATACCATAGCAAATTCACCAGTTTTTTCATCAACACCCATCCCAATACCATCAGAGTCTTCCATTTTCCCATAATTTCTTGGATTCATCATATGTTCTAATACTTCAGCTGATACTCTTTCTATTTCAGGGTCTTGTTCTAATTGTTCTTTTGTTAATTCATTTTTCATAAATAGATTTTACCAAATTAAAGTAAAAAGTAAAAAGTAAAAATAACAAAATTGTAATAAATTTGAAAAGTAATAAAAAAATAAAGAAAAAGTAAGATATAAAAAAAGCAAAAAAAAAGAGACATCTTAAAAGTTGGCAGCGACCTACGTTTCCACCAGGGGACCCGGC
>Ga0209345_10003536_pt1 | contig 15996 bp, 11 predicted proteins | sample Cruoilmetagenom7_FD_187294 | JGI IMG/M metagenome (GOLD analysis project Ga0209345, IMG submission 187294) | Oil polluted marine microbial communities from Coal Oil Point, Santa Barbara, California, USA - Sample 7 (SPAdes) (version 2) | ecosystem: Environmental > Aquatic > Marine > Oil seeps ... | reverse complement strand
ACACCGGGGCGCTGTCCCAGTAGTCCAGGTGCTCTGCCACCCTGCCCGCCTCATCCAGCCAGATGCGGCTACTGCCCTCCACCTTCAGCTCTCCGATAACAGGCACTTGAGCGGCAAACTGCCAGCGCAGCCAGGCGCAACGACTGGGCTCATGCCAGCATACGTCGAGCAGCTCAAAGGCGGGCTTGCCGGTGCGTTCGAACATGTCGTTCAAAAGCGCCCGTACCGACTGACGCCCATAAAGATCATTGAACGGGTCGCGAAAGTGCACCTCATCCGCCAGTAGTCCGCACAGATAATCCACCCTGTCGGGGGTCAGGCTGGCGAAGGTTTCAGCGTAATGGCGCGCATGCCGTTCAGCGGTGCCGGTTTCTGTGCTGATGGCTTCGGTGGTGGTCAATTCAGTCACAGCCCCGTACCGCGCTTGATCAGTTTGAAGTAGAGCCAGTAGGGTAGCATGCGCAACAGTGCCAGCGTACGGGCGAATCCGTGCGGAAAGCGAATTTCAAAGCGGCGACTGCCAAGCCCTTTTACCAGCTGGTAGGCGGCCTCTTCGGGGCTGATCAGCTGTGGCATTTCAAATTCGTTCAGGTCTGTCAGCGGTGTGCGCACAAAGCCGGGGTTGACCACCTGCAGCTGCACACCACTGCCCTGCAGCTCGACCGCTAACGCTTCACAGGCATTGATCAGCGCCGCTTTGCTGGCACCGTAGGCCGCCGCTGTGGGCAAGCCACGGTAGCCCGCCAGTGAAGCAACGCAGGCGATCTGCCCCTGCCCGCGAGCTTGCATACGGGGTATGACCGCCTCAAGCCCCGCCATTACGGCCAGAAAATTGATCTCCATAAGCCCGCGACAAGTCTCCACCGAGAGCTGACCCAGCGGCATCGACTGGTGGTTACCGGCATTGAAGATCACCAGGTCGGGCAGGCGCCATTGCGCCTCGATCCGGTCCAGCGCCTGCTGGTTGGCACCGGGTTGGGTGACATCCATCGCCAGTGGCAGAATACGCCCGATGTAACCGGCACTTTTGGCGTCATCCGCCACCTGCTGCAACACTTCACGTCGACGCCCACTGATGACGACATCACTGCCCTGCTCTGCCAGCCTGAGGGCCGTGGCCCGACCAATGCCGGTACCGGCACCGGTAATCCAGACCAGGGGCCAACGCGGAATTCCGCTGATATTCATGGTGCCTCCTTAAGCGCCAATGGCGCTGACCCAGGCTGTAACCGCACACGGATGCGGCTGCCATCGCGTGCACTGAATTCCATACCCAGCCAGCGACCATTTTGATCGTACCAGCTGTGAGTATCATCCAGATCACCCCCCAACTGATAGTGAGTGGCTACTATTGATTTGTCGCCGATCTGCAGGGTTTCACGCCCCAGTTCGGTGACGCTCAACTGGCTGACCTGGCCGGTCAGTGTATTCAACAGCTGCTGCTGTTGCGGCAGGTGCGGGTGCCAGTGATTTGAAGTGAGCAGTCGCTGACCCAGCGGCTCACATATTTTCGCTTCGACACGGCACAACTGGTTATTTTGACGCTTAATGCGGTGCTGTGTCTGCACGCCATCGTCATCTATTCTGACGTTCAGCCTTTGCAGCTGCCCATCGGCGGCCCACTGCTCTTGTGCTGCATATTCGAAGCGGTAATTGAACAGCGCCAGCACACGAATATGCAGCTGCATCTCTATGTCGACCAGCAGCCGGTCGGTCTGTTGGTCAAACCGAAGCCGGTAGTGGCCGATGGTTTTGCCCTTGCGCTCAACGCTGTAGAACGCTTCAGCGCCGTACAGACTTAATGGCGACACAAAACCCGAGGGCGCCAAGGCCTGAGCCGTGGCGATCTGAGCGGTAGCCAGCAACAAGGCTGATATCAGTATGTGACGAAGTGCGCGCATAAAAAATCCCCCGCTGACTATACGCGCTCAAGGTGTCGGCGGTTCAGTCAACGGGGGATGATGCGTTCCGGTGGCGCGGGTTATACCCTGAAACGGGATACCAGCTGGTTCAGGCGTGCTTCCAGCTCGCCCATCTGGCTGGCGGTGCCGGCCAGCTCTTCCGCATTGTGCGTGGCCTTGTCAGCGATATCGGCAATCTGCTGTACGCTCTTGCTGATCTCGTCAGCCACGGCGGTCTGCTCTTCTGCCGCACTGGCGATCTGGGTGTTCATCTCGGTAATGGTGCTGACCGAGTGGGTGATCTGCTTCAGCGAGCTGCGCGCTTCATCAGCCCGCTCGATGGTATCGCGACTTTGCGCCTGCGAGCTTTGCATCTCGCTGACTGCACTGCGTGCACCGGACTGCAACCGTTCAATCATGCGCTGAATTTCATCGGTGCTCTGTTGAGTACGGGTTGCCAGGGTGCGCACTTCGTCGGCAACCACCGAGAAACCACGCCCCTGCTCACCGGCTCGGGCCGCTTCGATCGCAGCGTTGAGCGCCAGCAGGTTGGTCTGCTCGGCAATGGAAGAGATGACGTTGATCACGGTGCCGATCTGATCGGCATCGGTACCGAGACTGGCGATGACGTCTGCCGAGCGGTTTACATCATCGGCCAGACGGTTGATCGACTCGATGGTGTGTTCAACCACGGTCTGACCGTTTACCGATTCGCCATCGGCCTCACGGGCGGCATCGGCTGCCTGGGCAGCACTGCCGGCCACCTGCTGTACCGCAGCTGCCATCTCATGAATGGCGGCGGCAGCCTGAGAGGTTTCGCCTTTTTGCTTATGTGCATCTTCGTGAGTCTGGCTGACCACATGCTTCATCGATTCAGTGGACTGGCTCAGTGAGCGCACCGCGGTTTGCACTTCGCGTACCAGCTGCTGGATTTTTTCGACGAAGTCATTGAAGCCCCGCGCCACATCACCAACTTCATCATCGGTTTCAACCGGCAGACGCTGTGTCAGATCGCCTTCACCCCGCGAGATATCTTTCAGGGCCGCAGCGGTTTGCTGCAGCGGGCGCACCATGCGCTGGGCGACATACAGGGTTACCAGCGATACCAGCACCAGCAGGATCAGGGCGGAAATGCCGATAATGCCCAACGTGGTCGCGACAGAAGAGCGAATCTGATCTTCCAGTTGTGCAACGGCGGCATCGATATCATCGATGTAGAAACCGGTGCCGACAACCCAGTCCTTGCCGGGCAATGCCTGTGCATAACTCAGCTTGGGTGCATCGCGCCCCAGTTGCGGCTTTTCCCATGCGTACTCAACAAAACCACCCCCGCTGCGCCCTGCCTTGACCAGCTCTTGAGTGAACAGCACACCGTTCGGGTCTTTCAGGCCTGAAAGATCTCTGCCTATCAGAGAAGGATTCGCACCGTGTAATTTTGTAACCCCCTGAGGATCAAAGGCGAAGATATAGCCATCGCTGCCAAAGCGCATGGCATTGAGCACTTCGGTAACGTGCTCCGTTTTTTCTTCATCCGTGATGTCCTGACGCGCCAGCATTGGCTGAACAGCGCTGATCGCCTGCTCCACATAGTGACGCAACTCGGTCTGCCTGGTCGCCAGCATGTCCTTGCGGATACGCTCCACCTCTTCGTCACCCATTGTCTGCATCTGCACGCGAACAATGATCATGATGGCCGCAACCACCAGCAGCAGGGGCACAAGAGACAGCAGCAGCAGCTTGCCCTTCAGTCTGAGTTTGCTCATCTTTAATCCTTACGTAGGCAGGGGGTTTAAAAATGAGCCAAGTGTACTTCAAAACATTCTATTGTTCTAATAAACATATGTTTTATGTCTTGGTATTGATCTATCTCAATGCAATATTTACGAAAGACTGAGGACGCACATCTCACCGAGGCGGAAAACGGTTCAATTGCAACCGGTACACATTCAGCGTTGTGGTATAAAAATCAGAGCGTCAGGCGTGGATCGTAGTCAAATTCAGTGATTGCTCCGACTCTGATTTTGCCGATATCAGGGTGCGCTGGATTGAGCAGGTAGTTGTACTCGCCATGGATTGCAGCACTGGGAACCTGCATAATCAGTGAGATCTCATCCTTGACCCAGTTATCCCCCACATTTCGAACAGCACTTGCCAGCTGGGGGCTGTTCCAGTTATCGGGCAGGTCGTTCAGATCGATATGTGTGACCAACGCGGCATCAAAGCTGACTTGGAGCTTGGCATACTGCCGCAGAATGTCTGGACGGCGCAGATGCACGAGCAACTCCAGCGCTGCCTGGGCAAGGCTGGTACCGAGGTACACAACCCGAACCCCTTTGCTGTTCCAACGGCCACCATACAGAAATGCTCCCTCACCAGAGAGCATCGCTTCGGGCGTGCTCGCAAAGGCTGGGTCAGCAATACGCCAACCCGATAGCCTCAACTGAATACCCCATGGCGGATGCGCCCAATCAGGTCTTCAACATCACGCGCTCCCATTTCTGTACTGGCGTAATACATGGGGGCTTCACCCTGTAACAGGTCATGAGGTGTCTGCAGCCACTCGACTGCAGCCGCATCGTCGCCCTGCATCATTTCAAGCGCAAGGTCTTTGATTCTGGCAAGGCGGACAACGCGATCCGATTCATCAACATGCAGGTAGCCCTCTTTCTGACGCCGCCTCAGGGTTGCAATTGACATGGAAAGACACTTGGCCATCTCTGCCCGAGTAGTTGCATAGGCGTCTTCAAGCATCTGGATTGAAGCGGCAGGCAGGCCATCACGAATACGACCAATGATTGCACTGTGGTCGTTATTACAAATACCCGTTACGACGCAGACCAGAGTAGAACCCTGACCCGACCGCGTAACCTTTTGCGCCTGGCGCTGCGAGACAGGCCGAAGACTGCCGGCCCTTGGCGCTTTCGTAGTAACAGGCCCTTTTTTCGGAGTTGCGATATGCGCCACTTCCATTTGATCACCTCGAACTATTCAGATGAACAGCTTAGTTACTACGATGAACGATGGCAAGTTAATGCAATATTCCTGAGGCGTCTGGCATTGGTTACCACAGTGACTGAAGACAGCGCCATGGCCGCGCCCGCAATGGCCGGATTAAGCAGCAGGCCCAGCAGCGGGTACAACACACCTGCCGCCACCGGAATGGCCAGGCTGTTGTAGATAAAGGCACCAAAGAGGTTCTGTTTAATGTTGCGCACCGTTGCCCGCGAGATGGCGATGGCATCCACCACTGATGTCAGGCTGGAACGCATAAGGGTCACATCGGCTGAACTGATCGCCACATCGGTGCCTGATCCCATGGCGTAGCCGATATTGGCCTGCGCCAGCGCGGGCGCATCGTTGATGCCATCACCGACCATGGCGACAATCTTGCCCTCTGCCTGCAGGTCTTTGATTACCTGCTGTTTCTGCTCCGGCTTGACCTCGGCGATGACACGGTCGATACCCGCCTGTTTCGCGATCGCGTTGGCGGTGCGCTCGTTATCACCCGACAGCATCACCACTTCCAATCCTTGGCGATGGAATTGAGCCACCGCTTCGGCGCTGTCTTCGCGCAGCGGATCGGCTACCGCGAGTAACATCACCGGCTGTTTGTCCACCGCCATCCAGATCAGAGAGCGCCCGGCCTCACTGAAACGCTCGGCGTGGGGTTCAAACTCAGTGGTATCAACCCCCTGCTCTTGCATCCAAAGCTGATTGCCCAGCAGTATGCTGTTGCCTTCGACTTCGGCCTGTACCCCACTGCCGGCGGCGGCTTCAAACGATTGAGTATCTGTCAGTGTGATCGCCTTGTCACGGGCATACTCAACCACCGCCTGTGCCAATGGGTGTTCGGAGTGCTGCTCAACACTGGCAGCCAGCCGCAGCAGTTCGGTTTCATCACCTTCGCAGTGCAGATCGACAACCTGTGGCTTGCCTTCGGTGAGGGTGCCGGTTTTATCCAGCACCAGCGTGGTAATCGATTGCGCCTGCTGCAGCGCTTCACCGTTGCGGATCAGCACACCGTGTTCGGCTGCACGCCCCACGCCCACCATCACTGACATCGGCGTCGCCAACCCAAGGGCGCAGGGACAGGCCACGATCAGTACGGTCAAGGCCGCCACGATGGCATAGGGCCAGGCCGGGGCCGGCGCCAGCCATAGCCAGAGCACGGCGGTCAGCAGCGCGATCACAATCACGACCGGAACAAAGATGGCCGAGATACGGTCGGCCAGCCGGCCCAGGGCAGGCTTGGCGTTCTGAGCCTCGCGCACGGTGGCCACAATCTGTGCCAGTACGGTTTTCTGCCCCACGGCGCTGACTTCGATCAGCAGACTGCCCTGCCCGTTAACGGTACCGCCCGTGACAAGATCACCGGGCTCGCGCTTGACCGGTACCGGCTCGCCGGTGAGCATGGACTCATCCACATGGCTGCTGCCCTCCAGCACCTTGCCATCGACCGGAACCCGCTCGCCGGGACGAATGCGTACATGATCTTCCGGCAGCAGCATTGCCACCGGTACTGACTTGCTCTCGCCATCGCGTATCCGCATCGCTTCACGCGGCTGCAGATCCAGCAGCTTGCGAAGGGCATCGGTGGTATTGCCGCGCGCGCGGCTTTCCAGTGCCTGCCCCAGCAGGATAAAGCCGAGAATCATCACTGCCGCTTCGTAATACAGGTGCATGGCGGCGTCAGGCAATATGCCGGGAGCGATCGCGGTGATGATCAGCAGCCCGGTGGAGTAAACCCAGGCGGTGCCGGTACCCAGCGCAATCAGGGTGTCCATGTTCAGATCCCCTCGGAACAGCCCTTGCCAGGCACCCCGGTAGATGTGGCCGGCGCTGTAGATCATGATTGCCAGCGTCACCACACCCAGCGCCACACCCTGTGCCATACCGCCCGCTGTATTCAGATCGGGCATCCAGCCGATCAGCATGGCCAGCATCAAAACACTGCCCACGACCAGCGCGACCAGACTTTTACGCAGCGTCAGGCGATAGGCCTCACGCTCCTGCTCGGCCCGTTTTTCATAGTCGTCCTGATCCTGCATCAAGTCGGCACCGTAGCCGGCCGCCTCTACCGCCTTGATCACCACACTGGGGTCGGCATCGGTCTGCACCGACGCGGTACGGTCAGCAAAATTGATCGCGAAGTCCTGAATGTCTTCGGTACTGTTGAGGGATTTTTCAACACTGCGCACACACCCGGCGCAGCGCACGTTGTGCAGGGCAAACTGGTAAATAGCCATCCTGAACCTCATGTAATGGTGTTCGATGACGTAAGCATAAACCCTGAAGTGGGGTGTAGGGTCAAGATATCTTTATTTACCAGCTGTGACGCAAGCCGAGCATCAGGCTGCGCGGCTCACCAAAGCGCACAAAGTCGGCTGCAGCCACATAATTGATATACTGCTGATCGGTCAGATTCTCGATCGAGGCCATCAGCTTCGTATCGCGTGACAGCTGCCAGCTTGCAGCCAGATCCAGACGAGTGAAAGCCCTGGCGTAAAAGCTGTTGGCCCGATCACCTGGCTTTTTGCCTTGATAAACAACACTGGCCTGCAACCGCACATCTGAGACCGGTGTGTAGTCGAGAGTCAGTGCAGCTGTGCGTTCTGGCACCCCAGGGAAGGTGTTACCTTCAAAGGCATCTCCGGTACGACTCAATACCGCCTCAAGTAGACTTGCGGACGCATACACGTCAAGTTTTCGCGTCAGCGGGTATTGCAACGTTAATTCCAGACCCTTGACGTGCTTTTCACCAGCAGAGATTTTATAGGCTGGATCTTGCCAGTCCCGGACAAGGACATGACTTTGCACAATATTGAAAAGGCCGAAATTGATGCTTCCTCGCCCAATATCAGTGCTGAGATTCAACTCCAGCTGTTCACCCATGCTGGGCTCAAATGCGTCTCCGTAACGATCGGTGCCCGCATTGGGCAGCCAGGACTGACTGTAACTGGCCGTAAGCCGAGCGCCTGGACCCAACTGGTACTCAACCCCCAATGCAAGACTATCATGCTGACCATGGGTTGATGACCGATATACAGGGTTAAGCCAGGTATCCAGCTCATACCCGCTACGCCGCCAACCGGCACTCAACTGCAATTTCCGTGTAGCCTGAACGTCCTGCTTGATAAAGAAGGCTCGCTCTTGCCAGTTATGACCGCCAAGCCTGCGCTGGTAGGTAGCTGGATCGCCCGGCACAAAGCTCAGATCAGGGTCATGTATATCCAGCCAAAATCCTGCTATTTGACGCCTGTTGTCGTAATCATTGGCTGTTTGGTGCCAATCAACCCCCGCTTGCAGCTGGCCAGCAGGTTGGGAACGGGTGTACTGCATTCGACCGGTTGTTTGCCGGAAGTGATCGTCCACCTGCTGATCAAATCCCATCAACGGCAGTTCATCATTGATCATGTAATAGAAACCAATCTGCCTTTCATGCCGCCTGCCACGGATATGTCGTAAGCTGAATTCAAGTTGGTCTTGATCCGTCAGTTGCTGTGCAGCAAATAGTTCCAGCCGGTGGTAGCGCCTGTCAGCCTTGCTGTTTGGGTGCACATAGGAGCGGCCATATACTGGCTTGCCAGCGGCGTACACGTTGTCAAAATCGTAGGGGTAGGTTTGGCGCGAAAACTCCCAATCCAGCCTGAGCCGACTCTTATCAGTTGGCCTCCACGCATGACTCATCAGCCACGTCAGGCTACTGTCCTCAACATTGTCCTTCCACCCTTTTGATGCCTGCCAGGAAAGCATGTTGCGCAGTGAGTAACTGTCATTCTGGGACAACTCAATATCAAGACCAGCACGATAGCTATCATGGCTGCCCGCTTCTGCCCAAATGAGACGGTGGTCCTCGAACGTTGGCTTGATCAGACGATAATTCAGACTCCCCCCCGGTGCCCCAGAGCCATACAATACGCTGTTATGGCCTTTGATAATCTCGATCGTTTCAACAGTTGCCGGATCACGGACAAAATAATGCTGATTGTCCAACATTCCATCCAACAGCAGACGGCCGCCACTGCTGAATCCTCGGATCATGATGTCACTTCCGGTACCGGCACCCAATCGGGACGGTTGTACTGCGGGTAAATGGTATGACCAGTCTTCAATCGATTTCAACGATCGATCAGACATTGTGATCAGGTGTTTGGTTTGCATGAAATGATTTGAGGACGGTTCAGTATGTATCAGAGGCGACTGGCCGGATGTAATGATTAGCAGCAATGGTTCTTCTGCAAAAAGGTCGGCCACTGAGCAGGTGCTCATAATAAGAATGAAAGACAATCCGCGACTAAACACTGGTATCAGCCACCTTGACCAGGCAATACAGCGGCGCCTTTTCCGGGAATAGCAAGTTGCCGTGATGATCAACTGACTTCCATTCGCTTTTGACCGTGCATGGCAGCAAAGGCGCTTTCAACACCACTTCAATCTCAGCCGTTTCGCCGGGTTCAACTACAGGAATGGGCACTGTACTTTCAATAGGCTCCAGCCCGACACGGTGACCGTTCACTTCTATTGGCTGATCCTGACATTGTAAAAACAGATCAACCCACGTTTGAGTTCCGGTATTGGTTACCGCCCAAACCTTAGCAAACACTTCCCCTGTATACACCACCGAATAGTCTGGACAGCTCACGTCCCTAACAAACCCGGTGGCGAGCCCTTTCTGGCTGACCGCTGATCTGCGAGCCCCCAAGCCTTTGAAATATATCCGTATCAGGTCAAGTGGATGGACGCCAACCGCTGAGGACAGGCTAATCAGCGTAGACAACTTTGCTTCTGAAACCTGGCCATTAAGTATGTTGTAGAGATTTGTCCTGGAAATGCCAGCACGTACCGCGATTTCTTTCTTACTAAGGCCGCTTTCAGCAATTAACGCACTCAAATGCTCGGAGAACTCAATTGCGCTCACATCAGACCTCCCTGGTCAAAAGATCTTGCCAGTGTGTCAACCGAAGTGAACACGCTACTTGATATTGTTCAAGCCGAGATTAAACAAACATCAATTCCAACTCAACCCCCTCTTCTGTGAGTAGAGAAAAGCATTGTAAAAGGACCTATCATGCGTGTGTTATCTTCCGAATTGCGCCCAGCCAGAGCCAAACACCGAAGGCTACCCGGCATCATCTGCTGGCTCGGGATGATAACCGCTGCAACGACGGCCGTGGCACAGGACCCGCGGGAGCTGGATGAATTCAGATACACCAGCCCGGCTACAGCGCTGCACGCCGGTGACTTTGATGCCGTAAGGCAGTTGCTGGAACCCAAAATAGAACAGGGCACTCATGCACCCAATGACCTGTTCCTGATGGGCCTGACCGAAAAGCGCGCAGGCAACCACCCACGCGCCATTAATTACTTTCAACGGCTGCTTGAGCTGGAGCCGAACAGCCCCCGCGTACGCCTTGAGATGGCTGAATCACTGTATGCACTGGGACGCTATCAACTGGCGGAAAACGAACTGAGAACGGTTTTGGCCGGCGACCCGCCCGAGACAGTGTCACGACGGATACAGTCATACCTGGCAGCCATTGAGCAGCGCCTTGATGTGTGGAGCTTCAGCCTTTCAGCCAGAGGCTTTTACGATTCAAACGTCAATGCCGGCCCCGATACCGACACTGTCTATATTGGTAACCTTCCCTTTGTGCTCAATAACGCGGCCCAGAGCAACGGCGATTGGGCTGCCGAGTTGGGTATGAATATTGGTTACAACCGCAGCCTGAACCAGCAGACATCGCTGCGGGGCGGCGCCAGCCTCAATTTCACGGATTACATGGATCTGGACGATTACGATGCATTGGTTGGTTCCGCCTGGTTCGGGCCGGGCTTTAACCTGGGACGTCTGTATGTGTACCTGCCGGCCGTTACCAGCATTGTCCGTCTGGGGCACGAGGAAAGTTACTATCAAACCTCCCTCGGCATAAGCCCTCAGGTCGGATACCAGCTCAACCGAGAGTGGAGTGTTTCCGGTCGCCTGACCTGGCAGGACGTGGATTACAAGCTCAGCAACAACCTTGACAGCACACAGGCACGGCTGGATGCCAGTGTTCGATATGCGCCGAATAAAAGCCTGGTAACAGGAACCGGACTTTACATTGGGCGTGAGTCCTCAGAAACCGAAACACGTAGTAACAAACGACTCGGGGTTCGCGGCTTTGCTGACTACACCCTTGATAGCGTGTGGAGCACCAGCCTGTCGGCCGACTACTCACGAATTGCCTATGACGGCATTCAGCCCATATCGGGGACTGAACGCGTTGACAGAAAAACGCAGCTGTCAGCCTCTTTATATCGTGCCCTGCCGCAGTGGAATGCGCGGCTTGATATCGGTTTGAATTACACCGACCAGCGCTCGACCATTGAGCTGTATGAATATGACAGGCATATATTAAACATCAGAATCAGCAAGAATTTTTGAGGATATTAAATATGTCTTTTTCGACATACAAAAAACATCTGATAACTATTGCGATATGCATGAGTTTTTCAGAAACCTCTACTAGCCAGGAAATACTTTACGGTACTGGAAGTACGGCTCCAATTTATAAAGATCCACTTCCACAGCAGACACCAGATTCATATCAGGCTATTTCACTAGAAGGATGGGTTCCCGATTCAGAACAAAAATCAAACCCATCTGAAGTAGTTAATAAATATTCTGATGAAGCAATATTGGCATCCCATATATATAAAACATCTGAATCACAAAAAAAAACGCCTATAGAAGGAACAGACTATCAGCTTATTTTTTACACATCAGATGACTCAGGTTTCAATGGTGGCATATATGAGAATAGCAAAGGCGATATTATAGTATCATTAGGTGGCACAACCGCTAGCAACGCGGATAACTCTGGAAAATTCAAAGAAGACGGCTTGTTTGAGGATATAGTCACTGATTTGGCGCTTCTAAAATCCAGTGGCCCAGAGAACGATCAATTCAAGACTCTTAGAGTTTTATTGGGTAATGCGGCTCTTTACAGAAAAGACTTTACCCTCACCGGACATTCATTAGGTGGAGGTCTTGCCCAGTACGCTTCTTTTTACACAGGCAAGCCAGCAATCACATTCAACAGTGCACCAATGACAATTAATGCAGATGCCTTGTCAAAACTACCACAAGCCCCAGAAAGTAATACGGGATTGATCACTAACCTTCGCACCGAAAAAGATCCGTTGACGACACTTCTGCTATTTCATGAAAAAATTGAAGAGCTTGAAAAAACAGTCAAAAGCAAGTCCTCAAATCCTGAGGATATAGTTAAACTACAATTCGAAATTCAATCTCTTTATGATAATATCAGGTCATCTCCGGACCTGAAAAGTCTATACTCGGCCTATGATTTCAATGAAAGCATGACTGATTTTTCAAAAGATTTGAGATTATGGACTTCTTTTGGGTTAACCAAGATTATTTTACCAGAGTATGAAAAAATAAAGGTTGATGAATTCAAAAATTTCCTAGCATCAACAAAACGAATCCTGGGCATAGACCCCGATCAAAAGATGGGCTCGTTGCTTTACGGCCAGGTGATCACAATTGATGATGCCAGCGGCCACAGCATAAGTAATTTTACCCAGTGGGTAAAACCCGCCTATCCGCCTATTCAAAAAATACTCGAACAACCATATCAAGATCAAACTCAACTAACACTTAATGCTCATGATAATCTGAATGAACAATTAAAGACTGGCTTTATTGAGCAGCCGTCATCAGACGCGTCCACACCAGGCGAGTCTCCCAGTACCGATTTTGAAGAGGCATCGAACGTTGCAGCTATTGGACAAGCAACCCATGTGGAAACAGCCAACATCTTGACTCTTGATACTGCCGGCGGTAATCGGCAGAACGATATCATGCAGCCCGCTGCTCAAGTTGCAGCCGGTGATGGAGCCTGGCGTGAAGTTGATAATACTTATATCACTAATGTGGATTATGGCATTGAAGAGTTCCAGTATACCGAGTGGGGCCGCTGGTCTGGAAATGACCCCGAGTTTCCATATTACAATAATGAAATTGGTTATATCGTTCTTGGGGTACCGACACCCGATAGCTATCTGCCCGATGCTACCGGCAGCGCAACCTACAAAGGCGATGTAGTGGGAGCATACTCAGGAGGCTCATACGGTGATGGTTATATTGGTGGCCGAGCTCAATTAACTGCCAATTTCGACAGCGATGAAATTCAAGGGATAGTGTCCCTTTTTCGTACCTACTCCGGTGGCATATCAGAAAACATGCGCGCCCTGACATTTGATTACGCTATTAACGAAACCGGTAGCTATGGCGGTGCTTTACATATAGACGAAAACCCAGAATCTAAAGGCGTCTTGTATGGTCATTTCTACGGCCCCAATGCGGAGGAAACCGGTGGTGCGTTCATTTTTACCCACCAGGATGCAGGCGGTCAAATCGAAGGCGTAGAGGGGGTTTACCGTGCAACAAAGACCGCTGAACACGCACTACTCCCCTAGTACTCGAAACAGGCTACCGTCTATTATTCATGAACACCGATCTTTAGTTGAACACATATATTTGAAGAGAATTACATGAACAAAAACTCACGATTGGCTCCACTTTCTGTAAACGTCCCGATCAAACCCTTGGCACTTGCCGTTATCATCGCTGGCACTGTACCAACACCGGCAGCAGCGAACGTTGAGTTCTTATTGCCACCCAATGACAGCAGTTCACGAGCTTTTGCGTTAAGTGGTGATGGCACAACCGTTGGGGTCAACAATACAATTTATAAAGACGGTACTTATACCCCCGTCTCAGTTCCTGAAGGATATAATAATTTATATGATATTTGGAGTATCAGTTCCGATGGTAACGTTTGGGTAGGGCAACTTAATACAGGTGAAGATACTCGCTTTGCAGTTTGGAAAAATAATGAAGTCATAAAAGAGTTTGACAGCAATACTTACATAGCTCGTTATGGAAATAGTATAAGCGATGATGGTAATTTGATTTTAATCCAGGTGTCTTCCGGTACAGGCAGCACACACCATTTATTCGACATTGATGCAAACCAAGTCCAGGCAACAATCGCCAAACCCGAGGGAACAGGTTCATTTGTTTCTTTGGCTTTAAGCGGTGATGGTACAACTGCAGTGGGGTATCTGGGTCTGAATGGATCCCCTAGCCTGCCAGACTACCGTGCCTTTCGCTGGACAGACGCCGGAGGTGTTGAAAACTTGGGAGTGAGTGATGGTTTCTTGAGCAGCTCGGCTCATGCGGTCAACCGTGATGGCAGTATTGTTGTTGGAACACAGTGGCTAGCCGATAATGCCGGTTCACGCGCTTTTCGATGGTCAGAGAGTACCGGTATAGTCAGCCTGGGCACATTGAATGACCGAAGTTCAAGCTGGGCAAATGATGTCAGTGCAGATGGTGCTGTCATTGTAGGCACGGCAAGAGAGGTTAATGACTCGATTGCTTTTCGCTGGACAGAAGCGACCGGCATGATCTCAGTTGAACAGTGGCTAACCAATGCAGGTGTAGCCCTCGACACGAGCAAGTACACCGTGGTCATGAAAGAGGCATATCAAGTATCGGATAATGGCGAGGTTGTACTGGGCTACACAGATAGTTCTGAAACAGAAGGGGATGAGTCCACCTATGTTGCAGTACTTGCTCGAGTTTCTCCCGACGGCTCTGGTGTAGTAAACCTTGCAGATTATAGCTACTCGGTGCAGGAAACCGGCGCTCAAGCGTTGCTTGGCAGCACTGCGATTACCGACATCATAATGTTCGGCGCACATCATCGATCAGTCATGGACAATGGTTTTGCTGCAAATTCGTATGATACAAGCTGTTTCTGGGCTACCGGTGATCATGGCGAAAATAACGAGGCCCGTTCAAAAACCAGCTTGGCTGAGGTTGGCCTATGTCAAGACTTCGGTACTACCCGCATTGGCTTGAGTGTTGGGAAAGCCTGGACCGAGCAAACACTGGGCCTTGGCGGCACCGGTGATTATGACGGCAGTTTCGTCACTGTAGAAGCCGCTCATCGATTCAATAATGGCTTACAGCCCAGCATACTGGCAATGTACGGCCAGTACGATCTTGAAATGATACGCCGCTATGACAACGGTGGCGTTCTGGATACTTCCACCGGCACAACCGACCTGGCTAGCCGCGCGTTGCGATTGAGAGCAGACTGGAAAGACCTGCTGACGCTCAATAAAGTCAGCATTTCACCCTATGCAGCTTATACTTGGTCAGAGTCGGACGTGGAAAGTTATATCGAGCTCGGCGGTGGATTCCCAGCACAATATGACCGAAACGAATGGCGTACATCCGATATTCGTATTGGTGCGGCTGCTGAATACGCACTGACAGAGCGGTCACACTTCAATTTTATGCTTGAGACTATTCGCCGCCTCGATCGTGATACCAATCAGACCAGTGGTGAAATACTGGGGTTAGGCGGCTTTAATGTCGAGGGTGTTGCGATTGAGAGGACCTGGACAAGAGCTCTTGTTGATCTCGATTATAGCCTGAATAAAAGTACGCTTTTCAGTTTGGGAGCAAATTTCTCCAGCTCGGGTGCCGAAGATGCCTGGGGTATCACGGCAGGCCTGAAATTCCAGTTTTAAGCTAATTGGATTTTCAGAGAGTTATAGTGATTTCTGGTGTACGGGGAAATAGAAGGATGGCGTATCCTGTTGATTGATCACGACCAAGATCTCAATCAACAGAAGGTGATACGCCATGACCAAGTCTACCCTGAGAGCTCTTTCACAACCAGAAGAACAGGTGACCGATCCGCTGACTGAGTTGCTTCGCAATGGTGCCCGAGAACTGATCGCACAGGCCGTTGAAGCTGAACTCCAGGTGTTGCTGGAGCAGCATGCTGAACATCGGCTACCGGATGGTCGCAAGGCTGTCGTGCGCAATGGCTATCTGCCCGAGCGCACTGTCCAGACGGGTATCGGCGATGTCGAGATCAAGGTGCCGAAGGTCAGGGATCGTAGCGGTTCCGGCGTCCGCTTCAACAGCTCTCTGTTGCCGCCGTACCTGAAGCGCGCCCGGAGTGTCGAGGAGCTGCTGCCCTGGCTGTATCTGAAGGGCGTGAGTACGGGC
>Ga0209345_10003535_pt1 | contig 15998 bp, 15 predicted proteins | sample Cruoilmetagenom7_FD_187294 | JGI IMG/M metagenome (GOLD analysis project Ga0209345, IMG submission 187294) | Oil polluted marine microbial communities from Coal Oil Point, Santa Barbara, California, USA - Sample 7 (SPAdes) (version 2) | ecosystem: Environmental > Aquatic > Marine > Oil seeps ... | reverse complement strand
GCAGTCAAGCTCCTTGATGCAGCCAACATTCGTCTACCCAAAGCTCTGCCTCATTTAGGAGGACGTGTAGTCAGTAGAAAAAAGCTGCAAACACGTCGCTGAGCCATTGGATTTTGCTGCGGTTCAGCTTCAGAGCACAACGCCCTTCCAGTGGAACATCCGCTGGATAGGAGCAGGAGCTCGGCTGATGCCATATCCCTGAGCAGATTGCTTTTCCGGTACCGTTGTGCTCTTTCTGTCTATGCAAACGCTGAGTCTAACCAGAGAAGCAACAACACGACGAGGCCTCCTTCAAGAGGGGCTCTTAGCAGTAAGAGCCCCTCACTACGGAGGTATTTAATTAAAGAAGGCGAAAAAGCACCGCAATGTTAGATTATTAGCGCCCCCAGAAGGGGTCCTCTACCTCACCTGCTATGTGCCAGGCCCTAATCCAGTCGCTACAAGCTACGTTTCTGCCGCCCTCCACTCGGTAGACACGAATATATTTTACAGCTCCAGGTGACTCTTGACTTAAGCTAATTGTAAATGGGAGACCAACATCGAAATCCCTGATGCTGATCAAGCCATCTCTAGCGGCTACGCGGGTCAAATTCTCGAGCCCCACTTTCTCTATCGCCAGCCTCAATCCCTCCACCATAACCGCCGCACCCAACCAACCTACAGTGTAAAACAACTTGACATCTTCTGGTCTCCAGCCGCGGTATCTCTTGCTCACCTCGAATATAGTATTCATCAAGGGGTACTCTATGTCCGTGTTGGAGGGGGGCCAAGCATATTGATACCATCCCTCAGCATCACCCCCAACCATAGCAACAACTGCCTCGTCTAAACCCCCTATTGCCATTGCCAGCTTTATTCCTTTTTGAGGTATTTCTAGCCGGGCAGCATCCTTTACTATGACAGCCGCATTGGAGCCATAGTGAAGGGTAAGGACCCAGTCTGGCTTGTGGGCAGCCATTCTGAGCCACTCTACAGAGGTATCGAGAAGAGTCATATAGCCAACAATCTCGGTGTGAACAAGATCTACTCCCAGTTGTTTACAAGCCCACTCGGCACCAGTCTTCACCCCCCACCCTTGAGCAGCATCATAGGTGAAAACGCCAATCCGGGGGGGACGTTCTTCCTTCCAGTTATCATTGAGCCACCTAACAAAAGTGGCAGTTTCATTTTCCATTCCTGCAGACATGCCGAGAACCCAATGCTCATCCCCTGGCTTCATAGTAGGAGGCCAGACGGGACTCCCTAGCCCAGTGATAGCTAACATAGGGAATTTATCTCTTGCACACCAAGGGAGTACTATGTCTATGGCTGAGCTCTGACAATAGAAAAGCTTCACCTCCGCATCTTCTCTAAACCTTTTATATGAAGTTGTTATTGCACCGTATGGTGCCCCTCCTAAATTTTCCCATATGTGATCCACCTGCGTGCCGTTGATACCGCCTCGCTCATTGATATACCTCAAGTAATCGAACACTCCATAGGAGCCAGGTACCCCAACCGTAGCTATCGGCCCGGTGACATAAAGCTGCAACCCAATCTTCACGGTCTTCTCCTCGGCTGCCTTGGCGGGGACTACCGGGCTCAGGAGTAGTGCCAAGACTAACCCTACTGAGACTGCTACTAGACTGAAACCTTTAGCATGCTTAAACACCTTTGACATTTCGGACTACCTCCTCTGTTTTTGACTTTTAGTATCTTGCCTTCTTCGCTCTAGTCATTTTTGTGATGCAACAACCTAAGGTTGGGTTACCTACTTAAATGATTTGACACCCCCCAAGGCAGCAATCATAGTACCCTATCGAGTGTGTTATTCTGGGAGAGGATAAGACACCGGTACTTGCATCCACTCACTGACCGGCACCAATATTCCCTGCTGAACCTGATACATCGCGAAGTAGTCTGAAAACCAAGGCTTGTCTTCACTCATACTTCCTGGAGGCAGCAGCCCGGTGTCAAAGTCTTTAATGCTCACCAAGCCATCCCTAACCGCTGCCCCACTCAAATGGTCAATTCCCACCTTTTCTATAGCTAGCCTTATAGCTTCGACGACAACCATTGCATGGAGCCATCCTGCAATGTAATATCCTGCAATGTCTCTTGGCTCACAGCCACGATATTCCTTGGCAGCCTCATGAATGAACTTCATCCCTGGTAGATGTGTGTCTCTAGAGGTTGGGTACGGATTTATAGCATACCAGTTCTCAGCCTCCTTCCCAATTATGTCTATCATCGATTGAAGCAGAACCAAAGGAGCCGCACAGATTGGTGTCCCCTTTTCAATAATCTCCAACCTGCCAGCATCCTTTGCCAGTGTTACCAGTGATGAGGCATAGACTCCGACAATCACTATATCCGGTTTTTTGGCCAATAATCTAAGCCATTCGACAGAGGTATCAATAGCTCCATAGAAAGGTACTACCTCGTAACCAATAAGCTCATACCCCAACTCATCAGCAAAGTACTCGGCACCCTCTATCGCATCCCGCACAGCAGCTACATCGAAGATCATAAGGCCTACCCTCGGGGGACGTTCTTCACTCCAAACTTTCTCGGCGAACCAGCACGCGGGCATTGCCAGCCATGTCTCTACCTGGAACATCACACCGAACTCCCACCTAGGGCGGGGGGTAAACATTGATCTGGTTGGACCACCAACATATATTACCGGTACCTCATCTCTTATTGCGAATGGTCTGAGTGCCTCACCAGGGCCAGACTCTACAATTAACTCCGCCACCACCCCTTTCGCCATAAACCTCTTATGAGCCGTAAGTGTGCGAGGTATCAATGCCCTGGTATCCTCCCATTCTGCTTTCACTGTAACCCCATCGATGCCCCCTTGCTTCTCATTCAGATATCTTACGTAATCTAAAATCCCTTCAGACCACGGAACACCGACATCAGCAAGCCCTCCAGTGAAAACTCCGTGCAACCCTATCTTCGCTGCCCTTTCCGGCCCAGCTTGAGCCACCTGGGGGACTACACCACTCACTAGTAACACCAGCACCAGACCAATCGAGATCAGACCAAGTCCTATCCTTTTCCATGCTTTGTTCATTGCTGTCATCCCCTTAAATAAGATTCCCCGATGCCTTTTATCTTTTCCCAGGTTCAAATGTGTAGTTAGCCAATGGATATAAGCTCACCCTGCGGACTATAGCCAATGACTCGGCGAACTTTATGCCAGTCCGTGACAGGCACTAGCTTACCTTGCTCAAAGCGACCATACCACTCATACTCATTATAGAACGGTTTGTCTTCAGTAATAGTTGCTGGAGGCAGAAGCCCAGTGTCGAAATCGCTTATGTTGAACAGGGCATCCCTGACAGCTCGTCCGCTTAAGTTCTCAAATCCTACTTGTTCTATAGCTAATCTTATGCCCTCGAGTGCAATCAGAGTTGGGACCCATCCCAGAATATAATATAGGGGAATCTCTTCCGGTTCCATACCCCGATACTTCTTGGCTACCTGTAAAACAATTTTTATACCAGGCCACTCCGTCATAGACGCAGTCGGTAATAAAACCATCTTGTACCAGCCTTCGGCTGCCTTCCCAATCACCCTCACAGTTGCTTCCTCCATCGAAGCCTGATCTACTATAAACTTTATCCCTTTTTGCTGGAGTTCTAATCGCTGTATGTCCTTTGCTAGCACTACCATGTTTCCTGCATAATGTCCCACTACAACCCAATCAGGACTTTTCGCAATTGTTCTAATGAGCACGGGAGTAAAATCAATAACTCCATAAAGGGGTCCATACTCAGTAAAAACAACCTCCACCCCCAATTTCTCTATGTATGGGATTGCAGGCCGTACGACGTCTTTCCACGGCTCAATTTGAATGAATCCTAATCTAGGCGGACGTTCCTCTGTCCAATTCTCCTTGATCCATGCTGCTAAATTAATGAAGTAGTTCTCACCCTCAACGCCAGCACCGACAACCCATTGGGTAGCTCCCGTCATCAAGTAAGGGGCAAAGACACCTGCGATATACATGCACGGCGTCTCATCTCTTATAAGCCGACTCCGCATTGCCTCCACCATAGTTGCCTCAAGACAAGTTTCTACCACCACACCAGCTTCTACAAACCTCTTATGTGCCATGACAACCTTGGCACTCGATACTCCGCTATCTTCCCAAACAGCCTCCACTTTAACCCCATCGATGCCACCCTGTTCGTTTATGTATCTTATATAATCAAACTGCCCCTTGCTCACAGGAACACCAGTAGTAGCGAGTCCACCAGTCAATACACTGTGTAACCCAATCTTAACCGCTCTTTCCTTTTCCGCCGGCCCAGCTTGGGTCACCTGGGGGACTACACCACTCACTAGTAACACCAGCACCAGACCAATCGAGATCAGACCAAGTCCTATCCTTTTCCATGCTTTGTTCATTGCTGTCATCTCCTTAAATAAGACAGGGTGTTTAATTTCGTCTCAACTGCCCTTACAATCTTCACCCCCAATTCAAATTGCCGCTCTCAGCTTCATTTTTGCCCAAGATCGCTAACTCTTCAAAGCTGATTTCTAAGCAGCCTCGGTTCTCTTGCCTGGCCTTTGTTTGCTCTACTTCGCTCATCACCCGCAATTTTTTGATGTTATTTTACCATAAAAAAAGCAACTTTAAAGGATAATCTCCTTCGTTTGATCCTCCACTTTCTTGGCATCTTCAGGTACGGTGCCCTGGGGCATGAACTCTACCTTATCTACTCTCAGCCGACATCTACTTTGAAAATCCCTTTGAAATGGATCATCCCGCTATCCGTGGAGGCATAACTCTCCACATAATGACCTTCGGCCCCCGGTCCCCTAATCTTTCATAAGAGCTCGATACCCTGTGGTACCAGCCAGGAGGTCATGAGGGCGACTGGGGTTGAATCCTTCCGTTTGTGAATTCTCCTCTCATATAGCCTCTGTGTAGGCGTAGGTTGAAGGCATCAAACCACCGTAGCTCCCCCCTTCTGCTCCCCACAATTCCAGAATCAGAGTTGAAAAAATCCAAACTATGGGAGAAACATCCTTTCCCCCAAAGAGGGTCAGGGGGGCACCTTCAGGCTTGCCTGATCTTCTGAGCTATGTCATCCAATACCTCTTGCGGTACTATTTTGAAGAAGTCCATTATCCGCTGGAAAAAGAAGGTATCTAACGGGTCGTTTTCAACCGAGGGCTGCAAGATAATATGAGTATGGGAAGGAACCCCCCGGCCGCGAATGAACACAGTGACAAATTCAGGATTAAATGCCCGCCTAATTTTGTTGGCCACATTTTTAGCGGTAGTGAATAGCTTCCCGGCTTCTTCATCAGTTAAGTCATAATAAAAACGGACATGCCTTTTAGGAATCACCAAGCAGCGACCAGGGATAAGTTCACCGTTCTCTAAGCTAATCTGCCCTATATCCACAATGCTCAATGTAGTCTCATCCTCGTATAACTTTCGGCAGCTTTCCTCTCCTCTTATTATCTTACAAAAGATGCATTCACTTGATTCAACCACTATTCAATTACCTCCTTCTGCGCCCTCTCTATAGCCTGAAGGGCGGTTGTAACCTCAGGTGATGGCAAAAACATGCCCTCATTTCTGGGCTGCGGTGACCAGCTCCTTTTGGCTGGTGAGAGGTAAGCTCACTATGCTAGGCTTGGTTAGGCCAGAGCCAGACACCCTGTGGCAAAACATACAAAACTGAGCAACAAGCCCAGCCTAAAACAACTTGCCCTCCTCTTGTTCCCTCACTACATGACAAGCTCCCCCAGATCAACTCTCATCTTTCGCTGAGACAGCAGCCATAGTGCTCTAACCAAAGTTCATTCAAATGAAGGTGAAATTACTTAAACCACTCCTCAGCAATGCCATAGTACTTATATCTCTTCTCGGTTGTAGGCCATAGCCTACCTTCTCGAACCTCGAAGAGCCGTATGCTCCGGGTCCAGTAAGGGTGAGTATCATCCATGCTCATAGGAGGCATAAGTCCACCAGCATCGAAGTCTTTAATGCGTGCCAGGCCATCCCTCACAGCTTGTCCAGTCAGATTCTCAAAACCGGCCTTTTCCAAGCCCAGCCTTATACCTTCAACCATAATAGCAGTTTGAATCCAGCACTTAATGTAAGCTGCCACTATATCCTCTGGCTCCCAGCCACGGTACTCCTTTACCACCTTAAGAAAGGTTTTCATTCCCGGAAGATCAGACTCCACGGAGGTGGGATTCCATTCAAATGTATACCAACCCTCCAGGGCTGCTCCAACTGTCGGTATGGTCTCTTCCATGCAATAGTTGCAATGTGTGAGGATTATTCCCCCCCGGCAAAGTAGACTTTATTCAAGGCACATCTTACTAGCTCAAACATAGAGATACTCTCCTCAAAAAAAACCTTCTCAGCCTCTCATGCTGCTTGGGGTGGCATAGTACATCAATTGTACTCCTCATGACACTAAGATATGCCAATATAAACCCTTAGTCAAGGGGGTGCGCACCCAAAAGATGTGGGACCCCTTTGCTCAAAATTCAAATCACCACTCTCGGCTTCATTTCTGCTTAGGAATTGTCAAAACCTCGTAGCTGATTTTTAAACCACCTCCTAGAAGTAAGGAGGGAATACTTGAACGGTGATCCTCTTTAGGCTCAGAAGTTGCTCCATCGTAAATTCTGCTTCATTTGTTGTTAACCATTGAAGATTATCATCTAATTCCTTGAGTATCCTATAAACTTTATCCGGTTTGGTGAAAAGGAAAGCATTACAATTAGGAGTTCTGTAGTGTATCGGAATGATTATTTTAGGCTTGATTTGCAGGCAGACCTGTGCTACTCCTCCTGGTTTCATAACTGGGAAACCAGAAAAAGTAGCAAGCAATATATCAACTCCTCCTATCTCGGCAAGTTGCACACCATTGAGGAGATGGCCTATATCCCCTGAATGGCATATCTTTATTCCATCTACTTCAAGGCAATAGACAATGTTCTGGGTTCTAAAAGTCCCGTGACGAGTTTTCACACCATTGATGGGAATGCCCTTAACTATTCTTCTCCCAACTTCTCTTACTATTTCTGGATCACCTCGAACTGCCTTTATGTTGTTATGATCGGGATGATTATGGGTGAGTACCACAATATCAGCTTCCTCATCAATTGGAGGATAATCCATCTTCATCAAGGGGCCCCGCCATAGCCAGCCCCATGGATAGGGATCAGTAATAATTTTAATGCCTTCCTCCGAAGTGATTAAAACGCAAGCATGTCCCAACCATTTTATCTTCATAATAATTTGCCCCCCCCATTCTTATTTTATGTGTCACTTCTAATCGGGCTTTGGGCAATTTCGCCTGAAAAGTTTTTGTATACTACAATCATATCCGAATAACTTGGATGTTAAAAGGGTTTTCACACAGCCTGACGGTTTGTGGGTTGCCGAAGTGCGGCGAGCGTAGCAAGCCGCGTTTTGCGGAGGTCATAGGGGCAACCCACTGTTGTGACTATCGAAAAACCCCTGACAACCTCTTTTTCAAAGCTGGGAGTCTGACCACTCCAAAGCTGAGCCTCTACTTTTTCGACAGTCTCGTTAGGCGCAGTGCTGCTAGGGTCGTGGACTGCTTTCATACTGCCAGATCATGGCGCTCGAATGCGATCAGGGCCACCGCTAAGAACACTACTGTCAGCACAATCAATACCCCAGCGTGTCCCATATCCAGCCCGTTCCGTAGCGGTTCGGCGCTGGTGTAGTAGTAGAAAGGTGACAATTTGCAATAAGACTTTAAGCCTTCCACCATGGACCCGAGCGAGTTGAGTAAATAGGCTGCTACGGCAATGCGCTGGCCTTCAGAGCCTCGATCTTCTCTACGGCGATGACCCGTCCCTCTCGGATGATCCCTACACGATTGCATACCCGTTCCACCTCTGGCAGGATATGCGACGAAAGAAACACCGTCCGCCCCTCGGCCTTGACCTCAGCGATCAGGCGGTAGAATTCCTGCTGCATCAATGGGTCCAAACCGAGGGTCGGTTCGTCCAGGATCAGCAGTCCTGGCTTGTGTATAAACGCCTGGATCAGCCCGATTCTCTGCTTGTTGCCGTGCGAGAGCGAGCAGATCGGCTGCGAGAGATTGCACTCCAGCCGCGCCGCCAGTTCCTCGACGAATTTCCACTTCACGTCCCCGCGCAAATGGCCGGCGTAACGCAGCAACTCCGCGCTGGTTAGGTTATCGTACATCGCCAGTTCCCCGGGCACATAGCCCACGCATCGCCGGATCTGGCAACTGTGTTAGCGCATATCCAGGCCGAAGATTGTTGCACGCCCGCGCGTGGGGCGGATAAAGTCCAACAGCGTTCGGATGGTCGTCGTCTTGCCCGCGCCGTTGGGGCCGAGATAGCCGAACACCTCATCCCGCTGCCTGCCGTAGAACTTTGTTAGGCTTTCGGTACGGATAACAGGATTACTCGTCATCCTTCCCCCCTTGCTCGCCTCCTAATCACAGGCATTGCGCCTAGCGTGCTTGTGCTTTACGAAGTGCCCTGAAAGGGCATTTGTGTGGAGCGATAGCGTAACCGTAAAGCACATTTAGGCGAAGACAAAATTGTCAATTGTCCCTTTTATATTCATCTTGCGCACTTTTCACAATATCTTTTAATTTATCTCTAGAAACACCTTGTATAAAATATGCTATTGCTGCTTTGCCAATTGCATACGTCCCACCACCCGCAATAGCAGCACTAAGAGCACTACCTGCACCAGGAAAAATCAAATTTGCAAATTTGCTTCCCTGCTGAAATAGAACACGAAAACCAAAACCAGTAGCACCACCTGCGCCAAGCGAGACAAGTAGTTCCTTTGCCGTGCCAAAACTTAGATCCCTTCCACTTAAGTATGCTATAAGCATAATTAAAATTGCTTGCAAAGAACTTAAAAGAATTATATCAGAAAATGGAATAGGCGTAGTTGCTATGGCTAATGATATCCCAGAAAATACTTTAATAAATCTATTTGCGATTTTTCTGCTTACTTGATCGAGTCTCGAATAAAGCATTAAGAATATCCCTGCTTTAATACTCATATTGTTTTCCAATAAATCAAGTAATTTATCTATATTATAGCGTCCATCAAATATTATTTTTAATTTATTCCAACTTTCTTTCTCTACTTTAGTCGGATCTTCATTCCATTCAATATATGAGGATACCGGTAATATACCCAATGGTGTAATATCATTTTCCGCAAGTATTTTCGAAAGTTGATATGCTGCATCTTCAATATTCCTTTTCTTTCTTTCTGAATAATTATTGGGATTTTTTTCTCTACTCTCCTGCAATTTGTCGACTTGAGCAGAAATAGCAATTGCAGGTATTTTGAAACCTAAAATGTCATTAGTTTTTTTCAAAACAGTTATATCTTCAGGGACATAAGCGCGTCCTTCTACTAAAAACAAAATAGCGTCTGGGGAAAAATTAGCAACCAAATCTTTTAAATCTTCTTCAGCAGATCGATTTGTTTTTAATGATTCTCCTATACCGCGTGTATCAATAACTTCAAAAATAGTTTTTCCCATAAACTTGTAAGAATATTTTTCTCCGAAAGTTGTACCTACTTGTACATCGCTTTCTTCTGCCAAATATTTACCGCATATGGCATTAATCAGACTACTCTTACCAACTCCTGTCCGCCCGATTAAAATAAATCTGGGTGGTCTGCGCTTCTTTATGCCCTCTATCAATTCTTCCATATCTTTATCTCCTACCAACAAATTAATCAATTTTATCTTTATATTATCTGGTGCTGGTAGCAATTCCATAAGTTCAGAAAGTTTGTTATAGATGCCAGTAATTCTTTCTAGTCTATTTTCAATTTCTGATTGTTTCATCATTCGTTTCCTCCTCGTATGATATGTTTTGAAGGGTTGGTTTTAGACCCTTCACAAAAGTGGATGGCCCTGGGATAATTAGTCATGCTAGGCTAATTTGGGACAGCTCTTGTTTCTCCTTGTTGCACCGGTTATCGGTGACTTCTATCGAAAGTCTGTCCGCCTTGAGGTCTTTATGCAGGTCATCGTGGAAAGAGTCAGCATGATATGGGCCCAGGTTAGCTTCTATTCCACGAATTGCCAGGTTCATTTTGGCAAGGCGCCAGGTCGTCGGGTTAGATTCCTGTCCATAGACAGATATATCACCAATGCGACCGCCATGCCGACGAATAAACTCCTCGCTCTGGACGAACATTCCACTGGAGCCGCAACAGGGGTCGTATACCCGCCCCTTAAATGGTTCAATCATTTCTACCAGCAGCCGAACCACACATCGTGGTGTATAGAACTCTCCGCCTTTCTTGCCCTCGGCGCTGGCAAACTTGCCGAGGAAGTACTCATATACCCGGCCGAGAATATCTTTAGAACGGTTTTCTTTGTCACCTAGCCCGATAGTGCCGATAAGGTCAATCAGCTCTCCCACCTGCTGCTTATCAAGTGTTGGGCGGGCATAGTCTTTAGGCAGTACTCCCTTGAGAGATGCATTATCACGCTCGATAGCCACCATCGCATCGTCAATCAACCTGCCGATGGTAGGTTGCCTGGCATTGGCCTGAAGATGCGGCCACCGCGCTTCCTTAGGCACCCAAAAGATGTTTTCAGCTTTGTATTCATCACGGTCTTCGAGAACTCCATATCGCGCTTGTGGTTCCTTGATATAGTATTCATGTGAAGGATCGGAGGTCCAGCGGCTAAGCTGCCGGTAACGTTCTTCAAAGGCATCGGAGATATACTTGAGAAAAACAAGGCCCAGGACAACATGTTTGTACTCTGCCGGGTCCATATGACCGCGCAGTCTATCAGCCACCTGCCAAAGCTTCTCCTCGAAGCCCAGGTTGGCGCCATTTGACTTCCGAGTCCGATCACTGCTTATGCTGGAGACCCTTCTTCTCGCCATAAACAGGTCACCTTCCTCCGTCATGCTTAAAAGAGCTTGGGAATATCCCAGCATTGGCCCGTCTAGGATTGCGATAAGTTGATGCGAATTTCTCCAGTTTCTCTTTCTGGATGAGCCAAGTATTATGAACCTTCTCAGCGGGGATGCGCCCACGCTGGCATAGGCGCTTTATCGTCTCTGGATGAACACCGAGAAAGGTGGCTGCCTCGGGAACTTTGAAGTAGCTATCAAGAAGGGGCATAGCTCAAACACCTCATCTTTACTTATTTCGCCGACGCTGTCTTGATAGCAAAATATTAACACTGCCGGCTCGAGAAAATCAATTCCGTTTCATCACATAAGCTTGACTTCCTGCGAAGGGAGAGCAATGAATGTGGCAAGATAAGAAATACAGGAGGGCATAATGGCAGCTATCTATGAGGCACTTGATGAATATTTAGCAGCACTCACTACAGAGGGAAAGGCAAAATGCAATCCTAAGTAGGGCCAAAGGTGACCTATTGAAGCAGCGAGCCGACTTAGAGAGGCAGATGGAGGCAAGTAAGCGAAGCAAAGCAGATATAGAGGATATAAAGAAGCCCTGTGAGCTTGTTGAGCGAAACCTTAGAAACCTTTCCTTTGAGGAAAAGCGAATGGCTCTGGAGACATTGCAAATAAAGGCCTTTATTGATAATAATAGGGTAGAGATTAGGGGTGCTATTTCTATGGAGTGTTCCAATTTACAACTATATCCTCAGGAAGAGGTGGTCTCATGAAAGATGGCAAGCGATGGACATACATCTTTGCCCTATTAATCGTGGTAATTGTTGTCGGTGGGGCAGTACTTATATCTGAGCACAGAGGTGAAGGCCAGCCCATAGAGATCTCCCTTTCATCTCCTCCAGCTTCAGAGATAGAGATTTATCTCAGCGGTGCTGTAGCCAACCCTGGCATCTATACCTTTAGCCAGGATAGCAGCATTAGGGATATTCTTCAGGCAGCCGGGGGCACAACTGAAGATGCCCAACCTAACAAGGTCAAAATTCAGGTCCCCTATATCGACCAGAGTCTATTCGAAAAGCCCCCCAAAACAAAGATCAACATTAACACCGCATCTTTAGAGGAACTCCAAACCTTGCCTGGCATTGGCCCTGCTCTTGCTCAAAGGATAATCGACTACCGCAGTGAACATCTCTTCTGCACCCTCCCCCAGCTAATGGAGGTAAAGGGCATCGGGCCGGCGAAGTTTGCCCAAATGGAGGACATGATTACAGTAGTGTAAGCAGCCCTGCTTCCGGAAGATGAAGCTTATTTGTCTTAGCTGCGCTTGGATTGCCGGCATTTATCTGGGATCGAAGGTTGCCTTACCTTTATATGCCTGTGCCACGCTATTTGCTCTTGCCATCCTAGTCATCTCCTTTTGGCATAACCGGCAGACTTTCCTATGGGGTGGGTTATGCCTTACCACCCTCCTCGGTGCTCTGTTTTGTTTCCAATACACCACAACTGAGCCTACTCTCCAACTTTACAATGAACAGGGAATAGTAGAGATAGAAGGAACGGTAGCCCAAGACCCCAAATTTGAGGGCAGGGGTATTTCCTTCCGCCTTTCCGTCCGAGAGATAAAAATAAATGGGGAGTGGCAAGCCCTTTCGGGCACTCTGTTAATACGCACCAGGAGTTTTCCCACTTATAGCTATGGCGACCTGCTCCAAGTTAGTGGGGAACTTCGTACCCCTCCTCAATTTGGTGATTTTGACTACCGGGCCTGGCTTGCTGAGCAAGATATTTACTCCATTATGTTCTACCCCGAAATAGAGCTTGTAGGCAAAGGCTGGCTCTTCAGCCTAAGAGAGCGCCTTTCCCAGTCGCTAACTCATGCCTTGCCCCAACCGCAGGCTTCCCTAGCTCAAGCCCTTCTCCTCGGCATCCGCAGCTACATTCCCGATTCCCTGATGGATGCCTTCCGCCACACTGGAACCGCCCATCTGATCGCTATCTCAGGGCTTCATCTCAGCATTTTGGCTGGTATCTTCCTCAGCCTGGGAGCTTGGCTGTTTGGTCGGCATAGACCTACTTACCTTCTGGTTGCCTTAGCTGGTATCTGGGTCTATGCTTTGCTCACCGGGCTACACCCTCCAGCTTTCCGAGCAGCTATCATGGTTAGCCTGCTCCTTGCTGCCCTGTGGCTGGGCAGACCTTATAGTGCTATGCCTCCCCTCGCCCTTGCTGCCGCCATAATGGTGGGGATAGATCCCCAACTTCTATGGGATGTAGCCTTTCAATTGAGCTTTGCGGCTGTGGCTGGGCTTGTCCTTCTTGTCCCCCCTCTCCAGACATTAGGGAGAAAAGGGATTAAGGCTATAGTTGGGGATAACGAAAAGGTAATTGCCGCCACCTCTCCCATTATAGGCAGTTTTGCGGTTACCTTGGGAGCGATCATCGCCACTTTTCCCCTTATTGCTTATTACTTCCACTATGTCTCCTTTGTTGGCCTTCCTGCCACCTTTTTCGCCTTACTAGCCTTGCCGGCTATTGTTATAACTGTACTCGCTACGGCGGTGCTTGGGCTTTTTGCTCCTCCTCTATCTCAAGCTATTGGGTGGCTGGCTTGGCTTTTTCTCAGCTATGTAATCGAAGTTGTCCACGGCTTTGCTGCCTTGCCTTTTGCCTCACAACAGATTGGCTCGATAAGTGGCAATATGATATGGGCTTACTATGGCCTGGGGGCTGGTGCCTTATGGATCATCCCCTCACGGAAACGGTTGGGGGCAAGTTTATCTAAGGCAGCGACTTGGGGGCGAAAGAGATTTGATAGAGCTGCTGAGCTTCTAGGTAGGCTGCCTAGGAAAGAGTGGGTGTTTACCTTCACTCTTTTAGCCGCCGCCCTGATATGGCTTGCCGTGATAGTGGCCCCACCGAAACAACTTGAGGTTAGCTTCCTCGATGTGGGGCAAGGAGATGCCATCCTCGTTCAAATACCAAATGGCCGGCAGATACTCATTGATGGTGGCCCTGATCCTAGAGAGGTAAGCCTCAAATTAGGCCAAAAGTTTCCCTTTTGGGATAAAAGTATAGATGTGGTGGTGCTCACTCATCCTCATGATGACCACCTTGTCGGACTAATAGAAGTGCTGCGACATTATAAGGTGGGACAGGTGCTAGAACCCAAGCTTGACTACACTTCTCCCGCTTACACTGAATGGCATAAGCTGATCGCCGAGAAGAATATCAAGCATATTTGGGCTCAAGCAGGCCAATACATTGAGTTAGGAGATGGGGTAAGAATGGAGGTGCTTAATCCCCAAGCAGAGCTGTTCGAGGGCACTGCCGCAGATATCGATAACAATGGGGTGGTATTACGCTTGGCCAAAGATGAAGTTAGCTTTTTACTGACGGCAGATATCCATGATGAGGCAGAATGGAAGCTTTTATATCAAGGGAGGGGGTTGAGGAGCACTGTCCTCAAGGTTGGCCACCACGGAAGTAGGGATTCCACTTCCAGCCAGTTTTTGGTAGTGGTTGATCCTGAGATAGCAGTCATCTCAGTAGGGGAGAATAACCCATTTGGCCATCCTCATGAGGAGATATTAGCTAGGCTAACAAAGAAGATAAGCGAGAATAAGCTATATCTCACCTCAAAACAAGGAACCATTACCTTCACCACCGATGGCGAGAGGCTATGGGTTAAGACGGAGCGTTAGAGGACCCTCTCGAGAGTCATATTAACAGTCTCAGGTAGAATCGGGGGGACCCCCAAGACGCGTCAAACGATTTAAGCAGGTAACCCAACTTCAGTTTGTTGCCTCATAATAAGCAAGAACATAATCTGGGTGTGATCTATGTTTTCATCTTTGTCAATAAAAATGCCTACATGTTAAAAAATTCAAACCTTTTGTCAAGACTCTTTAGAAATGTCCTCCTTCTTGACTCATTAGAAATGACCTCTGGCAGTACTAGAGAGCTACTGTTTTTGTCTTTGAGAGGTACGAAGGGTTGAACCTTCGCCAAGGATGATCAGCAGAGGGAACATATGCTTTTCTGGATTGGGATGGGCTGGTCTTGGGGATGGAGGCTTGGGGGGAGGTTGGTCGCTGCAAGAGTTGTGAGAAGACAAGCTCTCTGCCTCTGTAGACCAGGTGAATTGAGCCATCCAGATGTTCCTGAACAACCACCTTCTTCTTGGCTGGAGGTAGATTAGATTGGGGGACAATCTGCAGGAAGCGATTCTTGTAACGCACCACCCAATCATTGCCCACAGTGCGTGTCTCTTCCAGACAAAACACGCTCCTAAGATCAAGTCCCTCACATACTGGCCGATGATAATCTGCAAAGCTTCTCGGTTCTTTTGAGAACCTGGCATTAAGCTTCTCTGCGAATCCGGGTAGGAACTGGTTGGCCGCTTCGACATCGCTAATGCCTGCCAGCCGAAGCTCCTTCACCCATCGATCTTGATATACCCTGTGCTTGCGCTCTACCCGCCCCTTGGCCTGCGGAGAGCTCGCTGGCACGATTTCTATATCCAGCTTCTGGCATGCCCTCCCAAACTGAGTGAGCAGTAATTCCCCAGACAATTGCTCCTCCAGGCTCGGCTCTCGTTGTGTCAGATACACGTTCTTCCAATCTGTATACAGGGCCTTCGGTATGCCATACTTCTCAATCCACGCCATTAACACTTCCATGGCTGCTACCGTTGTCTCCTCCTCGCTCATTATCCCCAGGGTCCTCCCGGTGGCATCGTCCACCATGTCCATCAGGCACCCTTTCTCTCCTCGCTCCTCAAACCACCGATGATGGCTTCCATCCAGCTGCACTAGTTCCCCAAAGTGCGCCTTGGGTTCTCGCCATTGCCTGTGCTTGGGGCGTTTCCTTTGCTTTTCCCATAACCCAGCTCCACTGAGCCATCGCCTTAAGGTTTCATGGTCTACCTCGTATCCATCCCTCTCAAACAGCTTCTCCGATGCCAACGTCGGCCCAAAATCCCAGTATTGCTCCCCGTATAACCTTAGCACTGCCTCTTTCACTTCAGGGGGCTTCCTTCGATTCGAGGGCTGTCCCCGATTTCGATGTATCAGCCCCTTGTCCCCCTCCTCCAGGTATCGTTTGTGGATCCG
>Ga0209345_10003534_pt1 | contig 16001 bp, 15 predicted proteins | sample Cruoilmetagenom7_FD_187294 | JGI IMG/M metagenome (GOLD analysis project Ga0209345, IMG submission 187294) | Oil polluted marine microbial communities from Coal Oil Point, Santa Barbara, California, USA - Sample 7 (SPAdes) (version 2) | ecosystem: Environmental > Aquatic > Marine > Oil seeps ... | reverse complement strand
ACGGGTTAATGGACCATCCTGCCAGTATGTGCCTTCCGGACCGATCAGATGTCGGCCAACCAGGTCAGCGGCGGTGAGGTCATCGTGGCACGCAACCGTGTAGACCGGACGGTTCAGCTTCTCGGCCATGTAGCGTACAAAGCGGGTTTTACCGCAACCGGTAGGCCCCTTGATCAGAACAGGCAAACCGTTATCAGCGGCGGCATGGAACAGCTCTATTTCATTACCTACAGGCTGGTAAAACGTCATCTGCAGAAATCCTTTGCGACTGGCTTGAATTCAAAGCCCGAGTACATGGGCCCGGCTGGTAAAGAAAATACCGCTGGGGTTTTGTGCGTCCAGTTCGGCAACGGGCTCAAGTGTGTGAGTGTTGTAAACCGTGATCCGATTGCTGTCTCGGGACGAGATCCAGACTTCCTCCCCCCGTGGTGTAAACTCCATGTGCAGCACAGCCTTGCCGGGCTCAAGTGTGCGGATGATCTTACGGGTCTGGGAGTCGATCACCTGGACTACATCGTTCTTCGGATGTGCGAAGCTCACCCAGATTCGACGGTTGTCCGGGCTCGCCATCACGAAAACCGGCTGGCCCTGTACCGGAATCCTGTCCACCAGAGACCAGTCATTCATATCTGCCACCAAAACCTGGTGGTGTCCTACTGCCGGAACAAAGGCTCTGCCATCGGCGACAGTCCAGCCCTCCAGATGCGGCATTTTGTATACCGGTAGTTGTTGTTCGCCCTTACCATAACCGGGCAGAATTTCGGTAACGCCTGCTTCGGTATTCCAGAGGTCCAGCATGGACAGGCCGTCTTCACCAAACAGGCCCGCAATGTAGTAACGTCCGTCAGGCGTAATCATGGAATCGTATGGCGCCTTACCTGCATCAAACCGGGTCAGCTCAGGTTTATTTCCAGTCACACCACCAGGCATATCCAGAATCCAGATCTGCCCGGCATCAAACAGACTGAAGACAAAACGATTACCCGGTGCATCCACCAGCCCCACGGTTTTGGACTGCGCCTTTTCACCGTTATCACGGATGTAGGTGGCAGGAATATCGGCCACAAGCTCCAGGGTCTCGCTATCAAAAACCTTTACCCCGCCCGGATCGTAATTGGATACTGCAACGTAACGGCCATCCTGGGATATGGCACCTCCAATGCTGTTACCGGACTGGATAACCCGCCCAACAATGGATTGGGTGAGCAGATCAACTTTGGTCAGCCCGCCGTCACGACCAAACACAAAGCCGTAACGCGCATCCCGGGAGTAAACAATAGACGCGTGAGACAGGTCACCCAGTCCTTCGATGCGGCTAATTACGCTATGGCTGGTCGTGTTGATGACCAGTAAAGAACCTGTTGCCCGCTCTACAACCAGCCCCATGTCACCGGTGCCCATCAGACTGTCACCTGAGCCTGTGCCAGGGAGCGCCTGACAACCGCTCACCATTGCTGAAAGCAGCACCAGCGTTAACAGTGGTTTCGCAAAACCGGGTATCCGAACCATGCGGAGATTCCTCCAGGCTAAAGGTCAGGGTGAGACCAGCACGCCAGCTTTAAGTTGATGACTGATCCATTCAATATCGGCAGGTGCCAGCAGAGGTTTCCAGGGTGGCATTGCCGTGCCGGGAACACCTTCACTGATAATCGCAGTGATCGCCGCCTCTGGAAGATGACTCAGGTTTTCCGGCCGCAACGGGGGACCAAGTCCTCCTTTCAGGGTTAACCCGTGGCAGGAACCACAGTCCTGCACCACAAGGTTTCCAAGATCATCCGGGCTGCGTGTCGGTTCATCAGCCAGCATCGCCGGAGACGCAAAACAGAGCATCAACAACACCAGAATGGCACTCACTCTCTGCCCTGTTTCACCCCTTCCGGAACTGTTCACCGCTCGCCTTCTCCCATAAGTCTCCGAGGGTTTTCACCATGGTGACGCCACCCTCTGAATGCATCTTTGATATTCGTTAAAAATGCACTCTGCCACAACAACTCTTTGGGCATACCTATGGTTGGGTACTCACTGGACGCAGAACATATATCTGATTTTAATCAATGTTCATCAGGACAAAGAGGCGAACCCTAACAACACTCTTAAATCCAAGGAGAGAACCTGATGAGAGCAACCAATCCATTTCTTAAACCACTGGCACTGGCCGTGGCAATCGCGTCGTTTGGCGTGATGACCGCGACCGCTGCGCCGAAGAATGGCGACCCGGCTGAGGCCGCCTATGAGGGCACCTCCAGCCCTATCTCGCCCAAGTCTGCCAAAGTTGTCCGCTCACCTGGCGCTCCGGACCTGACCGATGCAGAGTTTGAAAAAGCCAAGAAAATATTCTTTGAGCGCTGCGCCGGCTGTCACGGTGTATTGCGTAAAGGTGCAACAGGTAAACCGCTTACCCCGGACATTACCCAGGCACAAGGCATCGACTACCTCAAGACTTTCATTACCTATGGGTCTCCAGCTGGCATGCCGAACTGGGGCACATCGGGCGAGTTGTCTGAAGACGAAGTCGAGATGATGGCCAAGTACCTGATGCATGAGCCACCCGCACCACCTGAGTGGGGTCTGGCCGACATGAAGGCCACCTGGGAAGTGCTTGTGGCGCCGGAGGACCGTCCGAAAAAGAAACTGAACAATCTGGACCTGGAAAACCTGTTCAGCGTTACTCTGCGAGATGCCGGAGAGATTGCCCTGATCGATGGCAAATCCAAAGAAATTGTTGAAATCATCAGAACGGGTTACGCAGTACACATTTCCCGTATGTCAGCCTCAGGCCGTTATCTGTTCGTGATTGGCCGCGATGCAGCGATCAACATGATTGACCTGTGGATGGAGCACCCGGACACAGTTGCCAAGATCAAGATTGGTCTGGAAGCCCGCTCGGTAGAAACGTCCAAGTACAAAGGCTATGAAGACAAATACGCGGTTGCAGGTGCCTACTGGCCTCCGCAGTTTGTGATCATGGACGGGGAAACTCTGGAGCCGAAGAAAATCGTGGGCACCCGCGGCATGACCGTGGATACCCAGGAGTATCACCCGGAGCCACGGGTTGCCGCCATCGTCGCGTCCCATGAGCACCCCGAGTTCATTGTTAACGTAAAAGAAACCGGCAAGATCATGCTGGTCAACTACGAAAACCTGGAAAACCTCAACAGCACCACCATAGACGCCGCGCGGTTCCTGCACGATGGCGGCTGGGACAGCAGCATGCGTTACTTCATGACGGCTGCGAATCAGTCCAACAAAATCGCCGTTGTTGACTCCAAAGACCGTGAACTGGAAGCCTTGGTAGACGTGGGCAAAATCCCCCATCCCGGCCGTGGTGCCAATTTTGTTGATCCTGAGCATGGCCCGGTCTGGGCAACCAGTCACCTGGGTGATCCAACCATACAGATGATCGGCACAGACCCTGAAGACCATCCGGATAAAGCCTGGAAGGTGGTTCGCACTCTCAATGGTCAGGGCGGCGGTTCACTGTTCATCAAAACTCATCCGAAGTCCAAAAATCTGTACGTGGATACGGCTCTGAACCCTGCGGAATCCGTCAGCCAGAGTGTCGCCGTGTATGACATCGACAACCTCGAAAGCGGCTATGAGGTATTGCCAATCGCTGAATGGGCAAATCTGGGAGAAGGCCCCAAACGCGTTGTTCAGCCTGAGTACAACGTTGCAGGCGACGAAGTCTGGTTCTCTGTGTGGAATGGCAAAGAACATAGATCAGCCATCGTGGTAGTGGATGACAAAACCCGCAAGCTGAAAAAGGTTATCGACGACGAACGCCTGGTCACTCCTACCGGCAAGTTCAACGTCTATAACACTCAGCACGACGTCTACTAGAGAGATCTGTGTCGCACCGACCCGAAGGAGACAACCGATGAGACTGGATCATACGGATCAGCAACTGATCAACCATTTCCAGCGGCATCTGCCGGTATGTGAACGACCTTACCTGGAGATGTCCCGGCAACTGGGCATCTCCGAGCAGGACGTTATTGAACGGTTGCAGTCGTTGCAGTCTCGCGATGTCCTGGGCCGGGTCGGACCGGTGTTTGAGCATAGTCAGGCAGGCGCAAGCCTGCTGGCTGCTGTGGCGGCTCCGGAGGAACAGATTGATCTGGTAGCCGCCCGCATAAACCGTGCACCCGGGGTGAATCACAACTACGCCCGGCAGCACACCTACAACCTCTGGTTTGTCATGACCGCTCCGTATAGCGAATTGCTGGAAGAGCATCTCGATGAACTGGAACAGGAACTGAAATTACCTATGCTGCGCCTCCCCATGGTAGAGGGCTATCACATTGACCTGGGCTTCGATATCGACTGGGAGTCTCTGCCATGAGCCACTGTGTATCAACCGATCACCTGCGCACCATGACAGAAGAACCCCGTGTTGTAAGCGCCTGGGGACTGTTGCGACTCAGGAAACAACTGGAACAGGGGCTGCCGCTTGCAGCCCGGCCCTATAAGGCACTTGCAGAGCGGACTGGTCTTTCCGAACAGGAGGTTATGAATGCCATCATCCAATGGCAGGAGCAGGGCCTTATCAAACGCTTCGGGCTTGTGGTCAAGCACCGCACCCTCGGCTACACCGCTAATGCCATGGTGGTGTGGAATATACCTGATGAGCAGGTACAGGCTGTAGGTAAAACCATGGCAGACATACCCTTTATTACTCTGTGCTATCAGCGTCCCCGGCGGCTCCCGGACTGGCCCTACAACCTGTTCTGTATGATTCACGGCACAAATCGGGAGCGTGTACTGGCGCAGCTGAACAGCCTGATTGCAGAGCACAACCTGCAGGATGTGCAACATTCTGTGCTGTTCAGCAATAAAGCCTACCGGCAACGCGGGGGGCGCTATGTCAGCCACGACTGAAGCCCGCCGCCAGGTGCCGGCAGCCATACTAAGCCCTGTCGAGAAGATCCTTATCAATCGTTTGCAGCAGGGTTTACCGCTGGTGCGGCGCCCTTACGCAGCTGTCGCAGAAGAGCTCAATCTGAACGAACAGCAGGTGCTGGACTCCATAAAAAAGCTACTTGCTGAAGGCGTACTGACGCGCTTCGGCCCCATGTTTCACGCTGGCGAACTGGGCGGAGGTCTCACCCTGGCAGCCATGCGCATCCCGGATCCGGATTTTGAGCGAGTTGCCGCACTGGTCAATGGATTTGACGAAGTCGCCCACAACTACCGCCGTGAGCACGAACTGAACATGTGGTTTGTACTGGCAACGGAAACCCGGGAAGCCATTGAGAAAACCATTACGGCCATTGAAAAAATCACCGGATATCCGGTTTACAACATGCCAAAGGAGCAGGAGTTCCATGTCCACCTCCACTTCCCCGTCTGAGACCTCTATCACAGAGCTCGATCGAAAACTGATCCTTGCCACCCAGGCAGGGTTACCTCTGGTCTCCGACCCCTGGGCCGAGCTGGGCAGGCAACTAAACCTGAGTGCCGAACATGTACTTGCCCGCTTCCAGGCTTTGCAGGAAGCCGGCGTAATACGAAGAGTCGCAGCAGTACCCGACCACTACCGTCTGGGTTACCGCTACAACGGCATGACCGTGTGGGATGTAAATGATGACCGCATCACCGAGCTGGGCACCGCCGTTGGTGAACTGCCTTTCGTGAGCCACTGTTATCGCCGGCCACGGCACTTGCCGTACTGGTCTTTCAACCTGTTTGCCATGGTGCACGGCACCACCCGGGAAGCAGTAGAAGACAAAGCCTCGCAGATCCGTGCCGTGTTGGGCGATGCCTGTCAGCAGCACACCATTCTTTACAGCTCGGCCATCCTGAAGAAAACCGGCCTGCGGCTGCGCAGATAACACTAGGGGAAGCACTATGTTCAGAATGACCCGTTACATCAAAAGCCTGATGAATCCGGCCCCGGTGAGAGCCATCCCCAAGCCTTCCGGCCCGGTCGTTATCTGGAACCTGATCCGCCGCTGCAACCTTACCTGCAAACACTGTTATTCCATTTCAGCGGATATCGATTTCAAAGGTGAGCTGAGTACCGGCGAAGTCTATACCGTGATGGACGATCTCAAATCCTTCGGAGTACCTGTACTCATCCTTTCTGGCGGCGAGCCGCTTATGCGGCCGGATATTTTCGACATTTCACGCCGCGCAAAGGACATGGGGTTTTACGTAGGCCTGTCCAGCAACGGCACCCTGATTACCGACGACAACATAAAACAGATCGCCGATGCCGGCTACGATTACGTGGGCATCAGCATTGATGGTCTGGAGACGACTCATGACGAATTCCGCCAGAAGAAAGGCGCCTTCGCAGCCTCAATGAAAGCCGTCAGATTGTGCAAGGACGCAGGTATCAAAGTCGGTCTGCGCTTTACCCTCACACAGGACAATGCGCCCCAGTTGCCGGACATGCTCAGGCTTCTGGACGAGCACGACATCGACAAATTCTATCTCTCCCACCTGAACTATTCCGGCCGTGGTGGCCGCAACCGCAAACGTGATGCCTGGTATGACATGACCAGAGATGCCATGAACCTGTTATTCAACCACTGCCACGAAGAACTCAAACGCGGAATTGAACGGGAGTACGTCACGGGCAACAACGACGCCGACGGCCCCTTCCTGCTGCAATGGGCCGCAGAACACTATCCCGATCAGGTGCCAGCTCTGGAGCAACGGCTGGTCAACTGGGGCGGCAACTCCTCCGGCGTAAACATTTCCAACATCGATAACCTGGGCGTTGTTCACCCGGATACCTTCTGGTGGGACTACAACCTGGGCAACGTACGCGAAAAGCCATTTTCACGGATCTGGTCAGAGGCAAATGATGAGTTGATGATGGGCTTCCGCCAGACACCACGCCCCGTCAAAGGCCGGTGTGCCGAGTGTCAGTATCTGCCCATCTGCAATGGCAATACGAGGGTACGCGCCCACAACATTTCCGGTGATTTCTGGGAAGAAGACCCCGGCTGTTACCTCAGCAACGAAGAAATAGGCATTGTCGACATGCCCCGGCGCGTCGCCACTCCGGTCGTCGAAATCCCGGTTCACAATCTGTAAGGAACGCATCATGACAATCAGCCAGAGAAAGAAGTGCCTGGTGGAATTCCAGCTGGCAGAACAGCCCTTACGGCCCGGAGACGTTGCTATCGTAGGCGCTGGCCCGGGCGATCCCGGACTGCTCACACTCAGGGCCCTGATGCTGATTCAGCAGGCGGACGCCATTGTTTATGACCGCCTGGTATCCCCCCAGATCATGGAACTGGTGAATCCCCGCGCGGAGCGGATCCACGTGGGAAAAGCCAGCGGTTGCCACTACGTGCCTCAGGAAGACACTAACGAGCTTCTGGTTCAGCTAGCCATGAAGCTGCGACGGGTGGTACGCCTGAAAGGAGGCGACCCATACATTTTTGGTCGCGGCGGCGAAGAAGCCGAGTTCCTGGTGGAAAACAACATCGACTTTCTCGTAGTTCCCGGCATTACCTCGGCAGCAGGCTGTGCCTCCTACTGCGGCATCCCCCTTACCCATCGGGATTACGCACAAAGCGTGACTTTCGTTACCGGACACCGTAAAGCCGATCATGCCTTCGAGCTGAACTGGAAGGTTCTGGCAGCACCGGGCCAGACCCGCGTGTTTTATATGGGCCTGCACAATGCCCCGACTATTGTCCGGGAGCTGACAGCTCATGGCCTGTCTGGTGACTGCCCGGTAGCACTGGTCGAACGCGGCACCACCCCGCAACAGCACATGGCAGTGACCACCCTCCATAAGCTGGAAAAAACCATCCAGGCGGAAGGCTTTCAGCCACCCACACTGATTATCGTGGGAGAGGTAGTTCAACTGGCAGAGAAGCTTGCGCAACCAACTCAGGCAGGCTGGAACCACTACCAACATTCAAATCAGGAAACACGATGCAACAGTCTCTGAAACCCCTGATACTGACCGCAAGCCTGCTGGTGTCACCTCTGATTACCGCCGGCACAAATGTGCAGACTGAAGCCCTGTATCAGGAGCACTGCGCAAGCTGTCATGGCAGCGATCGCCTTGGCGGGATGGGGCCTGCCCTGTTACCGGAAAACCTTGCCCGCCTGAAAAAAGACCAGGCCGAGCAAGCCATTCTGACAGGCCGTGCAGCAACCCAGATGCCGGCCTTTGCCGACACTCTGAGCGCCGAGTCTGTAGGCGCTCTGGCGGAATTCATCTATCAGCCGCCAGCTAAAGAGCCCGTATGGGGCAAGGCCGAAATCATAGCCAGCCACCTCCTGCCTCACCCTGCCGGCACCCTGCCAGACAAACCTGCCTACGACGCAGACATGATGAACCTGTTCCTTGTAGTGGAAATCGGCGATCACCATGTAACTCTGCTCGACGGTGACAGCATGGCACCTATCCACCGTTTTGCCAGCCGCTACGCCCTGCACGGCGGCCCCAAATACAGCCCTGACGGCCGCTTCGTCTACTTCGGTTCCAGAGACGGCTGGATTACAAAATACGACTTGTACAACCTCAAGGTGGTTGCCGAAGTACGGGCTGGCATCAACACGCGCAACATCGCCGTTTCTGCTGACGGAGACCACCTGCTGGCAGCCAACTATCTGCCTCACACTCTGGTTCTGTTCGATTCGAACAATCTCGATCTGCTGGAAATCATCCCCGTTGAAAACGACGCCGGAGAGAGTTCAAGGGTCAGCGCCGTTTATGCCGCCCCGCCAAGGGGCAGTTTTATAGCTGCGCTGAAGGACATACCCGAAGCCTGGGAAATTACAGTTGAAAACAACCGGGCCAGGGTACGCAGAATGGAAACCGATACCTGGCTTGATGATTTCTTCTTCGACCCGGGTTACGAACACCTCATCGGCGCTGCCCGCGACGGCAAGCACGGCCTGGTCATCGACATGGACACAGGCAAAACCATAGCCAGCCTGCCTCTGCCCGGCATGCCCCATCTGGGCTCTGGCATAACCTGGAACTACAAGGGCTCACGCGTGATGGCCACACCCCACTTTCGCACCAACGCAGTTTCCATCATCGATATGAACACCTGGGAAGTTATAAAAACTCTTGAAACAGCGGGCCCGGGGTTCTTCATGCGCAGCCATGAAAACTCACGCTACGCCTGGGTAGACGTCTTCTTCGGCCCCAACAAAGACAAAGTCCATGTTATCGACAAGCAGACGCTGGAAATCGTCAAAACCCTGCAACCTGCTCCCGGAAAAGTAGCCGCCCATGTTGAGTTTGACCGCTACGGAAAAAAGCTCCTGCTGAGCATCTGGGATGAAGATGGCGCAGTGATCGTCTACAACGCAGATACTCTGGAGGAAGAAAAACGGATACCCATGAACAAACCCTCGGGGAAGTACAACGTCTGGAACAAGATCAACTACGAGGAAGGTACAAGCCACTGAGCCTATATCGAGCGGGTGAAAAAGCCTTAATGATTTAAGTCATTTCCCAAAACATCTTTCTGTTAGGATAATTGGCAGATATCCCAACGGCACAAACGCTATGACCCGCACTCACAGGCCAGATATGTCCTCCTCTCCCTGCATGCTGGGAGAGAATAACCCGGACATCATCCATCATGATGCTGCGCCGCAATCAGTGGCGCTGCTTAATGGCCTGAGCCGCGTATTCGGAATAAGACTGAGCGAAAAACAGGAGACCCCTGACGCTCGTTTTTTGAGAGACCTCACCCGACTGTTTCACCAGCGCCGGGTCGATTCCGAAACCCAGATGGAAAAGCACGACACGCCCTGGAGCAACGTCTACCTGATTCAGTATGGCATTATGCGCCTGTTCCGGGAGGCTCCCAGCGGCAAGGTTGCCGTGCACCATTTCTTTACCGAGGGCGACATGGTCTGGCCCGTTTTCGGCCGCAGCCGCACAGTGCGCAACACCCTGTGCCTGACCACCGTAACACCCACTACTGTATGGGTTGCCGATTTCGCTGCCTTTCGGGCGGCCATCCAGTCCCATGGAGAGGGCCTCTGGCCCCAGTTCGCAATGGCCCTGACCGAAGAACTGGCAGAGCTGACCAGCATGCGGGAATTTCGCAAGCTCACCATGCCGGCAAAGGAGCGTTATCAGCTTCTTCTTGAAGAGTATCCGGAACTGGTAAGGCGGGTGCCTGACAACCAGCTGGCTTCATGGCTGGGAGTTGTACCTGCAACATTCTCCCGGCTTAAAACCGGGGCAATAAAAAAATAATACAACCCACAACCACCCCACGGGTGGTTGCTGTAAGCCCATATCTCAAAACGCCCAGACCATAGCCATCAACACACCCCACGCCAGCAACGATGCCGCCATGACGGTATAAGTGGCCGACATGGTGATAACATCATCAGGGCTGCGGTGGCACAATGATCTCAGGCCCTGATACACAAGGGTGCAGGACAATGCCATTGCAGCCAGAACCGTAATCACACTGACAATCACTGCCGGCACCAGCAGCGCCAGTGATGACAGCCAGAGCGGCAGGGGCGCAATAGCCGCCAGCAGATAAGCATTGTTGTAGCTGATCTCCAGCTTATGGCCCTCTACTACAGAGTGAATAAGCCAGCCCATCACAAAGAACGTCAACAGCTCAGCGAGAAAGAGAATAGTGGTGATAAAACGCCATTCCTTGCCCCCGAACCCGGCAATAAAATCATCGCCGTAATGGGTACCTGCGTAGTAAAGCAGCACTGGAGGCAGAAGCGACATGGGGACAACAACAAACCATGCAAGCATGGGAATCGATAGCTGCCTGCGTTCGAGTTCACCCCAGCCTCCATTACTGGAAAACGGAAGTTTAAGCATGCTTGAAACATTCATGGCAGTTCTCCTTGTTCTCAAGCAAGCGCATTTGCCTCACGGGACAGCGTTTGCAATATTATGATGGCTTTTAATTATTCTTTTTAGGCTCCCCCGTCCAAACCGTCAATTGAGCTGGATGATCTTGAACAAGTCAATCAACAGGCCCCCGCGCAAAGTTCATGCTTTCTGGCTATTTTTCCCCGCAGCAGGCCTGCTGGCTGCCATCGCTGTACCGCTCTCTGTGTGGGCAGTGTGGTCTGGCACAGGATGGCCGGCAGGTTTGCTTGGCGCAGGCCATGGGCATGAACTGATTTTCGGCTTTGCCCTTGCACTCGTAGCCGGTTACACCCTCGGCCCCCAGCCCGCATCCCTGCTTTATCCGCTTCTGGGCCTCTGGCTGGCGGCCCGGTTGAGCTGGTTTCTGCTACCAGATAGTTTTTCAGCCCAGCTCCTGAGCCCCATCTTCGCTCTGGCGCTTGCCTGGCATGTTGTGCCCCGCTTCCATGCAGCAAAAAAATGGCGGAACCGCATGGTGGGCCCGCTGATTTTGTTAATTTGCCTGCTTGCTGTTGTCTTCGGACTATCCGGGGCACTGAGCCTGCCTGATGAGCCCTGGCTACCGGGTCCTTTCAGACTTATGCATTCAGCGATTACAGGCTTGCTGCTACTGATGACTTTTATGGGTGGCAGGATCATCGCGCCAGCGGTTGCCGGCACGCTGGAGAAAAAAGGCATCCCTCTCGAGGCCCGCGTGCAGCCACGCATTGAAGGGATGCTGATTGTTGTACTGGGATGTTCGGTTTTCCTGACAGCCTTCCCGGTGATGAACCCGGTCACAGGCTGCCTGCTGGTTTTTGCATCAGGGCTGATAACCCTGCGGACCCTGCGATGGAAACCATGGCTGTGCCGGGAGCGCCCGGATTTACTGGTATTGATGGCAGGATATGGCTGGCTCGCCATTGGCGCACTGGCAACCGGGCTGGCGCTGTTATGTGGTACAGCACTGATTCCATCCCTGCACCTGATTACTGTCGGAGCACTAGGCATTCTCTCCACCAGTGTGATGCTCCGGCTGGCCTGGCAAAGAAGTCACCGGAAACCTCCTGCCGCAGGTGAAGTTTTCCCGATTGCAGCAATCCTGTCTGCAGCGGCAGTCAGCCGGTTTCTGGCCGGTGAGTCACCCTTCAGTGAGCCCGGGTTACTGTGGCTATCCGCCAGCTTGTGGGCGCTCGCCTACCTGTGGGTAGCTTTCAGGCTATGCATTCTGGCCCAACACCCCAAAAACCTCGGGAAATGAGGGGCTACCTCTCCTGCGCCTCCCCCGAAAATCATTACCCACTTAGTGATACATCCACAACATTTAACTTATATAACAATAAGTTAAATACCATAAACCACAACCTTCCAGGAAGCTCCGAACACACCCCTATTCACCAGGACTTTGCCTTGACTTATGTCATGAATGAACCTGTACCAGGCTTTGCACAATGGCGTCAAGAAGCCCGAAAACAGCACACGAAGTGGTTCCGGGCAGGCTAACTTAGGGAGTACTGTTATGGCTAAAACCAACGCCGACATTGAACACTGGGATGTCGAAAGTGACGAGTTCTGGGAAAGGGAAGGCAAGCGCATTGCGTCCCGTAACCTGTGGATATCCATTCCCAGCCTGCTGATGGGTTTTGCTGTCTGGCTGATGTGGGGAATGATCACCACCCAAATGAAGAACCTGGGGTTCTCTTTCAGCATAGAGCAGCTGTTTACACTCTCGGCAATTGCCGGTTTATCCGGTGCCACCCTGCGGATTCCCGCATCGTTCATGATCAAGATTGCCGGTGGGCGCAATACGGTTTTCCTGACTACAGCCCTGCTGATGATCCCTGCCGCAGGCACTGGCATCGCTCTGATGAACCCGGACACACCATTCATCGTGTTCCAGGCTCTCGCGTTGCTTTCCGGTATCGGTGGCGGCAACTTTGCCTGTTCCATGAGCAACATCAGCTCGTTTTATCCCAAGAGTAAACAGGGCTACGGCCTGGGCATGAACGCCGGCCTCGGCAACTTTGGCGTTACCACCATGCAGGTTCTGATTCCGCTGGTGATGACAATTGGCGTTTTCGGCGCTCTGGCAGGTGATCCGATGCAGTTGCAGAGCCCAAGCGGCACGCTGATCGGCCGCATTGAGGCGGGCACAGACACCTGGATTCAGAATGCTGGTTTTATCTGGCTGGTTTTTCTTGTTCCACTGGCATTCGCCGGATGGTTTGGGATGAACAACCTTAGAGTGGTTACTCCGAACCCAGGCAACCCCATGTCGGCTTTCGGTAAAATTCTCGGGCTATACGGCGTCGGCATTCTTACCTCCGTTGCCGGCGTTTGGGCGCTCAGCGTCATGAACATGTGGCTGGCGCTGCCGTTGACCATCGTTCTGACCGTCGTTCTGTTGCGCCTGATACCCGGCGACATCAAACCCAACATAAAAAATCAGTTTGCGATTTTCAGCAACAAGCACACCTGGTCCATGACCGTACTGTACATTCTGACCTTCGGCTCATTCATCGGCTTCTCGGCGGCGCTGCCGCTGTCCATCAGCGTTATTTTCGGCAACATGATGGACGTTGCTGCAGATGGCACGGTAACCCGAGTTGTTAACCCGGATGCTCCAAGCGCACTGACCTGGGCCTGGATGGGACCATTCGTTGGCGCACTGATTCGCCCTGTGGGCGGCTGGATTTCCGACAAAATGGGTGGCTCTATCGTTACCCAGATCATATCTGTGGTGATGGTTGTTGCCTCGGTAGCAACCGGCTACGTGATGATGCTGGCCTATAACTCCACAGATCCGAACAGCTACTTCGCACTGTTCCTTATCCTGTTCATCGTGATGTTCGCCGCCAGCGGTATCGGCAACGGCTCCACCTTCCGCAGCATTGGCTACATTTTTGATCAGCAGCAGAAGGGCCCCGTACTGGGCTGGACCAGTGCCATCGCAGCCTATGGCGCCTTCATCGCGCCCAAGCTTCTCGGACAGCAGATTCAGGCGGGAACCCCGGAAGTCGCAATGTATGGCTTCGCAGTATTTTACGCTCTGTGTCTGGTTGTGAACTGGTGGTTCTACCTGCGCAAAGGGGCCTACATCAAAAACCCGTGAGGGTCTGACAAAAGCCCTTTACCTATACCTGCAACTCGCCCGAGAGAAATCTCCGGCGAGTTTTTTCGTTCTTGCAGAGGGCGGTTATCGCCTTCTACCTTTCTACTTCCCTCTTTCCCTATCGGATTGTAGATAGGCAATCCTTGATTGGGCTGCACTGTGAAGAGCCTGTATACCGTCGGCAACAAGAATACACCCAGGCCAAGTTGAAGCGATCCAGTCACTCCCGTTGATGGAGTCAGTAGGCGTTTACATCCTGTAAGGAAAGGAAGACATATGGTCATCAGAGTAGGTCCACAAAGCTATCAGGGAGATGACCGACTTCTCTTCAGGAGAAAGCAAGGCAAGATGCCTGTACATGGTTTGGTTCCGATCCGGCCAGGTATTCTGCCAAGGCCAACCAAAAAAGCCCCGCCGGGATCACGCCCGGCGGGGCTTTGGTTCAAGCTTTACTATTTTGGCATCATGCCTTGCCGGGAGCTGCCTGACGCTTGCGCTCTTCCTCTTCGATCTGAAGATCTACCGAGGACACCTCGTACTCTTCCGCAAAGCCGGACTCCGGCTCTTTCAGCCACATAACGCACAGCACCCAACTTACAAAGGCGCCTGCAGCAATAATCAAGAAAAACTGGCTGGGTGTTACGAAGGTGAAGATAGTCAGGTAAACCACTGCACCTACGTTACCGTAAGCACCTGCCATACCTGAAATCTGCCCTGTCAGACGACGCTTGATCGACGGAATAATACCGAAGGTTGCGCCTTCTGCGCCCTGCACAAAGAAGGAAGTAAACACAGTGATTGCCACAGCAATGATCAGTGGCCAGCTTGAGTTGAGCAGCCCCATCAGCGCAAAACCAACCGCAATACCGAACATATAGCTGAGCATCACGAAACGACGGTTACCCATGCGGTCAGAAACCATGCCCCCCATGGGGCGGGCAACCAGATTCACGAAAGCAAAAGACGCGGCAACCATACCTGCAGCAGCCGCACTCAGGCTCCAGGTTTGCTCAAAAAACATCGGCAGCATGGAGACAACTGCAAGCTCGGCACCGAAGTTGGCAAAATAGGTACTGTTCAACGCAGCAACACTGTTAAACGGATACTTGTCGTCTTCCGGAACACCTTTTTTCAGGATAGGCAGGTTTACTCGCAGAATCTGCACAATCTGATAGCACACGATCGCAACAATCACTGCGTAGCAGATCACCGCACCGGTCACGCTCAGGTAACCCATGTTCTGTATACGCCAAACCAGGATTGCCAGAACACCAATCAGGGGGATGGTCCACAGAATCAGTTTTACCATATCACCCCAGGTACTTACTTCCAGCGCAGTCGCTTTGCGCGGCTTGCGGTGTACAGTGCCTACAGGGCCGTCGGTAACAGCGAACCAGTAGTAAACGCCGTATAACGCCATCACGATTGCGCTCTGGGCGATGGCCCAGCGCCAGCCGTCTTCACCGCCGTACATCTGCAAAGCAATGGTAGGCAAGGTCAGCGCCGCCGCTGCGGAACCAAAGTTACCCCAGCCTGCGTAGAAGCCCTCGGCAAAACCAATGTCACGAGGCTTGAACCACATGGCTGTCATGTGGATGCCGACCACAAAGCTGGCACCGATGGAGCTGAGTACCAAACGACTGACCAGCAGCTGGGTCATGGTGTCGCCAAAGGCGAAGGTGAGTGCCGGGACCGACATCAGAATCATCAGTATCGAGAACACCCGGCGCGGGCCAAAGCGGTCAAGGGCCATACCTACAATGATCCGCGCAGGGATCGTCAGAGCCACGTTACAGATGGCGAACAGGCGCAAGTCGTCCGGGGTCAGCCAGTCGACGCTCTTGAGCATGCTGGACGCCAGTGGCGCCATGTTGAACCACACGTAGAATGTGATAAAGAATGCAATCCAGGTCAGGTGCAGGGCCTTGATCTCTGGATTCTTGAAACCGAATACATCTGCGACTTTCATTTAAGCCTCCGGGGGCTTTCAGTTCTTTACAGTGCCGGCAGCTATCAGCAGCTGGGCAGGATAAGTAGCGGGCATTGCACACGGCGGGCAAGAAACGAGCT
>Ga0209345_10003531_pt1 | contig 16009 bp, 12 predicted proteins | sample Cruoilmetagenom7_FD_187294 | JGI IMG/M metagenome (GOLD analysis project Ga0209345, IMG submission 187294) | Oil polluted marine microbial communities from Coal Oil Point, Santa Barbara, California, USA - Sample 7 (SPAdes) (version 2) | ecosystem: Environmental > Aquatic > Marine > Oil seeps ... | reverse complement strand
ACGCGGCATCTTATCACATTTATGTATATTGTAATAAGACTATATTAAGGTATCTTTATTAGGACAGTGCCGAATTATCACTCAGTTTGGGACTTCTGCCAAGGCAGATGTTCCGAAAAAATATATTGGAAGAAGAGTTTATGTGGTAATTACTAAAGATGTAGAGGGGATGGAATAGATTTCATTTTAGTCCCAGAGCCGATTTCACCGAAAGCTTTATATAACAGCAGGAACAGGTAGGTTACAGGGAGATTTTGTAGACTCAGTTTTCAACAAAACTTAATCAAAAAATGCTTTTAAAAATGCTTTTTTTGCTAAATAGTTTTCAAGGTCTTCGATAGTATAACATAAGGAATGTGTAAAAGATGTATGGAGATAATAGAAGGCAAGGGTACAACAGAGGCCCAAGAGAGATGCATAAGATAACTTGTTCAGACTGTGGGCAGGAAGCAGAGGTTCCATTCAAACCGGATGGTACCAGGCCAGTATACTGTCAGGATTGTTACAAGAAGCATAGGCCCGCAAGATACTAAGAGTATTATAATTATAAATTGGAAGACTTTGATATTTTTTTGTAATTAAAGTTACCGTGTCATCTGCATAAGTGCAGATGGCCCTATTTTTGTTTGATTTGAAGTTCGAAGTACGATTAGGTGCTAACTTTACTAACTTATGGTCATGGAATTTATAGCTGTTCCAACTTCATATTCTATGCAAAAGCTGTTGTAGGGCCCCCCAAAGGCTTTTCTATAATGTAAAATAATGTTAATCTATCATTTCTTGAAGTTACAAAAAGTTTGGATATGGTATAGATGGCAAGTCGAAAGGAGAATGATAGGGGAGTTGGTAACGCTTTGCGAGCCGTTCCTGATCTCATCAGGATGGAACAGACCCGTGGGCTTTTGAGGGTTGTGATGAAGCAGTTAGGTCTGCGAAATGGGCTTCCGATAGTTCTTGGTGCGGTGTCGAGGAGTAGACTTAAGATGGATGAGATCGTCCCAAGCTTCTTTGTATCGATGTGGAGTACACTCGGTGATAGGGAGGCTGTTGTCTCTTCTGATGGTAGACTTACTTTCAAGGAGTTTGAAGAGAGGGTTCTTCGCCTTTCAAACGGACTGCAGGGGCTTGGACTCGGACCAAAGGATAGATGTGCAGAGGTTTTATATAATGGAAACGAGTTTCTTGAACTCTTCTTTGCGTGCTCATTTCTTGGATCTCCGATGCCGCAGTTGAACTGGCATCTCAGGGCTGATGAATTGGCGACAGCGATAAATCGGACGCTTCCGAAGGTTCTCGTATTCGATGCCGAGTTTACAGAAAAGATACTCTCTATAAAGGACGAGCTAGAGGCTGTGGAAGTGTTTGTTGTGGTCGGTGGCGAAGTGCCAGAGGGTATGCATTCATATGATGATCTGATAGTAGGTTCTCAAGCAATAATGCCTGAGACCAACTTTATCCTTGCATTGAATCCTTATACCTCTGGAACAACAGGGGCACCAAAGAACGTCAATTACTTCGACGCGGTAAGTTATCTCTTCTCAAGTTCGGTGGAAGCACCATCATCGTCCTTCTCAGAATTTCTTAAACTTGCAGTTATGGAGTTCAGTTTTGCTTATTACTTCAAAGGGGATAAGATTAGAGACGAGGAGAGTAAGAACATCAGGTGCCTCATCCCTGGCCCTATGTACCATGCAGGCGTGATAGTCGGCTGGATCCCTTTTATCATCTTCGGTGGGACCATCGTCCCGATGAGGAAGTTCGATGCTGAGGAGTTCTTAAGGTTAATCGATGAGGAGCGGATAAACTGGGTATTTGTCGCACCCACTATGTTAGAGAGAGTGATGGCCCTCCCTGACGATATTAAGAAAATGTATGATCTCAGTTCCATGCGTTCGATGATCTGCGCCGCTGCTCCCTGTCATCCTGATCTGAAGAGGGCCACCAATAAGTTCTTCAGAGAGCAGGGATGCAAGGAAGATATATTTCATGAGTACTACGGCTCTGCCGAGACGATGGTGGCAACGGCGCTTATACCAGAAGACTACTTGGAAAAACCACAACGTATAGCAAGCGTTGGTAGAGCAAGGTGTGGGATCACAAAGATATACGATGATGTAAAAGAAGACTGGTGCCCACCGAACAAAGAGGGTAGACTTCTCACGAGAACTCTTATGACGGTTGCGCTGAGGTATCCCGGAACACCTGAGAAGGTACGAAGTTCAATTATTATGGTTGATGGGGTACCATGGTTTGATGATGGACTTCTCGGACGCATGGATGAAGACGGTTTCATATACCTCACCGGCAGGGAGAAGGAGCTTATAATTAGCGGTGGGGTGAACATCTTTCCAAACGAGATCGAGGAGGTGCTTGTCAGAAATCCGAAGATCTTTGATGTGGGAGTTATAAGGGCTCCGCATAAGGATCTTGGAGAGACTCCTGCGGCAATAATTCAGCTTAAAAAAGGTGTGAATTCAACTCCTGATGAGATCTTAGACTTCTGTAAAGGTGAAGGACTCTACGGCTTCAAGATCCCCGGAGTTGTTGAGTTCGTCTCCGAACTTCCAAGACATGTCGACGGAAAACTGATGAAGAGGGAACTGGAAGAGCGATACTGGGAAGGGATAGATAGGATTGGATGATTTTTTATTAAATTAATCAAATGGGGTTGCATCAAGTTATACGCTAATATTAAGGTATAATTTAGTAATAAAACAATTTTTCTGAGGCCTATTTGGAAAGAATCTATAAATATCATCTGAAAATTGTTAAGTATAATGCCATCGTAAACCCTGTTGAAACGAGTAGTTTTTAAGGCGTTATTATAGTTTAAGATGTAGTTAATGGTGTTTTTTATTAAGTGTAGATCCCGTCCCACAATCCGTTATCAACACTGACACTTATGATTAACTATTGTGCGAACCCCTAAAAAGCACCCGACTTTAGATGCTGAATTGGCTACTGACGTCTGAATCGTACCGATGACAGGCACATTTCTCTCCAATTTACTCCGTATCTGCTTTATGTTACCGAAAGGCCATTTAACGGTCTCCTTACGCTTTTTGTACGTCTCTTTACCCATCTCTGAGTGCATCTTTGCGCCATCCTACGGTGCTCTCGCCCTCGTAGCCGTCACTGGTGATCACCATTGTTTTGCCTTATCCTGCGGCTCGTCACCCCGATTATCCCCGTAGAGCTCATCCTCTTCTTCGTCTATCGCGATTCCGCGCTCTATTATCTCCATTATCGCTTCATTTAATGCATTGGCTTTCATCTTGGTACCATCCAGTCTAGAGGTGCCCAACTTCAACACACCTGCCGATCTGGCAATCGTAACAGTCTTCTTTAACACCACCTCAATCTTTGTGGCGGAAATAGAGAAGAATTATGTTTGGCAGGGTGTATATTTGGTTATTGGGTAATTGTGGGGGCAGGCTCATTGGTTGTTACAATTAATCTTATCGTCAGGTATGTAAAATTGAGGCATATAGCATGTCAAATGGAACTCATTTCCCCTTGAACTTCGGTCTTCTCTTCTGAAGAAATGAACTGAAGCCTTCTTTTGCATCTTTTGTGGATATCGCGATACCCTGAGCGTTTGCTTCGTAGGCAAGGACAGTTTCCAGGTCTGATTCAAATGATTTATTGAGCATCTTCTTCGCCATACCGATCGTCCTCGTCGGCCCCTCTGCAAGCTTTTTGGCAAACTCTTGTGCCTCTGCCATCAACTTATCTGCGGGGACGACTCTGTTCACAAGCCCGATCCGATAAGCCTCCTGTGCATCAATTATCTCACCTGTGAATATCAGCTCCTTTGCCTTTGCCATCCCAACGAGCCTGGGCAATAGATACATCCCACCCATATCGGGAACAAGCCCCCGCTTCACAAAGATCTGAGTGAACCTGGCATCCTCTGAGGCTATAATAATATCGCTTGCAAGTGCGAGGTTACACCCTGCCCCTGCCGCCATTCCATTGATTGCACCGACTATCGGTTTTTCGAGGCCAAGCATACTGAACATCATATTCTGGAGGTGGTCCTGTACATACGATCGCATCTCAAGTGACTTCATCACATTGAGCGGTATCTCAACACTACCGAGATCGGCTCCAGAGCAGAAACCTTTACCCGAACCGGTGACTATCACCGCCCTGATTCCATCATCTTCCCGAATCGCCTTCAGGGCATCAACATACTCCCGGATCATCTTGTAATTAATTGCATTAAGGTTGGCAGGCCGATTGAGTGTAATAATCCCCACACCGGACTCTTCCTCAAAGATCAGAGTCTCAAAATCCATATATCAATCACCACCCGGTATCTATCTCTCGGAGATGATCGCCTGGATCTTCTCCTTGAGAAGCTTGTTTACCACATTCCCCTTAGCCTTTCCCCTGAGCTCCTTCATTGCAACACCCATAAGAGGTCCAAGTGAGTCCATGCCTTTCTCCAAAATAAAATCACGCCTATCTAGGATAGTTTTTTCCAGTACATCATCAATCTGGTCTGCCTTCACTGCTCCGAACCCCAGTTCGCTTATCACATCTTCCAAACTTCCTTTCGGGTTCTTCGATAGTCCGATCAGAACATCATAGATCGCCTCCTTTGCCAGTTTCGCCTCAGCGATCAGTTCAAATAGACTCATCAGCTTTTTATCAGTGATATTCTCGACCGGATGACCTTCTTTTTGTATCTCGGATATCGTCGTGATGAGCGTCCTGACAACAAGCGTGGGAGGGATAGAAAGACCCTTCATAACATCTTCAAAGAACTCAAAGTTTGGTGAGGAGGAGATCTGAGTTGCTAGTTCTTCGTTGAGATCATATTCATCCATATACCGGTCTCTGCGATCCGAGAATAGCTCGGGAAGTTCAATGTTTATCATCCGGTCATTTCCTATAAGAACAGGTGGCACATCGGTTTCAGGGTACATTCTTGCCGCCCCGGGAAGTGGCCTCATGTACGCAGAAGAGCCATTATCAAGTGATCTTCTTGTCTCTTCAGGTATACACTTCATGGCTTCATCTGCCCTTTTTATAACTGCCTTCAGTGCTTTCTTGGCCATATCTTCTCTGTCGGCAACGAAGATTACACAGTCACCTTCTTCTGCATCAAAGATGCCTTTTAATGCAGATACCTCTCTTTCTGAGATCCCATACTTTGGCATCTCATCCGTATGGAATATACCACCAGTGAACCCTTTAGCCCTATCAGAAAACTCACTTCCGAGGCGCCTATCCGGTTGAATCTCCCTGCCCACTAGACCACCGAATCCTCTCAGACATATTCCCAAAACAAGGCCCTTTCCCAGGGCCTTACTTACCAGCTTGCACTCCGTTCCCTCAAATACAGAAGTAACATCAACAATATTCTCGTCAACGCAGGCCCTTCTATTGTTCAGTTCATTCTTTATCTCGATCAGCTTGACCTGTCTGATCGCTTCATTCTCCACGATCGTGCTCAACAAACCGAGCATCTGCACACCTTTTATCTCAACCCTTGCACCTTCGGCAATTGAGACGTTTACATCCTGCCTGATCGTGCCGATGCCGCGCTTCACTTTTCCTGTCGATCTGAGTACCATGCCAATATACTCTGCAACTTTTCTGGCCTGTTCCGGGGTTTTTATATCACTTCCCGTTGCAATCTCAACGAGAGGTATCCCCAGGCGATCCAGAGAGTATACAACCTCATCCTTCGTCTCGGAGATCTTCTGTGAAGCCTCTTCCTCGAGACACAAAACCATGATACCAATGGAATTTCCATCAACATCCAAGTAACCGTCAGTTGCGATCAGAGCAGTCCTCTGAAAACCGGCTGTATTCGATCCGTCGATGACGATCTTACGCATCGTATGGACTTCATCTATCACTTTCATGTTGAGAAGCAATGCAATCTCAAGTGATATGTCAAGAGCCGCCCCGTTAAGCTCTCGTGGGGGTTCTTCATCATTCTCGACAAGACAGGTAGTATCGTAGGTCTTGTAGAGATATCTACGATTGTACTTGGACGCTTCCATAGCAGCAACATCAATCTCACCCATCTCACTTTGAGTGGGACGTAGATATCTGTAAAACATTCCATCAGATTCATCTGCATCCCTCAACTGGGTTTTGCACTTACAGAATAGCTTCTCATCCGTACCGAGCTGCTGATGTATCTCAAGACCTGCCTTCAGTCCAAGTTTCTTATAGTCCAGCGTCATTGATAAAATATATAGCTAATTTATAGCTTTTAATCTGTATTCACCTGACGAATACATCATCAATTTTGTGGTGCCTATTTGCCAGTATCTTGGCCTTCTGGATGTTCCTCCCACCCTTGCCTATTGCAATACCCTTATCTTTTCCATTAACGTCCACATAAGCCAGCAGCTTATCTTTCTTGTTAATAATTTCCACGTTCTTTACCTGGGTGGGGTGGAAGATATTTCCTATAAACTCATTTGCATCATCCGAGTATTCAACAATCTCAATATCTTTTCTTATAGAATTCTTCACTCGGTTGATATTGCACCCCTTCTTACCGATTGCCATACCCATGTGACCGCCTTTGATCACAAATATAATCCTATCGTTATCATCATCCACGACACAGTCCATGGCCATCGCCCCGGTCATGTTCTCGAAGAGTGCGATGTAACGCATCCCATCGGTCGTGAGTCTGAATTCCGTGAGTCTATCGCTCAAACATTTCACCTTTTTTATTGACCCTTAAGGGACAGTATCTCAGATTCGCCGGGATCTATCACTGCCAGTGCGGCGATAGAAAAAGGCTTCCCGCACGCTGAACCTAAGTCCCCACTCGTCCCAGGGTATTCGAAGACTGGTACGTCTTCACTTTCTATAGCTTTCCTTACATTAACTGGGGAATTAGAAGAAAAAATAACTAACTTAGCTATCTTATCATTCACGGAATCTATTGTTCTATTTGATCCCATCAGGACCTCCCCAGTCCTTATAGTAGACCTCAATACCTTATTTAAATCCATTTTACGATTCTCCATACTTCTTTGCGACTAACTGGACATCTCCTGTTCCCAGCTGAATCAATTGGCCGGCAATCACATTCTCTGTTACACCACTCAACTCGTCAATGTCTCCTCTTAGGGCCGCATCCAATAAATGATTTACGGTTACCTCAAATGCAGCCCGTGAAAGCACAGATGCCTTCTCACCGGCTATACCGTGCCTACCAATGGGTTTGACCACACCATCACATGTCATCATATCCGCAACCAGCATAATGTGGCGAACATCGACTTCGAGACCCTGCTCTTTGAGCGTTTCTAGGGTCTCATAAATTATTGAATTACGAGCCGCCTCGATACCAAGGACGTCCGCTATCTCATTAATATTGTTGGTTCTGGTCCGGACATAATCGACTCCATCCATCTGTAATACCTCTTTAATGGCAGAACCTTCCGTATAAAGAACATACTCGTTATCTTCATGCCTGATAACTACTCGCTCAATTCCAGGTATACCTTTGAGTATCAGCTTATCTATCTTCTCCTTCTTTAGGAGTAGATCACGATAGGAACTCGTCTCCGTTTCAATTCGAAGAGTCATACCATCCACTGAGACAGAGACTCCTGTTTCCTCTACCTTGGCTGCAATCGCTTCAACGGTAATATGTCGCCTATCAAGGGCCCTCTCGTTCAGCTCAATTATTATCAACATCTCATCAGGAATCGTTATTACGTCGCCTAGGTGGGAGATCTTTGTAACCTCTATCACCCAGCTGAGCTCCCTTGCTTTATCACGGTCAGATGCATACTCTTTCAACAATCTAACCTCCATCACAGGGGTCGTAGGACTCTTCCTGGCATCGACAATCTCTATCAAGCGTGGAAGTCCAAGGGTAACGTTGATCTCTGCAACTCCTGCGTAGTGGAAAGTTCTCATAGTCATCTGCGTTCCTGGTTCACCTATCGATTGTGCAGCCACGATTCCAACCGCTTCACAGGGTTCCACACGAGAATTATTGTACTGATCTACCACCTTTTCAATGATCTTGTCAAGTTGATCTTCACTGAACTTCACACCATCAAGCCCAACAATTATCTCTTCAACTATCTTATATGGCAGCGAAAGTGAATTTAATTTCGATTTCACCAGATCAGAGGTGGCAACTTCCATCTTCTCCCCGTTCACTGTTTTTGCTTTAGCCTTCACTTCCGGCTTTGGTTCCGCCTCCGGCTCGACTGTTGGTACTTCGATAGCCTCCTCTTTCTTCTTCGGAGAAACAACTTTCTTTCCCATCTTCTCTTTTATATCGGTTGCTTCATCTTCTGTGAAACCTTTGCCCACAAGATCCGCAACAGAAGCTTTCTTAAGTGAGCCTATAGTAAACTCGGCATCGCAGATCCTCTCGGCAATTTCCGGATCAATCTCCCTCTTCACAAGTGCCCTGATAGTATCATGTTTCGCCATTTAAACCCCCATAAACCTGAAAAATTCCATCATCCTATCACTTCGCCTATAATTCTTTTGACATCCACAGATCTACCGTAATCACTCTTTGCAGGATCAACACCATCTTCACCGTACTCGAACTGCACGATCACACCACGCGTCTCCCTAACGGTGCCATCGTACTTCACCTCAAGATCCTGCAATGCATTGATAAGCCTCCTCTGAAGATATCCAGATTGAGACGTCCTCACTGCAGTATCCACAAGACCCTCCCGCCCACCAATGGAGTGGAAGAAATATTCGGTTGGTGTGAGCCCCCTCTTGTAAGAAGCTTTTATAAAACCGTGTGCGTCTGCCCCCAGATCACCCCACTCAAAGTGGGGTAGAGTCCTATCTTCATAACCCCTTGTTATCCGTTCTCCACGAACGGACTGTTGACCAACACACGCGGCCATCTGGGTCAGATTCAACATAGAACCTCTTGCACCGGAGACCGCCATGATCACACCAGCGTTGTCTATACCGAGATGTGATCCCGCAATCTCTCCTGCGTTATCCCTTGCCTTACCCAGCGCCTGCATTATCTTCATCTCAAGGGTCTCATCGAGCGTCCTGCCCGGTAGTGGATCTAGCTCACCTGCTTCGAACGCCTCTATTACCCTCTTGATCTTCTCTTCTGTCTCCTCTATGAGCCCGTCTATCTGCATCTGGGCATCTCTTGGAATATCCTCATCTGATATACCGAAGCTGAAACCAGAGTGCATTATTCCCCTAATTGCGAGTTTAGTGACGTTATCCAGGAACTCACGAGCGTTTCCCAAGCCATGATCTTTCGCAATCTTGTCGAGGATCCGTCCCTTGAAAGCACCGACTGCACGTTCATCTATCGTCCCGCAGATTAGCCGTCCATCCTTGATGACAACATAAGCATCCCTCTCACAATCGATGCCCTTGCAGGCATCACAGTTGGTACATATCTCTGCTTTGAAGTTCAATTCGAAACCGCTCGGGAGGACCTGGCTGAAAGCATCTTTTCCAGTCCAATAAGGTACTCCATCATCCGTCAACCCTCGTGGTTCGGGCAGTTCTTTCACATTCAATGGGCCCAGTATCTCCATGATCTCCATGGCATTGAGTCTACCGTATCCTTTTGTGAGTAGATATAAGCCGGATATGTAGTCGTGCAGACCACCTATTATCGGGCCACCGAACCTTGGTGAGAGTATGTTCTCCTGAACTTGCATCAAAATGTTCGCTTCTGCTCTTGCTTCCTCGGTCTGAAGCGCATGTAAATTCATCTCATCACCATCGAAATCAGCGTTATATGGTGGACAGACTGCTGGGTTCAACCGGAATGTTTTGTATGGCATAACCTTGATTCTGTGTGCCATTATACTCATTCTGTGAAGTGACGGTTGCCGGTTGAAGAGGACCATGTCACCATCTCTGAGTTGGATATCCACCTTCCAACCAACATCGAGTTGTTCTGCAAGTTCGCCGCAGTTTGTACTCGTAACCTTCAGTCTCCTGCCGTCGGCCCTCTTGACATAGTTGACACCGGGATGCTCCGGACCTCTTGCAAGGGACTCCCTAACTTCTTCGATATTTCTTGGAGTTACATTGGTGGGAGTGCTGAGTTCCTGCGCAACACGGACCGGAACGCCCACTTCATTGATACTGAGATTGGGATCCGGCGATATGACGGTACGGGCTGAAAAGTTGACCCTTTTACCGGACAAGCTCCCTCTGAACCGACCTTCTTTACCTTTCAACCGTTGTGACAACGTCTTCAACGGCCTACCACTCCTATGTCTCGCTGAGGGGACACCTGAGACCGTATTGTCGATGAAAGTGGTAACGTGGAACTGGAGTAGTTCCCATAGATCTTCAATGATCAACTGTGGTGCACCTGCCTCCTTGTTCTCCTGAAAACGCTGATTTATCCGTATGATATCGACCAACTTGTGTGTCAGGTCATCTTCACTCCTCTGTCCACTCTCCAGAGTGATAGAGGGCCGGGTTGTCAGTGGCGGTACCGGCAGTACAGTAAGTATAATCCATTCCGGCCGAACTTTCCCCATATCCATACCAAGGAGCGCAATATCATCATCCGGGATCCGTTCGAATCTATCCCTAACCTCGATCGGTGTGAGCCTGTGATCCTCTTGTATATAACTTGAAGGTTTACTGAACTTGATCTTGGGTTGAGACTCATCACAATATGGGCACGTGTTGGCAGCCATCGCACTTTTAAATATTACCTTCACAATATCATCGATAGGTTGACCGAGCTTCAACTGTGCTTCCATCTCCGCAAGATAGTTCTTCGTATCCTCAACACTCAGGAGGACTCGTGAACATTTTATACATATGGACCTCAAGATCTTTCCGATCAACTTTGCATATCCCACATGAATCACGGGGGCCATCAGCTCAATATGTCCGAAGTGTCCGGGACATTCACCAGGTCTACCACCGCATGTTTTGCACCTTAAACCGGGATCTATAACGCCCATCCTCCTATCCATAAGGCCCATATCTATGGGAAAACCATCATCGTCATATGTGTCAGCTGTAATAACCTTTGTAGCACTCATCTTCCGAATTTCTTTTGGAGAGAGTAAGCCGAACTTGATCCGTCCTATACGTTTTGGTGCACTCATACTGCATCCTCCAATAATAATCTTGGTGCAATTCCAAGTGATTTCATCTCATCCAAGAGTAACTTGAAAGCATAACTCATCTCAACCTGATGAATGTCACTCTCGGATCCGCAACTTGGGCAATAAACTCTTTTTGTTCTCCTGTCGAGCGTTGCGATCATTCCACATCCGGAACACACAAGCATAACAACACGATCAGACTCGTCGAGAAGTCGCTCCTTAAGTACCATGGCAGCACCATGACCTATCAGGACATCTCGTTCCATCTCACCGAACCTCAGACCACCTTCTCTTGCCCTACCTTCAGTCGGTTGTCTGGTTAGAACCTGGACTGGACCTCTGGATCTGGCATGAAGTTTTGATGCGACCATGTGGTACAGCTTCTGGTAGTAAATTGGTCCGATGTATATCTCTGCTCGGATCTGCTCCCCGGTGAGTCCATTGTACATCACTTCACCGCCGGTGTGTGAAAAACCGAATTCGTGGAGTGCGGCCCTCAGATCAGACTCAGTCTCTCCACAGAAAGCTGTTGCATCAATTCTTCTCCCCTCAAGAGCGCCAACCTTACCACCTACCATCTCTAATACGTGCCCTACAGTCATTCTCGATGGGATAGCATGGGGATTGATTACAAGATCGGGTACCAGTCCACTCTCGGTGAATGGCATATCATCAGTTGTTGCGATAAGCCCGATCACTCCTTTCTGCCCGTGACGAGATGCGAACTTATCGCCCAACTCCGGGATTCTCTGGTCCCTCACCTTCACCTTCACAAGACGTGTTCCGTTCTCGGATTCAGTCAGGATCACAGTATCCGCGATCCCCATCTCATTCGATCTCATACAGACCGATGCTTCTCTTCGCTGCCTGGGTGCAAGCCCAATGTCAGATACCTCTTCAAGGAATCTGGGTGGACTCGTTCTACCTATAAGCACATCATTTGGTCTGACCTCAGTCTCGGGATTTACAATTCCGTCGGAATCCAATTGAGCATAGGCAGCACTCTCCCTTGCCCCACTGACCTCCGCATCCGGTACTTCAAATTTGTCCTCCTGACCACCTGGATACCTCCGCTCTTCAGCTTCATAAGTTCTGAAGAAATGACTTCTTCCAAGTCCTCTTTCGAGAGATGATTTCTTTATTACAAGCGCATCTTCCATGTTGTAGCCTTCGTAAGATAATATTGCTACAACAAAGTTCTGTCCCGCGGGTCTACTATCAAATCCTATTACTTCTGCAGTCTGTGTGGTAGTAAGCTCCATCTGTGGACTATGCAACACATGTGCACGGGTGTCAGGCCTCAGTTTCATGTTCGCCGCAGGAATACCCAGCGATTGTTTGGTCATACCGGCACCCATCGTGTTTCTTGGTGATGCATTATGCTCAGGGTACGGTAGCATCCCGGTGGATATTCCAAGAATGAGAGATGGGTCAACCTCCATGTGGGTGTGCCTCTCGTTTAGGTCCCCCTCATCTATCGCAATATAAGTATTCTCTTCTTCACCTGCATCTATAAACTCCACCACACCTTCCTTTATCAGATCGTCAAAGACAATCTCTTTATTTTTAAGCATTTCAACGTGCTCTTCCGTCACAAGGGGTTTTCCGTTCTTCACAACTATAAGTGGCCTTCTTGCACGCCCTATGCAGGTGTTTATGAAGATTTCATTCGTCCTTTCGTGGTATGTCACGTTCACCTGATCAGATACTTCGGATCGTCTCCTCTTCTGCCTGAATTCATCTGCCAGTCCAGATGGGTGATCATGTGTACCTATGAGTTCACCATTGACAAAGACCCTTGCCTTGTGTTCATTCACTAAAATCACCACCATTCAGGGGCAACACACCAAGATCAAATAGGATGTTCTTCACATCATCACCATCACACCCGGTTGATAAATTAACCATCTGGGCGAAGTTCTTCACCAGGCCACAATTTGGCCCTTCCGGCGTCTCCGATGGACAGACCCGCCCCCACTGTGTAGGGTGTAAGTCACGTGCCTCGAAGTGTGGCTGTGATCTGGATAGAGGGGATATGACCCTCCTAAGATGCGACAATGTTGCCATGTAATCGGTCCTGTCAAGGAGCTGGGATACACCTGTCCTTCCACCAACCCAATTTCCCGTAGCAAGCGGATGTAAAAGCCTATCTGTTAAAACATCAGATCTCACCACTGTAGTAACATTCAGATCACGTTTCCTCATATGTGCTCTTTCCAGCTGGTATTTTATATCCCTTGTCAACCTGTTGAAAGAGACCCTGAAGAGGTCCTCCATCAGATCCCCTGCCAGTTTAAGCCTCTTGTTTGAGTAATGATCTTTATCATCCTCGCCCCTTCGTCTGAGAGCAAGTTCACAACAGGCTTCAGCCATCCCTCCAAGGAAATGAGCTTTCGCAAGCCTGCTTGCTTCATCGTCGCCAAGGTGAGGTAGCAAATACCTATCAATAACATAATTTGCACGTTTGCGCTGATACTCTTTTGTCTGACCTGCGGCAACCCTTCTTCCAATCTTATCGAGCGCTTCCTCCATCGTCTCAACATCTGCCTCTTCAAGGTTCTCCAAAATAAATTTCATAATTTCAGGGTCATCCGAGACTGCATTCACGACCTCTTCATCGGACTCAAGTCCAAGAGCCCTCTCAAGTGCCACAAATCCCAACCTTCCGGATATTGATGGGAAAGATACCTCTAGCAAAGATTTTCTGTTTCTCTCGACTATTGTGAGTGCACGATACCCTTTCCGCTGTGAGAAGACTTTGGACACCTCTATGCGATCTCCATACCGTTCATTGAACTCAACAAATATCTTGTTTGGAGCGAGATCTTCCAGTGTCACTATCACCCGTTCCGTACCATTGACTATGAAGTATGCACCGGGATCCATCGGATCTTCTCCTGCGAGGATCATATCCTGCGGGTTCAGACCGTTCAGGTTGCAAGATTTTGATCTCAGCATGATAGGCATCGATCCGATCTGAGCTTCTGCCAGATTGATCTCTTCAACATCCCCGACTTCATAATAGTCCTTTATTATACTCATCTTCAAGAATATTGCAGCCGTATATGTTATGTTCCTGAGTCTTGCCTCGGTTGGAAACAGATCCGAATGTGATCCATCTGCTTCTCTGATCCTCGGTTTTCCGACATTCACTTCCCCAAGTTTCACGAAGACTCTATACTTGCCGGCCATATCTTCATCGTCGATATCGGTTTCAATCAGATCCTGTTCATCCACTATCTTCTGAATACCACGATCCAGAAATTCGTCGAAAGAATCTATATGGTGCTGTGCGACCATCTCTCGTTTAAAATAGGCTCTCGATAAAACTCTTCTGTCTAACATACTTTAATCCCTATATCCCCTAAAAAACTTCACTTGATCGTCATCCTATAGGCTACTGATCTGCCCGCAGTTGGACTATTCCGAATAACTTTTACAACGTCGTCCACCTTCGCACCGATCTGCTTTGCAACTGGGTCTGAAGATTTCAGCTTTGGAAGCTGTCCCTTGGTTATGCCATACTGTTTTAAAATCAGTTCAGCTTCTTCTTCGGATATTATTATATGCTCCGGAACCATCTCATGATCCAATATACTAGACTCTGTCATATATTGTGATACCTCTTGTTAAATACCTTTGGTGGGGGGATACATCCCGCGCATCCCCTAAACGGGCTCGAAGGGATTTGAACCCTCGACAGCCTGGTTAAAAGCCAGGTGCTCTGCCAAACTGAGCTACGAGCCCAACTCGAAAAGGTAACCCATTGATAGCTTAATCTGATAAATACTATTCGTTTTACTCCTGACCCTCCCACACCTCCAAGGTAAACGAAAAAAACGGTTTCCGGTAACCGATCAAATTGCCCCCAATAGATAGCACGTAGTCTAAGCCCTCTCAACCTCATTGAGATTGTATTCATCCAATTTAAACCTTTCTCTTTTATAGGCTGTGGGGCATATGTGGAATAGGAGTTATTCGAAATTATCTCAAAAGTACATGCAAGCTAAGTGAGGGTTTTCGTCATTAAAAAGAACGGTTCAGTTGGATCTGGTCTCCTACTTGCACATCATTCCTGCTTGTGAAGTTCGCACTCACCTCCAGAATATACATCGCCTTTGATGGGGCAGCATAGCTGGGGCAGTCATCATCCTCACAGGGTGGCACACTCTCTTCTATATGGACAACACTCAAGTTCGAGTCCAACCATATCATATTGATGGGAATCTCCATGTTTTTCATCCAGAATGATATATTACGTTCGGAATCATAAATGAATAGCATACCCTCTGTCTCGTTCAGATGACTCCTGTACATAAGACCTCGAACCTTCTCGGAAGAAGAGTCCGCAACCTCGGCGTAGACGACATGGTCCCCTATCTTGACTTCAACAATGTCATCACCACTTGAACCCAAACAACCGGTGAAAGCCACTATTAAGAGCAAAAATACAAATACCAATGTCAATTTCAGATTTAATGTGATATATCCCATCTTAAATTCCCACCATACCGTATAATATCATCTTATTTAAATTTATCTCTTATTTTCATAGTTAAATTTGAATTCAGGACCAAGAAAATTCATATTGAAGAGAATAACTACAATCACCATCATCCATATCGGGATCTGCGCAGTTGCATCAGGCAAACTTACCATTAGGATCGTGAAGAGGGCTAATAATAGAACAACCCTTACTGAAAATATCTTGAGTTCACTTCTTAACAACTGATCGGCAAGGCTCAGATTCCAGAAGCTATTTCACACATGTCACATCATCCCTAATAGCCCTCATCAGGTTCTTTCTTGTTTTAAAAACTCACCCACCCACAACCCCGTTTTATCATATCAGCCCATAGCTCCCTTTGTTACGCCCATGCAACCCTTGAACCAGATATCCATTTTATCTAACCTCTTAGATCCAATGT
>Ga0209345_10003530_pt1 | contig 16012 bp, 10 predicted proteins | sample Cruoilmetagenom7_FD_187294 | JGI IMG/M metagenome (GOLD analysis project Ga0209345, IMG submission 187294) | Oil polluted marine microbial communities from Coal Oil Point, Santa Barbara, California, USA - Sample 7 (SPAdes) (version 2) | ecosystem: Environmental > Aquatic > Marine > Oil seeps ... | reverse complement strand
ATAATATACAACTTCACCTTTTTTAACTTCATCGGCAAGAAAGACTTCTTCAATAATAGTATTCAACACATCATGCATAAATTTCAGATAATTTTCAGCCTCCCCTCCCCGGAGCAGCATTCTGTTAGCGGCATCATGGAGCATCTGCTTTAATGATTCAAAATTGTCATCTCCTGAATCCCCTGCCCCCTCTTCTATATATCTGAAAAAAAGATCCACAAACTCAAAAGAGTAATCTTTTATTTCCTCTTCTTTTAAAAAGCCTGAATGTACAAAAGCTTTTTCCCCATGCCCCTCTACCTGCTTTAAAATAATGTCACGATCAAGTTTCAGGATACTTTTTAAAACAGTATCTTTTTCATCGCTTTGAAGTTTCACTATAAAATCCCTCCCAAACAAAGAGTCAAAGGTTATTATAATTACTCAAAAAACTTTTGTAACTATTCAATTAATATTTACGGCAGCAGGTATAATCTGATTAAATCATGAAAAACTCACAAATAAGAGGGGGTAAAGAAAGAATCTGTTAAAAATATAAACTTGCGTAAGATACTACAAAAAAATAACTTCAAAAAGTTCAGCCTTGATGGATTCTTTCTTAACGCTCTCTAATCTGTTCAAACAATTTCAAAGTTTTAATCAGATCATACCTGCTGCCTATCTTAAATCAGCGACGCTGAATAGTTACAAAAAAATTATAAATCAAAATAAATTATCATGGAACCATATAGCTGGTGTTCGTCAATATCAAGGGAATCATTATCCCCCATGGACGAATTAATATCATTACCAAAGCGATATTGATAAGCTATGTCGAATACATACCTTTGAAACGTAAACCCTGTTCCTGCGCTTACTCCATAGATATCGCGCGGGTGCCCGTTGCCCGGTTCAGGATCGTAAAACGCCCCGATTCTCACAGGAATAACATGGTATGACTTACCATTTTTAAAAAGATACTCCATCCCCATATGAACCTGGGTTGTCGACTTAATGTCTGATTTATTTTTCAAATCACCTGTTATGGGGGATATTCTATTTCCGTTTGATTCTTTATATATAAAATCTTCCCATTTTGTATGATATATATCCAAGGCCATTTTAAAAGAATCTGTAAATTTATACGATATGCCCAGTCCATAGGAGGGGGGCATATCAAGTTCTTCATTATATGTGCTACTTTTGTTTTCAAGAAAGCCGTCAAAGTTTGTCTCTTCAACGGTTTTCTGCTTAATATCCCCTTTAAAAGGGGATTTAAACACAAGACCCACCGACAGCCTGTTGCCTGGTGTGCGCCATAACAGCCCTATATTAAAATTAAACCCGTCGAACTTATATGTATCAACAAGGCTGTGCTGCAACGGATACTCACCCAGATTAAGAGGGAAGGGATAGAGGGACTCCATGCCAACTAATCCGTTGATGCTATACTTTTTTTTCCAACTGTTATCTAAAAAATCATCATCCCAGATATTAAAAGTAATTCCCATGGAAAGCTGCTTTACAATCTGTATGCAATAAGCTATTCCAATGGCAGAAAGGCTTCCGGTTTCCCTGAAACTTTCTTCAGCGTTTAATGTCATGAGCATCGCTCCTGTCAGATCCTGGGATCTAACAGAAAAATCCCACTCCCGCGTAAAATCATAAAGACGCTGATAACTAAGGGAAACTACCATATTCCGATTTAAAAAATGAAAAGGCCGGGTAATACTCAGATAATTTAAGCTCTCCTTATGAACAGTCTCTTCACCATTACTGACAGGTGAATCTGCCAGCCTTATATCATCTGTTCTTTCATATAGATTCCCCACCACAGATATTTCCGGTTCCAGGAGCTGAATAAGACCCCCAGGATTCCAGGAAGCTGCGGTGGCATCGTCTGCAACAGCTATAAACGCACCGCCCATACCTATTGCTCGGGCCCCTGATCCAACCGGATTGGGAGTAGAGCCGAACATAGGATAATTAAAAAATTCATCTGCACATACACCTGTCCAGGGTGAGGCTATCACCCATGTCAAAAACAAAGCAAAAAATAATTTTTTCATATGATTCTTCAATAAATTTCAAGAACAACGGTGAGTTATAAATACAGGTATTTATACAAACCAATAGCTATCGCATTTTTTAAATCGCTTCTGTTTTCAAACCCTTTACAACAGCAGTATCATTTCCGTCGACAATATCCATGATGCTGTATTTACTTTTTGCAACAACCACTTTGATAATCGTGTTTTTACCGATTATTCTGAATCTTTGACCAGGTTCAACACCTGCATCAGTTCCTATATTCATAACTGTCTCATGATTATCAGCTTCTGTTATTATTCCCCGCAGGGGATTTTCTGTTTCCAGAAAGTCCAGTTTTTCAAGTAAATTTTTGCAAAATTTGTCGGCCTGATCTACAATGGGAATATCTTCTTGCAGCATTTCATGCCACACATCAATAACTGTCCTTTTTCTATCTGTAAGGCGCATAATAATCATGGCTCTGTCATCACTATCATTAACAGATAAAAAAAGAAAATAACGTGGAACCAGCAATCTGGGCGGCGACCTTTTATCCGCAGGGACTAATTTGGATAAAGACAAATCGGCTTCCCTAAGAATGGAGGCAAAGCTTTTTCTCTCAAGGCATTTTATTCGGGTGGAGTCGATAATCCGGCTTTGAATAACAGAAAAAATTATGCTCTCGCGTCCTTTCTTCAGTATATCTGCATATGCATCATAGTCTATGACCATTGTCAAGGAGTCAGATGTCCATTGATCCGATGGAATTGATTTTGGGCTTAAACCAGAAAGCTTCCCTTCGATTTTATTTATGAGTTCATATATCTCTTTCTGTTTAACCATGTCCTGTTCATTAAGGAGCCTTAACAATTCCACAGAGGGCTTTTTTTCTTTATCATGTCCAATAATATTAAACATAACAGTGGTGATACTGGCGAGAAGGATTGCAATCAAAAGGATGGTATTTTGCCAGCGTTGGGATTTAGGGGATCTGGTTACCGCGCTGTGGAGCTGGTGCCCTGTAAGATTGTTATCTTCTGAAATTTGGGTTATGGGAAATTCAAAATTATTTTCGCCTGTTTTTATATCAGTATCATCAAAATAGATAACCCGAGGATCCCCATAAAGAATATAGCTCCCCCACCCTATAAAATCATAACCATATTTGTTGATTAACTCTATTCTTGAAATACGAACAGCTTCACCAATTGATTTGCCTGATGTTAACAACTTATAAAACTTTACGGCAAAAAAATTACCAGGCTCATCAATTATCTCCCAGCATGTTCCCATATAATGCCTGACACCTGCAAGTAAAAAAGAATTGGCGAGTCCGAATGACCTGTTCTGCGCTCCCTCCTTCCATTCCCATTTATCTGTGCGTGCGGATTGACAGGCATTTGAGAATACAAAAAAAGGCATGGGTTTATTTCCTGCCATTTCATCTATATCCGTCGCTGAAAAAGTCCCATCGGTTACAACCCAGCAATTTTCTCCAGGATCAGAAGGATCAAACTCAGCATGCCCTGCAAAATGGACAAAATCAAAATCTTTTATTCTTTCAACAATTTCATCCCTTGTAATATCAGCATTAAAGGAAGCTTCTATAATATTCCCGTTTTTATTAACAACATCCATCTCTTCACAAATACGCATCCCTTCCGACCCTGCTGCTGCAAGATTTTCCCCGGGATCAGCCATAACCCAAATATTAAACGGCCTGGCTTTATCACGCTCTTTAGTCTCAAAAATCTTCTGGCGTGTCTTAACAATACGCCCCATACTGAAACGGAGTGACAAAAATTTTTTATTAAAATAGATAAGTTCCCATGGGATATGAACCAGATTATCATCAATTTTTAAAATCAGATGGTCTGAATCCGTATTTTCAAGTTTTTTTATGATTTCGGGCTTTAATAATGCTCCACACAGGGCCTCACCATCTTTTTCAAGCCTTTTTATTACTTCTTCTCCATGCCCACCCTTTCTACTCAATATGTTGAGGGTTTCGATCATATTCCGGGAAATAGTTTCAATACGCTCCATTTTCGCAGGTATATCCTGATAGTGCCAAATCACATCATCAGCCCCATGAATACCAATTTTTAAGCGGTCTTTTTCCTCTGTTACTTCAAGACAAAGACTCATCTTCATAAACTCCTGTTTTAGAAATTTTAAACAGCCAGTTATTATTATTCAGTTTCACAAGATAATTTCCGTATGACAATACACCCAGGAAACCAAACTTTAAATTTATAAGATGTGACGCAATGGGGTTTTCATCCTTTATCAGGGTCAAACGGGCACTTTTATCATCACAATCAAGGAGTCTTGCATGAATTCGGAATCTATTTCCTGATACTTTTTGAAGGCATATTTCGGAATTCAGATCACCTAATTTTTTCGAAATAGATATGTAGGATACCTGTTCCACGGGCAGAGCATTGCTGCGCACAGCCACCATGGCAAATTGCAATGGCAAACTGTTCACAGCAATTTTTGTTTCAATCCATGGAAAAAATGGTTTTATTTTATCTAAAAATTTTGGGCTTTTCTTTATGATCGCAGGGGATTTGCCAAGAGATAATTCATCTTGCTCTATAATCAGAGAGCTTAGAATTTTCATAATTTCTGCCGCAGCATGCCCGGAAACAGGCTGATACTCACCGATATCCGTCTCCTTTAACAGAGCCGAGACATTTTCATACCTGTCACGGCAATAGTCACAAACCGCAAGATGGCTGGATATATTTTTTTTCTCTTTTTCTATAAGGATGTTCCCAATGTAATCGGCCAGTAATGCATCACTAATACAAGAAAATTTCATAAATTTACCTCCAATAATAGAGAATACGCATATTTTTGAATTTTATTTCATTTATGAATATTTTCTTTATCAATTAAATTCTTCAAACGTTTTACGGCTCTTGATTTAATTGTTGTTGCAGCTATAACCGATTTATTAATCCCAATGGCAATTTCAGGCATGGAGCTGCCCAGACAATACATTCTTATTACCTCCTGATAAACCGGGGGCAGCTTTATCAGGGCCTCTTTAAAAGATATGCTGTTTTCAAGCGATTTTAAACCATCAGACTGCACAGCGAAAAAAGGGGCATCCTCCAGAGAAAGCATTTTATCCCTTCGCGCAATACCCCCAGGATCTTTTTTCTTCAGGCAATCTAACACAGTGGAGCTTGCAACCAGAATTATCCATCCCGAAAGATTAAGACCTCCTTCTTCCCGAAACTGCCGGAGTCTTCTGCAATCCCTGTCAAAAAGGCGGATAAAAACTTCATTACGGAGTTCCTCTATATCATCTTTAACAAAAACAATCCGTTTTCGGTTCAATGTTTTGCGGACAATATGGTAAACAAGATTCCAGTATTGCTGAACAAGTTTCTCTTTTTTATTTAAAACAATCACTTCACGAAGAAGCTCATACTCCTCTGAAGGTGTGAGTCTTATCATCGTGTTATTACCATATCACCCGGTTTTATCACCCATGGAGAAACATTCTGTTTCAGAGGTTTTATCGATCCGCACATACATTTTCCATTTTTATTTATCAGCCCGTCTACATTTGTGTGCCCCATAACCCTGGTTTGGGATCCGTATGAGATATCTGTAACAGGATTAGCTAAGAGTCCGGTTCTTCTATATATAAGAAGGGGCCACCCAAGTCTTATTTTGCCAGCCGATACGCATCCTTCTATTTCGCCATGTTTGCCAGATTGAGCAAAATCGGCTATAACGGTTTTTTTATTTTTCAGGATCAAATTCCCATTCAATAAAGGAAACTCACGAAGCAATTTGTCAGACAGCCTTTGGGCCATTTTTTTTAAAGAGTCATAATCCTTTGATTCTGTATACGCATCAAGGCTTTTCACATGTTTAACAGAAATAATCTCAGATGTTTTAATATCAACGAGTCTTGCTGAAATTTCAATTCCATTTTTATCTTCATATGTATCGCATAAAAGTAATGCATGGGGGGGGCTCATATTTTTCTGATCAGCCTGGTCTTTATCGATCCAGCCTATCTTATATTCCCTGTAATAGGCCATTAATTTATCATTCTCTTTTATTTGGAAACGATTCTGTTCTTTTAGACTTTGGGAAAAAAAATTATAAAACCGAAGCAGGTGATTAATATCAAGGGACCTTGTGTAGCTGGTAAAAAAAGGGAGGTTTCCCCTTTTCAAAAACGAAGTCTCTTTTTTCCAGTCCCCATTATCTGTAAGGCATACCTTAAGTCTGTACCGATGTTTTATTTTAAATACCTCTGGTATTTTCCGAGTTATTTGAATTGTTGCATCACTTATTTTCCCGGATTTTACTTTTACGGAAACCTTAACTCTGTTAGCCCCCTTATCCAAAAAAATGACCTGACAAAAAGCAACAAATCTACTTTTAACTTTTTTTGTTTCCCCTTTGTAAAGAATTATTTCTCTATTTTTTTCCCCGTTTACCTGGAGTATCACCTCTGCAATATCTGAGCGGGCATTAATTTCACCTTCAATTTTAACATTTTTTGAAAAAACTTTTTTGTGAGCAGGCCACCCTTTAAAAATAATTTTGACTCCATCACCCTGATCGTAACTCCCATAGGTTTCAGTGTCGGCAATCATATCATCTTTGAATGAAAAACAGGATCTATTCCAAAAGCCCAGGGGGCAAGAACTGGATCCCCTGACTTTTTTTTCACATATCTCCGTCTTTGTAACATTCCCCAATTTATCCTCCGCAGATAAATTGAGCCGGCTTAAGGGGAAGTTTATTAGTGGAATTGAAAAAAAACCATCTTCCCTGATAAATATATCAGGATCGATTCCAGTGGCAGAAAATTTTTTTATGCCTGATTGATCATAAAGATATCCCTCTAATTTGATACCAGGTTTAAATATTTTAACGGCAATAACAGGGCCTGACCTGTCGATATATATTGTGAGGTTTTTCTTTTTTATCAAACCTGCAAGGTTATATGCTTTTATTTCAATTTTATGCTCACCCTGATCAAGATTCAATCTATTTTCAAATTCAATTTCCTTGCCAGAACCTTCCATAAATATCTCTTTTCCCATAACCGTAACTTTTGATACATACTGCTCATCCCCTGCTATACCGGAAAAAAACAGAGGATCCTCATTTGTTCTTATTATAAAAGGCTTTTTTATAATTCTATTTTTATACTTTAGTTCAAGGCTGGGGAGGGAAAGAATCGGCTTTTTTCCCTGAAGGAGTCTCTTTCGTACCTTATCAAGGTAATAAAAAGATTTTGCAGAGGGTTCATGCTTAATGGATATCTCAAGTTCATTTTCAGCGGCCTCATAGTTATTCATTAAATAGAGAGTTATACCTTTCTCTCTATGGGGAAAGTAATCGATGAAATGCATGCCGTATGTATTTGCCCATTTTTTATCTGAATATTTTATTTTAATTGCTTCATCAAAATCTGCCCTTGCGTGGGTATAGCATCCGCCGTCCATGAAAGATAATGCACGTTTATAAAACTCGTGCCATTGAGCAGTGAAGACCTGGCCAGTTGTTCCATAATCCTTCCCCTCTGTTATACAGACAGGAGACGGTGGCAAAGCACAACCGGAGGCCCAATGGAAAGAAAGCATAAGAAAAAAGAATGGAATTATTTTTTTTTGTTTAAAATTCATGGCAACTCAGTGAAAAATAGATAAAGGATAGGTGTTTAGAGGATATTTTTATAATTTTTAAATAAACTCGGGGATTATCCGTAAAATAAAGGTGTCATTAAATCACGACAGACATAGATTATCATACAATTAATTCCAAAGGAGAGAGGGAGGAAATAATACTAATCGTATATCTCCGGTCGACAACGTAGTGAATTTATTTATGTGAACATCTACAGATCAAATTTCATGGTAGCCTGACCCTTCCAGGGACTTTTATATCAAAATCTGTATGTAACTTTTCCATAAATACTACGCTCAATTTTTGTACCCACCGAATAAATTTCCTGCACATACTCAGGATGCTCATCTTCCAGTAAATTTTGTCCAACAAGGGATAGCTCAATATCCTCCCATGGACGCCAGATAAGGTTGGCATCAATAGTAAAATAACTGTCTATACCCACATGGGACATTTTATTCAGACTTATTGCTGAGGACTGATCTATATAGCGAAACCAGATATTCGTCTCCAGATTATCTGTAAGTTTTGTAAATGAACAGACAGATATCTGGTGCTTGGGAGCACTGCTGGTGGCTAATTTATCCACATTATAATCTGACAATTCCGGTATTGGCATACCAAAGAGCTGAAGAGGAGCTTTAGAACCAAAATCAAAATCATAATAAAGGTAACTATACGCAAAATCCCATTTCCACCAGTCCACAGGCTGCCATTTGGCAGCAAGTTCAAACCCGTATGATGAAGCTTCAAGATCGTTTGTAAAACTAAATGGCACATTTATAATATTGGGCAACTGGAAGCTAGCTGAATCCAAATCTACTCTGATGGTGCGCAAATTATCATATTCATTATAAAAGGCTGTTATATCAAAAGATACCAAAGCAGAAGGTATAAAACGATACCCCATTTCATAAGAAGTAAGATCCTCGGAGTCATAAGCATCCTTTCCAGCAAGAAAAGTTGAAACTTTGATAGGGGCCTGATTAAATCCTGCAAAAGGTGGTATTACAGAATTTAACAGAGTCATATCCTGCTCCATCCTGGCTGGTGTTCGTACCGCCTGTGAAGCAGCGGCCCATAATTTATGAACGGAACTGATACTCCAAAAGAGTCTGCCGCTGGGCTGAAGTTCAGAACCGCTGTAGTCATTATGTTCGTACTTAGAACCAAGGGTCAGCCAGAGATAGTCCTCGATTAAAGTAATTTCGTCTTGTATAAATGCGCTGAAAAGATCATCTTCTTTGTCCCCCGGATCAAACCTGGTGATTGGGGTGTTCGAATATTTATCAACTGTATAACGATATCCAAGACCACAGATTAAATCATGTCGCCTGCCCAGGGCAAAGCGGTACTGCATATCCAGATCCAGATTTTCTCTTTTCTCGGATATAAAAGAGATATCCATGTCAAGATAATCATAATAAGTCTGTATGGTCAAACTCGCAGATGGAGAGATCACTTTATTATAGCGCGCAAGGATGTTTCCCCCCGATGTCCTCGCCTGATCATCCACCCTGGTAAAAAAATAGGGGGCATATTCATTTTCTATTGATGGAAAGTCATATACCTGATCGATTTCAGAGGTAAAAAAATCACCCTCTATGGTGAATTCGTCATCATTGCCCATTTCGGAGTCAACACGAAACCCGCCGCGCACTGTATTCCAGTCATCTCCAAGATCATCTTCAAATTCGTCTTCAACTCCATCACGTTTAAAAGCCTTGAGGTAAATACGTCCGAAGCTATTTTCTCCCAGGGCTGCTCCGTATCTGGCATTCACAAAACCCTGTTCCTCGGTACCTGCGCCAAGAGCTAAAACCCCACCCTGGGTTTTAGAAGCATGGCGGGTGATGATATTGATCACACCGTTTACCGCATTTGCACCCCACAGAGTTGCGCCGGGGCCCCGAATAACCTCAATTCGTTCCACATCTTCAAGCATAACATCCTGAAATTCCCAGTAAACGCCGGAATAGCAGGGGATATAAACACTACGTCCGTCTATGAGCACTAAAAGTTTATTGGAAAATCTGGATAAAAATCCTCTGGTGGAAACAGCCCATTTACTGGAATCAACGCGGGCAACATTAAGTCCCGGTGCCATGCGAAGAGCCTCCGGCAGGCATGTGGCCCCGGAGCGGCGAATATCTTCCCTGGTAATTACAAAAATAGCTGCTGCTGCATCTGCCAGTTTTTCAGGCTTTTTAGAGACCGAAGTAACCTCAATGCTCATTAATTCTTCCAAACTTAATTCACTAAGATCACTTGAGATATTGTCGTTTATACCCGGATTGGAAAGGGCACTGACCGGAACCAGGGCAAAAAATAGTAAAAAAATAGAAAAACAGCATAAAAAGGTTTTAATAGTTTGGTTGTACACAAAATTGTTAATTCGGCACATGGAAATATTCCTCTTTAGTTTAGGAACGAGGACGAAATAACCTGGTATTTTAAGCGTCGATCCATCCTGCCTGACTGCGTTATAAAAGCGTAGCAATATCTTGATATTCCTACACTTTCGTGCCTTGCCAGGCAGGCGCCTCAACACTTAAAATTGCAAACTTATTTTCTCCCCGTTCCTTAGCTTATGTTTTTTTACTTAAATCCAAAGCCCAACCGATACTGAGCATATGTAAAACGTATATATGGGCATTAAGCAGCAGTCAATGAAAAAAAATAATATAATTACAGAATAGTCATTATAATTAACACTTATGGTCAATACCTTCGCCAATTTGCATTTTGGTCTGTTTTTACAAAAAAATATTTTTTAAACATTAACAAAATCAGCATGTTACAAAGACAGAAAAAGCTAATTTTTTCTGTCTTTGTAATTTGGCGAAGATATTGATGGTTATTTATATTTTTTGCTGTGAATTTTCAGATAATTAGCGGGTGAATGAAAAACAGAATTTTCCATCGATATCAAGGTAGAAAAAATTTTAACCGCATGAAAACATTGAATATTTTGAGAGTAGCGCCAACGCTTAACCATAAGTAAAGTTTAAATCCGGAAAAGATATCAACGAAAATGAGAGCTCCCCTTTGGGCAGTATTAAAAAAACCGGCTTGATAAAATAATCAGGATTACGTATATCAATGATCAGTAAAAAATTTATAACTATTCAGCTAATATGTACGCAACAGGTATAATCTTATTAAAACATGAAAAACTCACAGATAAGAGGTCGTAAAGAAAGAATCTGGTAAAAATATAAACTTGCTTAATAGTATATTGATTTATTTCAGCACTTTATAATGTAAAGGTACTTTATTAAATATGATTTACAATAATATATTAGAAACCATTGGCAATACCCCCATGGTACGGCTTAACCACCTGTGCCCATATCCAAAAGTGAATATTTACGCAAAAATTGAAGGGGTTAACCCCGGCGGAAGCATCAAAGATCGCATAGGCCTTAAAATGATAGAACAGGCTGAATCTGAAGGGACCCTTGTCCCCGGGAAAATAATAATTGAGGCAACCTCAGGAAATACCGGAATAGCCCTTGCGATGATTGGAAAGGCAAAAGGATATTCCGTGGAGATTGTCATGAGTGAAGCTGTTTCGGTGGAAAGGCGCCAGATGATACAGGCCTTTGGGGCAGAAATAGTATTAACTGATCCTGACAAAGGAACCGACGGAGCGATTTTAAAAGTGGAGGAACTGTTAAAAAATAATCCTGACAAATATTTTTGTACGTATCAGTTTACCAACAAATATAATAAAATTGCCCATTATGAAACCACAGCTAAAGAGATCTGGGAACAGACCGGGGGAAAGATAGATTATTTTGTTTCCTCCCTGGGGACATCGGGAACACTTATGGGGGTAAGTAAGGGACTTAAAAAATATAATCCAGACATTAAAATTGTCAGCGCAGAGCCGGTAATGGGTCATTATATTCAGGGGCTGAAAAACATGGACGAAGCGATTGTCCCTGCAATTTATGATAAGAGCAAGCTTGATGAAATTATTATGATAGATACCGAAGAAGCATTTGATATGATGAGACGCATTGTAAGCCAGGAGGCTATCTTTGTCGGAATGAGCAGTGGGGCGGCAATGCTTGCGGCCTTAAAAGTTGCAGACAGAATTGATTCCGGAACAATTGTGACTATTTTCCCTGACAGAGGAGAAAAATATTTGAGCACCGGGGTATTATCAAAGACCGATACAACCCTTTAACAAAGGGATATCAAAATGCTTCTTAATCCATTTTCCCTGACCATACTTTTTTTCGCGCTAATCTCCTTGGTCATTGCGCTGTGCGGGGGTCTTGCTGCTTTAAGGGGATTAAAGAACAGGCAGACTCTGCTTGACAGGAAGATGCATCTTCTTTTTTTGTCTGCTTCTGTTTTTTTAACTGCCCGGTTATGTTCTTATCCTTTTTTCTATGTTGTTTTACAGAGTTTGGTCAAAGAGATTAAAGGGGCCATGTGTATTTATGGAGTTACGCAGGTCCTGCCAAATTTATGCGTATTTCTTGAAATTATTAAGCCGATAATCTTTTTTTTTACTGGAGGCTGGCTAATTTTGCATTACCTGACCAGGCAATGCAAAATCGAATCATTATTTTTAAAAAAGCTGATATTCTTTTTATTTATCACCTTTCTTGTTATAATAGACAGTGCTGGAGACCTCCTTTTTTTCCTGATGATGAATTCAGATACAACGGTGAGATGCTGTACTCTGCCCCTGGACTCTCCCCACAGATTATCCGCTACTATATCTAAACACTTATTGGGACGGCACTACGAAAAACCTCTTTTTTTTATTTATTATTTGAGCAACCTCATTCTTGCAGGGGGAGCCTGGTACGTTCTCCTGGCAAAAAAGTCAGTTACAAAACAAGACCGGCAAAAAAGGCCTTTTAAATTAATATTTATACTGGGACTCATAAATTTTTTTATAACAGTGCTTGCCATGTTTGAGATTATAGCGCCGAGGATGATGCATTTACCTTATCACCACTGCCCATACTGTCTTCTCCAGTATGTCCCGGACAGCTTTATTATTCTCGGTCTTTTTATGCTGGGGACCTTTGGATTGGGCTGGACTTTTGGAATAAAGCTTGTTACCATGACTGAGTATACTTCAGGAAAGCTGACATTTCCTTTAAACAGGCTTTACCTATTTTCAATTTCGAGCCTGATAATTTCCCTGGCAATGGTAACTTTCCATCTGTTTCTATAGATTTTAATTTTTTCGCATGATTGCAGGGATCGGTTCCGACTAAAAAATATGAGATTTTCAGTAATTATTTTTGCTATTCTGTTTCTGATGTGCGTATTTACATGGATAACTCCGCACAGGGAAAAAGACAAGCCACCAGGATGTGCCCTTGACGGCAGCGAAATCCACCCGCTCTATGAAGTAATAATTACTCCCCGGGACAAAATGCCAAAAAGTTTTGCAGGGATTACAAACGCCCGAATCTGGTTTAAGGAAAATGTAAAACAGACTTTTTCTATTATGGTCACGGATGAGGCTTCAGGGAAAAAAATAAAAGCAGAGGATGCTTTTTATGTATTAAGTGATCTTATTACCTCGGAATATACAGGAAACAGAATTCATGCTTTTACCGAGAAAAAAAAAGCCCTGTCCCACGCCCGGAAGTTTAAAGGGGAACTTGTCAAGAATCCTTTTTTAATCCGGGAAAAAAAAGAAGAGTTTCTGGTAAAACATAAGGCTGATCATAAAAACGGATATGGCTTTATCTTTAAGGGTTATAAAAACATCTTACCTTTATCTGCCAAAATCGCTTTAATGCACCGGCAATATTCTCCACTTTATATTTCAAAATACCCCACCCTTATTTTCAAAGGATATTTTAATCTTCCTGACAAACCACCAATGGTCTTGATTTAGAACTTTCATATTCAATTGCTCAAACTCTTAGGAACTTCCCATATTTTCTTTTTGGCAACTTCCCAACCGGACACCACAAACTTGCCCCAAATTTACTGGGAAATTACATACTCCCAATCTCCATGAAAAGTTGGGGCTAAGGAACGAGGACGAAATAACTTAGTATTTTAAGCGTCGATCCATCCTGCCTGACTGCGTTACAAAAGCGTAGCAATATCTTGATATTCCTACATTTTTGTGCCTTGACAGACAGGCGTCTCAACACTTAAAATTGCGAATTTATTTCACCCCCGTTCCTAAAGAGCTATTAAAATGGAAAAAAATAAAATTCCCATATTCCTTTTTCTTTTCTTATTTTTTCAATTCAGCTTAACAATGGCCACGGAAAATGAGAAAAAGAAAATATTTTTTGATGAAATACTCGTTACAGCTACAAAAACAAAAACAAAGATAAAAAATGTTTCAGCATCTGCATATGTGATCACAAAAGAGGACATTGAACAGACAAACTCAAGGAATATTGAAGAGGCCCTGGAAAAAATTCCAGGTATTTTCGCTGAAGACAAATTCCATGGAGAATATAATGTTATAAGTTTCCGGGGCGCTGGTCTTCATTCCCATGTAACCAGAGGTATACTGGTTCTTGTAGATGGAATCCCTATAAATGAAGCAACAGGAAGGGTTGATTTTGAAGGAATCGATCTGGAAAATGTAGAAAAAATAGAGGTGCTCAAAGGGCCGGTCTCTGCATTATACGGGCCCAATGGAATAACCGGAGTGATAAATATTATAACAAAGGATACTCTTGCAGATTTTGGCCTGAAAATTAAAGGATCAGCCGGAAGTTTTAATACAAAAAAAATAACGGCAGCCGGTGGGGGGATGATCAAAGAGTATGGATTGCACTTAAATACCACACATTATTTCACCCATGGATACAGAAAACATAATTCCTATGAAACAGACAAAATCAGTGCAAAAGTAGACAGGGATTTTTATAAATATGGGGATATCCTCCTTTCAATGGATTATATTGTCTCAAAAAAAGATGTCACAGGCTCTCTGAGCAAGGAGCAATACAAAAGCCGTTCCAGAGAAAATACAAAAAAATTCGCAAAAAGTGATATTGATCTTTTTAGATTGGGAATTACCCATGCAAAAATATGGGGAAAAAATTTTAACACTAAAACAAATCTTTATTTCAGAAATAAAAAACATGGGGGCGGCTATCTGGATACCTTTACCTCAGAAGATGATCTTAACCTCTTTGGTACAGAGGTTAAATTATATAAGCCTTTTGATTTTCTGGGGAAAAAAAATTGCATCCTGTCAGGTATCAGCGCTGCCAGGGAAAAAATAAGTGGGAAGAGCTTTGGCCTCGATTTTAATGGAAATAAAACAGATTTAACAAAAAACGGGAAAGGAATTTATGAAATAATCGGATGCTACATTCAAGATGATTATAATATCTTTGATTCATTGATTCTGACCCTTGGCACAAGGTCTGATACTGTCCGTTATGACTGGAAGGATCACTTTGTAAGTGATGGAGACAGCTCAGGTTCAACATCTATTTCAGCATGGAGCCCAAAGTTAACTTTGGCCTATACTCCTGCAATAAATTTAACAATTTTTGGAAACATTGGAAAAGGATTTAATCCCCCACAAATTTCTCAGCTTTTCATTGGAGGTTATGGTGTTACCCCTAACCCTGACCTTAAACCGGAATATTTAACTAACTATGAGTTCGGTTTAAGAGGAGGTGGTCTTGGGGTATTAAAATATCAGGTCTCTTTTTTTTGGATGGAATTTAAAGATCAGGTTCTAAAAGATGATGTAACCGGCAAATATGAAAATATCGGGGAGACACGGCATAAAGGTATGGAGGCCGCAGCAGATTTAAAGTTTTCTGAGAACATACTCTTTTCGATTAATTATGCTTATTTGAGTGCAAAATTCACCGATTATTCGGACTATTCAGGAAACTATTTAAAAAAAACACCAAAGCATCAGGCTGGAGCCATATTAAAATACAGCACTCCTGCGGGTCTTACGGTAAATATAAGTCTAAAATGGATGGATGAATATTATATGGATAACGAGAATGTTAATACATACAAAGGCCATTATCTGGTAAACACCAAAGTCACATATAAGTGGAAACGATATTTTACATCACTTTCCATAAACAATCTCTTTGATACGAAATATGCAACATGGGCATCTGCAAGTAATACAAAGGGGAAATGGACAGAATCCTATTATCCGGGCTGGCCCTTTAATCTTATTTTCACAGCAGGGTTAAAATTTTAAAATCAGCACACTAAGGAACGCGAAATAAGTTCGCAATTTTAAGTGTTGAGGCGCCTGCCTGGCAAGGCACGAAAGTGTAGGAATATCAAGATATTGCTACGCTTTTGTAACGCAGTCAGGCAGGATGGATCGACGCTTAAA
>Ga0209345_10003529_pt1 | contig 16014 bp, 12 predicted proteins | sample Cruoilmetagenom7_FD_187294 | JGI IMG/M metagenome (GOLD analysis project Ga0209345, IMG submission 187294) | Oil polluted marine microbial communities from Coal Oil Point, Santa Barbara, California, USA - Sample 7 (SPAdes) (version 2) | ecosystem: Environmental > Aquatic > Marine > Oil seeps ... | reverse complement strand
TTGTTAAAAAATAATCAATTAATTCATTAATTTAATAATAGATAAGGATTTTAATAATGTTTATACATATATTTATTAGTTTTTATTAACTTCTACACCGTTGTTTGTAAAATTTTTTCAAATGGGAATAAAATATGTTTAACTGAAGAATGCCCTTTTAAAATATTGAGAACTAAAATAAAACAACAATAAAGCTATATGGTGAAATAAGATTATTCATGTTAAAAAACATATTGAGCTAACAAGAGAAGAAATCGAAAGATTAATCAAAGAAACTGAAGAGAGATTAAAAGAATTAGAAAAGTACGGTAAACATTCAGAATATATTAAAGAATTAAGTAATTTGGCATTCATGCAACTTGAAGTTGAACAATACACAAACTCAGAAAAAAATTTACAAGTTTGTTTAAATCATTTCAAAAAACAAAACGATAATTTAGGAAAAGCTGCTGTTTATGGGATTCTAGGAATTTTACATTTCACAAGTGGAGCATACCAGAAATCTATTGATTATTACAATATGGCACATGAAATTTATAAAGAGTTTAATCAGGTACAGGAACAAATTACTTGCTTAAAAGGAATAGGGATCAATCTAATTAAATTAAACCAATTTGACAAAGCATGTGATAATTTGCTTGAATGTAGCGCTTTATGTTCAGACAACAACGATATTTACAGCTTATTGACATGTTTAGGTAATTTAATTTATATTCATGAAAAACAAGAGGACTGGGAAGTTGTATTTGAATTATATAAAAAAACTCTCAAAGCTTTTAAAGAATTACATGATAATAGGGGCACTATCGTTTCCTATTTTAATTTAGGCATCCTGAAAAAAAGATGGAGCGATTTTAATCGAGCTATTAGATATTTTAAAAAAGGAACTAATATTGCAATTGATTCAAATTATATAGAACTAATCTTAAAAGGGTTAGGATATGTTGGGGAGATTTTGGTTTACCAAGGTAAGATTAATAACGCTAAAGAAGTTTATATTAAAGCATTAAGTGCTGCTGATAAATTTAAAGTAAAGAATTCTATTATTCAAATAAAAATTCTTTTAAAATCATTAGGATTAAATGAGGAAGAAATAGAAAAAGAGTTAAGGAATTATCGAAACCTTAGGATAAAATAGTAATGATTAATAAATTGGAAAATAATTACATTTCCAAACACAATTTAAAAAATTATAAATGAACGAATTTTCATTTTTAATTAAAGTAATCTTAATAAAAAACTTCGAGTGTTCACTTAGTAATGAAATATTGTCCATTTTGTAAGAAGCCAATTGAGCAATATTGGACGTATTGCCGTAATTGTAATAAGCCTTTAATTACAAACCTTGATAACGAATTAAATATAAGAGACTCTCACGATGAGGCTTCATTTTATACTAACAACTTTGAAGAAGATTATTATGATATCAACATTCTCGACGACGAGGTTGTTGAACGCGAGCTGAGCGAATTAGAAGATCAACTAGCAGAGAGCGAAAGATTAGGAAAAAATATGGGAGATCTTTTATTAAAGAAAGCAAGTTTATTTTATAAAAAAAGAGATTTCTCTAACGCCTTAAAAAATTTAGAGTTGGCGCTAGAAAACTTTCTTGACGAAAAAGAACTATTAAATATTGCCATATGCCATAACGAATTAGGTTTAATCCATGAAGAAACTGGATTTTTTGATCAAGCAATCTATCATTTTGATAGAGCTCTTATAATATTAGAAGATCTTGAAGATAATAAGAAGAAAATTCAAGTATTGAATAACTTAGGAAATGTCTATTATTTAATCAATGATTTAAAAAACTCCTACAAATATTATCAAAAAGCGCTAAATTTAACCGAAAAAGAAAACCTAGAATTAGACGCTATTAAAACTTCAAGTAATTTAGTTGAAATCCTAATGTCTTTAAAAGATTATGATCGCGTTACCAAAATATTGAAAAATAATCTGGAATTCTTTACAAAAGCCAACGATGTTTATGGAGTCATCCAAACTCGTATAAAGTATGGGAAATTATATTATTATCTTGGAGACGAGTATTATGACCAATCCTATCAGAGCTTTACCAATGCGTTAGAGCTTGTTGATACTATAAAAAACGAAATTTCTATTTTTATAAAAAAAAAATTAGAATGGGAATCTTTTCTCTATTTAGGAAAATTAAATTTATTATGGGATAACGATTCAGAGGCAGAACATTGCTTGTTAAACAGCTTAGAAGCAATAAGAACATTTGGAATTCGAGAAAATATTAAAGAAGGAATGGTTTTAGAAACAATCGCTAAGTTCTATTCGCTAAAAGGGGAAGATATTAAAGCAATTGACTATTATAATTATTCTAAAGAGATATACCAAAAATTTGGAGATAAACTCAAAATTGCTGAGATGAAATATGAAATCGCAAAAATTTTTCAAAACTACATTCAAAATGAACAAAAAGCAATACAATACTATGAAGAAGCTTTAGAAATTTTAGAAAGTTTAAATAATTTAGAAAAAGCTGCAGAAATTCGAAATAATTTAGGTGATATTTACATTTCAAAGGAATTGTTTGATTTAGCATTAACTAATTTTATGATAGCAAAAAAATTTTATGTTGAATTAGAGGATGAATATAACAAAAATCTCGTATTAGGGAAAATAAATTCATTGAAGGAAACTGAACCAAATAATTTTAGTCCATAATTTTTCCTCCTACTTTTCTAAATATCCAATCTAAGGATAGAAAGGATTTTCCAAACTTTTCCCAGAAATATATTATCGCAATAACGGGGTTAATATCTTTTCCAAAGTAAAGCGCTTCTCGAATACCTAATGTTAAAAACATTATAGTTAAACCGATTACAAGTCTTGCCCATCTCACCATTTTATAAGAGTAATAGCAAATAATTTGAGAGAACCCTAAAAAAAAAGAATGTTCCAACCCCATATGTTTTGAGGAAATCCGTAGTTAGCATTTAAAAGCAAATTATAAAAACTCCCTAATAAAATTAGGAAACTTCCCTGTTTTAAGATTTTATTTCGATTCGATTTTTCAGGAACGCGACCCATTTCTTTTTTTAATGTAAAGGAAACTGAGAAAGACGCCAAGAAAATGTATAAGGATGGACCAATAACCTCTAAAATAGTTAAAATAAAGCCATAAATATATTTTAGTTCATCTCCAAAATATAATCAATAATTAATAGTATTAGAAAAGAGAATTATTAATATTGAAAAACCCTTGGCGATTTCAATGCTCCTTAAGTTTACCGTAAAAAAATCACCTTCCTTAGTTAAAAATTAATTAATTGTTTTAGAAATAAATAAACTTAGGTGTCAATATCAAAATCTTCGCTTTTATAAACTTTTCTAGCAAATTCCTCGAATCCTATAGATTTTATGAAGTTAAAGGATGCTAAATTATCTTTATACACCTCACATCTTAGCTCTTTGATGCCTTTCTTTTTAAAGTAATTCCATGCTGCCATACCTATAACTGTCCCAAGCCCTTTACGTTGAAAACGAGGGATTACTCCTAGTCCTGCGATTATACCGTATTCATTTTTTGGTCCTTCATAATCTAGTATAACAAATGCAGCGTCGGATCCATATACCCTAGCGATTAAAAATATTGTTTCTGGATATTCAAAAATTGTTTTTAAAGATTCAATGGATATCATAGAGTAGGGAGTCGAGCTCGTAAGCCAACTTCGGTTATATAAAGCTGCAACGCTATTCAAATCTTCTACTTTAGCTTCTCTTATCTTGGCTCGAAGTATATTATGCTCCACTTTTTCTGTAAGCATCTCCTCAAATTCGGGAGTAATTTTAACAACGGGTAATTTCATTTGAATGTACTCCATTCCCGTTGTAGCTAAGTCGTTCTCGATTTCATCTTCTGTTTTATCTTTTTTTTCAAACGCTAGCATAAAGCTACGAACTTTTCTTTTCTTTAAACTTATTTTTGAATCTGTCATGATATGCTAGATTTTATTATTTGAATTAGTCAACTAGTATTATTAAGTGATCAAAAAATTAAAAGGTTTTATGGTGTAATAATTTTATAACTCAAAACCTTCTTTGCGATATACTTTTTTTCCAAATTCTTCGAAATTTAATCCTTTAATAAAATTATAAGATATTTGATTATCCTTATAAACTTCACACCTTAATTCCTTCAAGCCTTTCTCTTTAAAAAAGTTCCATGCTGCCATACCTAATATAGTACCTAATCCCTTACCTTGAAATCGCGGTAGGACCCCAAGCCCCGCTATAACTCCAAATTCTTTATTTTTACCTTCAAAGTCTAAAATAATAAATCCTCCATCAATACTGTAAACCTTTGCTATAAGAAATACTGTGTCTGGGTCGCTAAATATTTTTTTTAGAGTTTCGCGCTCTATAGGCCTAAAAGGTGTCGAGCTAGTTAACCAAGCTTTATTATAGATATTTTTAACGATTGCAAGATCCTTTTCTGTTGCTTCACGGATTTTAGCGTGAAAAATCTTATGTTCAATCTTTTCTTTTAAGGAATTCTCATATTCCTTAGTAATTTTGTTGATAGGTAATCTCATTTGGAGATAAACCATCCCTTGATCGAGAATCTCTTTTTGGAGTTCGCTAATATTACCCTTTTTACCACTTTCTTCAATGTGGAAAAAATAAGTTCTTAAGGCTTTCTTTTTAAGATCTAGTTTCCTCTTCAAACCTGTACCTTTTCGACTCATCTTATTCTAAAGAAGATTTAGGGTTTTAATATCAAATTTAAATTACTTCTTATAGATTTTTCGATTTCATCATTTATTATAGCACGACTTCTTAAAATTGAGATTCCTTGTTGAATTTTTTTGGCCAAACTTTTATCATCAATAAAATTTTGATTTTCGCTCGAAAATTCAAAATTAGATCTTAAAGCCATGTCTTCTTCAATTCTTTCGCTGAATGTTTTTTTAAAATTAACCATTGTATCAGAAATTTCTTGATAAATATTATTTGGGTCATTTGTAACAATACCAGGGAGAATTAGTTCCATTTTTTCTTCCATCGTATCTTTATCTTCAATAAACATAACATATAATGGCATATAAATCCACTGAATTGGTCGGGAAAATATTTCTGATTGATCGTCGTTTAATGACCAAGATAATAAGTCTTTTGCTTCTTGTAGACAATTTCCATTACTAGTTTGAATAATCTTTTTTATTTGTGAATACAGTTCTTCTAACCTTGTTCGTATAAACTCAATTTCTAAAATTTTTTCTTGCTTTTCTTTTTCAAATGCAGATAAATCTTTATCTCTATCTTTTAACTTAAGATCTAACGACGAACCAAACTCCTCTAATTTTTTCTTTGCTTCTACATCAATTTGGAACGCTCGTTCTTTAAACTCCACATATTTTTGAGTTAGTGAAGTTACCATACTAACAAAATTATTACCTTCATTTATTAAATACTTAAAGTGTTTCTCAAAAGGTTCAGTAAGATCGTTAAAAACCCTACTCTTTAACATCTCACTTTGAGTATAGAATTTGTTCTTTTTAACAATCTCTTCTAATTGCCTTTCAGCTGTCTTAAATAATACTGATATGTTTTCAATTACTTTCTTTTTTTCATTAACCATCCATTGCTCGCTTTTATCGCTTTCTAACGTAATTTGATCTTTCATCTGATTAGAGTCAATTATCTGGGATGTCTTATTTATTTGAGAGGAGTAGCGGATATTTATATCTTTGAATTGAACGTTTAAATCAATTAACCATTTGTCTACTTCTTTTCCAATTAATTCAATCTGAGTGTCCCATCTTAAAGCATTTCCTTTCATATAATCAATTGAATTTCGATATTTTTCCGCAATATCTAAAGCTTGTTCAGTCGTAAAAACCGTCTCTAAAGGCATATATTCCGAAACTGGCTTGAATTCTATTAAGGGTAATAACTTTGTTAAAGTTTGAAGGAATTCTGGATTAACTAATGCGATAATTTTTAACTTCTGAAATCTTGATTCTTCCCCTAAGCCTATCTCTTCTGCTTCTTTATCAATATAGGATAAAACTTCAATTATTTTGTTTAATTGTTCAAATTTCGTAAGATTCTCAATATTTCTCAAAAGGTGTCCTACTTTAGGCTGTCTTGGAGGGTTAGAGAGCTTTCCTTTTTTTGAAAAAACCTCTAACCCATCTAAAATTATATGTGTACCAATAGCACCTTGGACACAAAGAAATGGCCATAATAATCTAGAAAATGATATAACCCTATCATTATGTTTTAAATTCTTTGTTAACAAATAAAACGCTAATGCTAATTCGTCATATTCTTTAATTGGGGGTAAATTTTGGTGAGTTGTAAATAAGGGTAAGATCTGCTGATTGCCATGGATTGACATAAAATGAGCTCTTCCAATTTTAATTTAGTTAATTATTACTGATTAAAAATATCTAATTCATCATTACTAAAAATTCTATTTTTTTTTGAATTGATTTTCAAATTTTTCTTTGCAAAAATTATAATAGAAAATTTGGAGATTTATTTTAGTTGTTCGTAATGATTACCGATTACAATTATCAGCAATGATAGCAAGATCAACAATGGAGGCAAAAGAGCTCTTACGTGATAAAACCCAACTGTATCCAGTAAACCTTGAGCTATTCTTCCAATAAAATAAATGAAAAACCCTATTGCGTTTAAGGCGTAAGATCTCCTTAGAACCCCAAATGTTTTTAAAGCTAAATACACAAATAGGATTGGAATAACTATTACCATTAAAGGTAAAAAAATAAAGTTGAGTACAAATCTGCCTGCGGGATAACCCAATATTGTTATTAATTCAATACCTACATTATAAGGGGCTTTATTAAAATCTGGATCCATGAAAAGCGAGTCAGGTAAAGTAAGTGCGAGAATTCCTATTACAATTGGGAAGAGGATCAATAAGATCTTAAATGTTATTCTTACTTGATTTTTTCTTAAAAACATTTTAACTTTGAATTTTAAATCCTCCTTTTCTGATGGTTTTATTTCTTCAGTAAATGAAGGAAAAATCAAAGTACCAAAAACGCCCATCAAACAAGCTATGCCCAACCAAGTAGAAAATGTAGCTAATCGATATAGAATATTAAGTAATCCAACTAGCTCTAAATTGGGCATCGTTCCTAAGAGTTCTGGAATGTAAAAATAATATGTAATAAAAAAAACTCTTCCAGCAGCTAGAAACAAGAATAATAGTGAAAAATATAACCAATAAAATTTTTTAGAGGTTCTAAATCTCATCAAAAAGAAATATGCAAATATGAGAAAATAAAAACCTACTATTGCGTAGTAAAGACCCGACTCTACTGCGTCCCAAATATCGAAGTACTGGAAGTTTCCTTGAAAAATCATATTTAATCAAACACCAATTTTATTCTACAATTTAATTTGATTTAATAACTTAAAATTATAATAATACTATCTTTTAGTTATATAAAAATTTATATTATTAAATTAGATTCTCAAAACTGATTACTACATCAAAACTAAGGAATAATCTTAAAATACAAATATTATCGATAATTCTAAAAACTATTATTATAAAGTTTTGATTAAAAATGAAGATCGAGGACAATATTGATACATTTAATTCATTACTTCGACGACGTGGATTTATTTGGGGGCCTTTTCCAGAGATATATGGTGGTTTGGCGGGATTTTATTCGTACGGTCCAGCTGGAAAAGCTTTAAAAAATAATGTGATTTCAATTTTTAGGCGCGAACTCCGAGCTTTTGGTTTTAGTGAGGTCGAATGTCCTGAAATTTTACCTAAAATCGTATGGGAGGCGTCAGGACATTTAGAACGTTTTATTGATCCAGTTATCCGGTGTAAAAAGTGTAAAACGATGATAAGAGCCGATAAATTTCTCCAAGAACAGCTTCCAGATCAAACGATTGATGGATTATCTTTTGAAGACATGGACAAATTAATAGAACAACATGGTTTTACTTGTTTAAAATGTGATACTCCGTTTGGAAAAATTGAAGAATATAATTTAATGTTAAAAACATCGGTCGGTAATAATGTTACCGCTTATTTACGACCAGAAACCGCAACAACAACTTACTTATTGTTTAATCGATTGAACCAGGACGCACGAAGGCAATACCCTCTAAAAGTTTTTCAATACGGAAAGGCTTATAGAAATGAAATATCTCCTAGACAACAAGTTCTTCGCATGAGAGCTTTCGAACAATTTGAAATCCAGTTATTTATTGGGAAAGAGCAAGAAATGAATTTTGAAGAATTTGAAGGGATAAAGAACACTAAATTACCATTATTGGACTGGAAATCGCAAGAAAGTAAAATAATTATTCCAAGTAGCATATCCCTAGAAGAAGCAATAAACACAGGTATTCTTAAAAAACCTGCCTTTGCTTACTGCCTATTTTTAGGATATTACCTCATCTCGAAATTGGGATTTCCAGAGAAAACAATTAGATTTAGGCAACATTCTCCCAATGAAATGGCTCACTATGCAGACGATGCGTGGGATTTAGAAATTAACACCAAACAATATGGGTGGGTAGAAATTTGTGGAATTCACGATAGAACAGACTACGATTTAAAAAGGCATGGAAGCTTTTCAAATCAAAATTTTGAAATTCCAATGAGTAAGGATACGAATTTAAAAGAAATCCCCCAAATTCTTGAAATTGCTTTTGGTCCCGATAGAATCGCATATTCTCTCCTTGAAACTGCCTTTAATGTTGAGGATGAGAGAATAATTTTAAAATTAAATCCTCAACTTGCCCCTAACCTTGTTGCTGTATTTCCATTAGTAAGAAATAAAGAAAATATTGTAAAATTGGCGAAAAAAGTACATAAACAAATACTTAACAATCGAAATACTTCATTTTTTGATTCAGCAGGATCAATTGGAAAGAGATATAGAAGACAAGACGAGTTAGGAACGCCTTATTGCATAACTATAGATTACGATTCTTTAGATGATAATACGGTTACCCTTAGATATAGAGACACTATGGATCAAAAGAGAGTATCAATTTCAGAAATTCTGAAAATAATCGATAAAAATTAAGAAAAAAATAATGTTGAAATATCCTTAAATAACAGAGGTTTTCAGAAAAAAATATTAAAGAGAAGAACATTTTTTTTAAAACTATACTGATATTAAAAAATAATTTTATTGTTAAAAGATTTATTATGAATTTTATCAATGTTTTTGCTCTAAAAATGAAAGGTAATAAAGGATTTAGAAAAACTAAAGTATTTTTATGTACTTTCTTCATCTTTATGTTCGTATTTAATGTATTATACTTTAATGATAATTCCTTTCAAAATATTAATCCTCATAACGATTTTTTTTCTCATGATAATGTTGAATTTAACGCCGATAACATAAATCTTGCGGTGGGTCCAGAGATTTTCCAAGACCCATTTAAAGTTAATTTTAGTGATATTTGGGATTTTTTTAAAGCTAATTACGAATCTGATTTATCTATAGATATAGAAACATATTTTCGAGAAGGAGATGAAATGGGAGTTATAATCGATGATAAAATATATCCCATTGACAATTTGCTTTTATATAAAACCCTATTAAAAGATAATACGGATGCATTTGAAACGTTTGATACATATTTGAAATTAAAAGAGTCCCCTTTATGGTATCAAAGCAGTACTGAAGAGGATGCTTATGGTTTCGTAAGGGCAGTTGATAACACTACGGGTCAAATATTTGACGACAATAGATATTTAACTGACAATCTTATGCCGATCTCTCTATTAATTGAAAATATTGGCAACGACATCAACAGTTTTACCATTAATAGCATTTATCCGAAGGATTCTATTGAAGAGATGTTTAATTTAATTAATTCCTCTCAATATTGGGACGATACTTTTGAAGGATTCTACGATCATAACTCAACAGATTACAAATACGCAGAAAGTAATATGTATGCGGTATTAGCCATGCTTCAAATTCACCGAATTTACGAAGAGCTTAATCTGAATAGTGTTATAAAGAATAGAGCTCTTGAATTGGCAAATATTACAATCAACAAACTTTTAGATGAGTTATGGGACGCTACTAATGGCGGATTTGAAAGTTATGGTAAAAATGATTGGTCTTCTGAAACGGGAAGCACAACTAAATATTTACAAACCAATGCTTTAGGCATTATTACTCTATTAGAATATTGGATTGATTCTGGAATGCAAAATGATTCCATCTATTTACAACGAGCGACTTATTTGTTTAACAAATTAGACATATTATGGAATGGAACTGCAAATGCATATGAATATAGTCGAACTGACATCTGGGGGACTTGGGGGGCAGAAAACTTTGAAATTGATTTAGAAACAAATGCAGTTATGATGTCGGCTTGTTTAAAACTTTTTGAATATACAGGAAATATTACCTATTACGATAGAGCTTGGCAATTATATAACACTTTTGAAAATTCCTTTTACGACGAAGCAGTTAGTTCTTATAAAACATCAATATATTCTCCAGTAGATAACGACAAGAATTTTCATGCAAACCTTATCTTGTGTGAAGCTTATTTAAACGCATATGATATATATAGCAGTACAACGCTAAACTCGTTTTATAACGTAACTAGTGAAATTCCTGATTACATGTTTAATCAAGACACTCTAAACATTACCAGTATTTATTCTTTTATAAAATCTAATCAATATTACAATGTTACAACAAAAACCTATGAGCAATTTACAATTGAATATAGTATTGACAGTGCAACTATTAGTTATATCTTCAAAAATCCAGAAAAGGTCATCTTGAACACAACGACACAACAAATCATTGAAAATTCTACAACTTTGTTATATGATATAACTGATATGTTCGAAATTAATAATGGGTATTACCTCCAATTATTTGTTAATTGTTCTAATTTTGGCACGGTACACATTCTAAAACAGTTTAATGTAATTTCTGGATTGATAAATCACGTGATCCAGGGTTTGCCGGATATATTATATCAAGGTCCTGTTTCAAATATTATAATTCCCGTCAATAACACCCGCAATAACGACATAAATTTAACAGTCTACCTGGAAGGGGACAATATAATTAATGAAATTCAAGATATTACTTTAAATACTCTCGTTTTAACTAATGTTTCATTTAACCTTGCTACTACCCTCGGAGCCTCTATAGGACCCCATACACTTAGCATTACTTTTAAAAACGGGAACATTAAATATTTAGAAATAGTTGAAATTATTGAGATTGGGCAATCATTTGACTATACTAATTTAATTTATGAAAGTTATATCGTAAGTGGAGAAAGTGCGTTTGTGTCAATGAATTTAATTAATTTCCTACCCAATAATATTCAAACATTTAATGTGAGTTTCTATGAAGATGATTCCTTAATTCTTAAAGAAGAATCACTTTTACTTGAAAACGAAATCAAAAATGTCTATTATAATTTGAATCTTACTGATACTGAAACACATCTTGTTAACGTAACAATGGAAATTTCGAAGAGTTCTACAGTCTTCTACACTATGCAATTTTATGTTGAAATTATTCAAAAATTTGAAATATTAAGCGTATCCTTTCCTGAAATTATCTCCCAAGGCGTTGCTGCTCAGTTTATTATGATTATTCAAAACAATCAAGAACGATCAGAATCCTTTACGCTATATATGAATGGAGCCCCTGTAAAAACCAATATTGATGGATTGGGACCGGGGTCTAATATGATTGTTGCTGAAGTAATTCCTAGTATAAATCCGTATAATTTTGGAATTGTTTCTTATACATTTGAATTGAGAGACGGCTCTGGTGAAACTGTTGCGCAATATTACTTCGAAGTAAGATTAGAATTATCACCTATCAATTTAGTTTTCTTTTATATTGTTCCAATATTAATTCCAATAGGCGTAATTCTACTATATAAAAATAAAGAGATTAAACACAAATTATTAAGAAGATGATTGAAAAATGATTAGACAAAAACATTTTATTAGCATTTTTTTGGTATTATTAACTTTTACTGCTATATTGTTTAACTTTTGGGTTATTTCAATAAATTATAATAGCGAGTACTTTAATAACGAAAAAATTAGTGACGGTAGTGATTTTAACATTGTTTTTGATTTAAAAAATTCTGATAACGGAAACCCACCTTTAAATTATTCGTCAATACATCAAAATGCAACAATAATTTATAGGTTATTTGAATCTTTACAATTTGACATCAACGCCTCTGATTTTTCTAACCCAAACTACACTGTTATGCAAATCCATTATGAAAATAACGTAGTAGAAGAATTTAACATGGATCATGTTACTGAAAGCAATTTTACTTTTATATACAACCCCGGATATGACGCCCCATTAGGGTTTTACAATGTAAGTTTCTTTATTTACAACGCCTCTGCTTTTCTCTTAAGTTCGTCAGTTAAAATTACTAACTTCACGATAATAACCAATTATTTGTTGGTTCTTAACAGCCCAGAATACGGTAAAGGTGAAACGCTCTACGCTGAATTAGTTGTAGAAGATGGTCCTCAATCGTATGACTTTGATTGGAACATAACTATAGTTGATAACGACAATGAAACTCTTCAAAATATTATTTTTGATGTTGGTAATAATCTAGTGCAATTTTCTTTTGAAATTGACGACAGATTTAATCATACCAATAAGATTTATTACATAAAAATCAATATGTCAGATACCTCGAATAACATTAAAGAAGCAGCGTATTTTCCTTTTAAAGCTTTAAATTCTTTACCGGAAATAGATATTTCGACAATAACTTTTTCACCAAACACGATAAAGAGAGCTGAAGATTGTACTCTTACGCTAAATGTTACCGATGTTGATATTTATACTTTACCGGAAAATTTAAGCGTCTTTATGACAATTCAAAGTCTTTTTGGTGAAGATTCACCTATTGAATTAACTAACAATAATGATTGGACTTTTACAACAACATTTTCCATAGGTATAAATAATCCAATAGGAAAATATCAAATTGTTATCGAAGCAAAAGACCAATATGATGGAACGGATTCCTATACGGCTTCCTTAAATGTTGAAAATAATGCTCCTAAAATTCATAACTATTCAGTGAATGGATTTAGTATGAATCAGAGTGTTTCAGTTAATTATGGCGATGATTTCATTTTTACTTTTAATGTCTCTGATGTGGAAAACACGATTGCTTATATTACGGTCTCTATTTTAGACGAAGAATATAATTGGTATAATATTTCAAAAGCATATTCGCCCAGCATGAACATTTTAATCAGAACGGAAGATTTGATAACTGGTGTTTGGTATGTCTATATCTCTGTGACAGACATGGATGGTGCAATTACTTATCTAAATTCAGATTATGATTTAGCTCCACAAGAAATTAGGATAATCCCTGATTTAATAACACCCATTCTTCCATGGATTGGTATTGCGATTGGTATTCCGATTGGTGTTTTGGTTAGTATTGGTTTATTGTATGGAAAATTTAAGATTAAAAATATCCAATCAAAAGATGTTACCCCAAAAAAGCCAACTTCTGAAAAAAAATCTAAAAAACCTAAAACTAAACCTTCTAAAAAAGAAGTTGTAAAGGAAGAAGAAGCTAAAGTTGACCCTCAAGAAACAAAAGATATACCAAAAGAACCTCAAAGAAAAATAAAAAGAAAATTAAAATAATTTTTTTTTTTTAAAATTTACTTTCAAAACATTATTTCTAATTTTTTAGTGGTTTAAGCTAAAATATCATATAATCTATATTGAAATTTTCCTAGCTTACCGCCATAATTTCCTGCACTGATTTTTGAAACACCCGGGACTTGAACAGACGCTTTAATCCCTAACTTCAAAGCTTCTTTTATAACTTCTTCATTAGCACCGTCAAGGATTACTTCGTACACGTAATTATCTTTCTCTCCGAGTAAAGAATTCTCAGTTTTTCCTCGCAGAGTTGGACAAAGAGGATCGTTCGTTGAAGCGTTTAAAAAACTATATTGTGATCCTACTTTTGAACCAGACCGTGCGATCCCGCCTGGAAAAGGAGCTATTATATTTTCTAAATCTTTTATTGCATCAATAGCTTTTTCTGCAGCTTCTAAGGCTGCCTTTTGAGTTTCACCATAAATTAAGAAATTTCCTCCCGCGATTCCTTTTCCAACTTTGAATGTGCTTTGAACGATAAATTCACCATCCATAACGGGAATTTTCCACGCTTCAAAAGGATAGACTCCTTCTATTTTTTCTTCAAATTTATCACCGAAAAATTTTAGCTTATATCCTGTTTTTATTTCAAATTCTTTCTCTGGAACAAGAGAAACATTAAGTGCGTCAAAGCAAGCTGTTGTTGGGCATGTTAATATACATTGACCTATTCTATTCAATAAGACACCGTCCATTTTATCTTTTTTAGTCTTAAAAAACATCAATACAACTCCAGGTCGGTTATCGGGTGTTTTTTCAGCAGAAACAAATACATCTATACCTGCTTCTGAATCGCAGTGTATTGTTGAAGTCCCATAACCAGTTGCGACTTGAGCAACAATTTTCGCCCATTTTTCATTTATGGTAGTTACTAAAATTCTAGTAAAAACAGCTCCAAACGCTTCACAGAACGTATCTTCAATTTCTACTCCATTTATTTCCATTTTTTAATCAACAATTCTATTTTGCTATTTTAAATACTAATGTTTATTATAAATTTTAATAGAGCTCAATAACATATAAAATTTTTAAGAAAAAAAGCTAAAAATTTTAATTAGTTATCAATTTAAGAAATTCATAATAGAATCTTTATGATTTTTAATAAATTTAAAGTTGTCAAAAATGAGTGAAGGAAAAGTTTTAAAGATTGGTATTCTAAAGAACGGAACGATTGGTTCCTCGTTATTACTTGCTTTTTTAATGGATGAAAGGGCTGAAGCTTCTCGAATTAAAGTGCGAGAAGTTACCTCGGGAGCGAAGATGAACCCCCCAGAGGAATGCGTAGAAACTATGAGAAAATTGTTGGAATTTGAACCGGAATTAATCTTAATGTCCAGCCCAAACGCGGCATTAAAAGGACCGAAAGCAGCAAGAGAATTAGCTGGAAACATTCCTACGATTATAGTCTCTGATGCCCCTGCAAAAAAGGCTATCGAAGAATTTAAAGAAAAAAACATGGGATATATAATAGTCGGCTGTGACTCAATGATAGGAGCAAGACGTCCATTTTTAGACACTATCGAGATGAGTTGTTTCAATGCAGATCTATTAAAAGTTCTTGCGATTACTGGTGCTTTTAATATTATAACTAACGAATTAAATAAAGTTATAATGGATATGTTAGAAGGGAAGGCTCCTACTTTACCTCAAATCGAGATTAAAGCCTCTAATGCTACAGAGGCAGCAGGTTTTTCAAACCCTTACGCCCGAGCTAAAGCGATTGCAGCTTTCGAATTAGCAGCTTCAGTTTCTAAGATTACAGGAAGAGCGTGCTTTGTTTTAAAAGAAAGAGCAGAATATATGCCTTTATTGGCTGCATCTCATGAAATGATGAAAACCGCTGCTGAATTATGCACGCAAGCCAGAGAAATAGAAAAATCTAACGACACAGTATTGAGAACGCCTCATCATGCTAAGCAACATCTTTTAACCAAGAGAAAACTACACGAAAAAGAAGCTTAATTATTATTAAAATATATTTTTTAAAAAATTCTTATTTTTTTAATTTAATTTCTAAAAATAGGCAATAATACTAAAAAAATTAAGGGAATCCTCTTAAAACAATTTTTGGATTCCCTTTATTTCAGATTTTAATAAATATATTAAGGTTTCTATATATTGTCTATTAAATGAGTCTTTCTCACGAATAGCATTATACGCATTTAAATATTCATTTAATTGTGTTTCTTTTTCATTTATCTCCGCTTCAAAGTAACCTCGAGCAAATTCAGATATAAATTCACTTTTAGAAGATAGAACGATTTTTTCTCCAAAACTATTTACTTCATTAACCAAACTTATCACCATTATA
>Ga0209345_10003528_pt1 | contig 16017 bp, 28 predicted proteins | sample Cruoilmetagenom7_FD_187294 | JGI IMG/M metagenome (GOLD analysis project Ga0209345, IMG submission 187294) | Oil polluted marine microbial communities from Coal Oil Point, Santa Barbara, California, USA - Sample 7 (SPAdes) (version 2) | ecosystem: Environmental > Aquatic > Marine > Oil seeps ... | reverse complement strand
GAGACACTCATCCTGTGTGGAGCGGCCGGCTACGCTGCCCAAGAGCGCGTCCAGGAAGACCCCGGCCGCTACGTCCCGCGCAAGTTGCGCGAGTGGGCCGAGGCACGCCTGAAGGAATTCGACGAGGGCCTGACTCGCCTGGCCCGCCGCGAGGCTTCCCGACACAGCGGCATAGCCCCAGGCCCCACGCTCGACAGGTGGGACGACGAAGGGACAGGGTGGTACTAGATGGCACTCGTGGCCAAAGAGTGGACACAGCGAGAGTGGATCCAATCCCAGGTAGAACTCTTCCACAACCGGGGCGACTTCTACAACCTCTCCGGTCTCTCACCCGACGTCATCCGCGAAGCGCTAAAGCGTTCCCCTGCCTGGTCCAGCCACCTCACGCACGCCGGGCTGACCGGCGTCAAGGGGATGTTCTACGACGAGAACAACAAGCGCTACGTCCTGCTGGGCACCAACGCCGACAGTCACCTCGCCAGCACTTACTTTTCTTCCTCCTGGGTCGCTAAAGGCACCATCTACGAACTCTCCGCCGCCACTTCCGGCCTAGCAGGCCTCTCTCAACGCAACGTTGCCTTCTTCGGCGGCTACCTCTACGTAATCGGCTTCGACTCCCACGTCTACCGAGGCAGCTCCTACACCAGCACCCTTAGCGACTTCTACGCCACGGCCGACGCCCGCTGCCTCGCCCCCTTCGGAGGCCGTATGTACATGGCTTCCACCTACGGCAAAATCTGGCGACTAAACGACGCCGACAACGCTTTCGAAACGCACTACGACTCCATCGCCAATTTCTACCCGCTCTACATGACCGCATTCCGCGGCTACCTGCTCATCGTAGGCGAGCAGGACGACGGTACGATCCACTTCTACCGCCTTTCACAATCCGCCAGCGGTAGCAATCCCAACGTCCTGCAGGAGCTCGCCAAAATTTCCGCTACCCTGACCGACTACGGCACCTACGGTTGCCTCTTCGCCCTGCACAACGACCAACTCTACTTCTCCCCCGGTCCCTACACCAACCCCGACAGCACCAAGGTGCTCGACATCTACACCTTCAACGGCAGTCAGGTCAAGCGCATCGCCCAACTACCCGCCTCCACCGCCAGCCCCGCCGCCGCCGGCCTCGTCCACTGGCGCGGAGAACTCATATTTTACGCCCCGGCCAGCAGCGGCACTCAGAATTACAAGATGCTCCTCGGAAACCAGTTCGTAGACGCCGTCCCCGGCACGATCAACGTAACAGGTCTGTCCGCCATCGCCGCCAATCTCGGCAATGAACTCGTCACCGTCGGCCTGGACGGAAGCTCCAATGAAGGCATCCACCACGCCGGAGGATCCGACCTGCAAGACGGTCACCTCATCACCGCCCGCCTGGACATGGACCACCCCGGCTTCCAAAAGCGCCTCGATCGCATCGTCGTACTCCTGAACGGGGCCGCAACCGATTTCAAGATAGTCATCAAGTACCGCACAGACGACACCAGCTCCTGGACAACCACCGCCACCGCCAACAACACCCGCCGCGCACTGGCCGACAATCTGAGCACGCACTTCTACACGCTACAATTGAGAATAGAACTGGACGACGACACCGGCGCAGGCAATCAGGACATCCGTATACTTGCGGTCTCAGTAATCTACAGCATCTAAGGAAACCAACCATGAACATGCCAGGCCCCCCCCGTCCCCTTCCATACAAGCCTGATCCTCCACCTCCTCCCGATCCACGCACAGACAACGACGATAACCTGCTGTACTCCAACAACAATCCCGAGGGCGATCCCTGTCCCATCTGCGCCCCCGACATCGGCCGGGTATTCGCTCCCGGCACCGAGCCCCACGTGCCACGACACCCTAATTGCTACTGTTACTACGTTCCCACCAAGAGATCACCCTCACCACCGAGGTGAAATTATGGCACACGTAGACCTACCAGACGCCGGACGCATCCCCCACTTCGAGATAGATGACATACTCGAACAACTACGCCCTGCACCCCTTGAGGTCACCGGCGCACGCGACACGCCAGAGGCAGCACTTGCAAACGTCCTCACCGTGCTCGAGCGCCTGGGTTTGATCACCGACAACACTACCGCAACCTAAAGAGGGAGTAAGAAGTAGGGAGTAAGAAGTAGGGAGTAAGAAGTAGGGAGTAGGACTCAGGACGTAGAACTCACCACATACAACGGAGGACTCACAAATGACAGAGAACTTACTACGAAACGGAGACTTCGAAGCCGACTGGGGAGAGGAAAAAAGCCATCGCTGCTTGATAATCCCGTTCAACGACGAGCCCTACCTGCGCCCTGTAGACAATATCTTCACCCCACCGGCCTGGACCACGTGGTTCATCCACGAACCGGGCAAGTGGGATCAACCCGAGGTGCGCGACGCCTGGGCACACGCCGATCCGCACCGCGTACACAGCGGCCACAAGGCTACACTGCTATTCACATTCTGGCGCAGACACTGGGCTGGCTTCTACCAGCAGGTAAAGGTCACCCCCGGTGTTGAGCTCTTCCTCTCCGCCTACGCGCACGCGTGGAGTAATACCAACATCCCCGGTCACGACAACTGCACCGACAAAGCACGTTGCTCCGCCGGTGTTGGCACTGGGTCTTTTGCCATGCCTCTGCCCGAGGCCCACCCGCTCACCGGTGACCCCTGGCTCGACGCTGTACAAAACTTCGCCTTTCGCATCGGCATAGACCCCACCGGCGGCACACATCCTCTGGCCGACACGGTCATCTGGAGCACCCCATGGCACATCTACAACGAATACCACCGCCTCACCGCAGAGGCAGTAGCAGAAGCAGACGTTGTGACGGTCTTTTTGTCATCTGTCACCCAGTGGCCCTTCAAGCATAACGACGCCTATTGGGACAGTGTAGAACTAACACAAGTTGGAGGAATCGAGGAAATGAGAGGACAGCCACGAGTACAGTACGAACGAACCTACGTCCTGCTACCACCAAACGCAGATCACATCTGGGCCGGGGCAGTCATCGAGGCCACGTGGGACACACGGCGCTGGACCCTGGGCGGCAGCGCGGACGACGCCGGTATCGGTGACCTGGACGTCCGGAGGATCGTAGCCGTCAACCCGCAGGAATGGGGTGATCTCTCTGCATTCTACCTCGAACACTATCCCAACATCGAGTACATCCCCGTGGAAGCAACAACACCAGAGATACTCGTCGAGGCACTGAGGAGTCTCAAATGAACCAACTTTCCACCATAATTCAGCATCTGAACATAGGCGCAAGCCTCAAGGAGTTGCCCGCATGACCAACGAGATGACCCGACTAATCCAGCGCCTCAATGGCGGAGCTGGAATCACCACCAACTCCCAATACGCTTCCCTCCAGGCCAAACTCCTCACGGCCACCAAGCAACCCACCGATGATCTCAACGACACTGAATTCACAATCACCACTCCCACCTACTGCGCTCTCCTCCAAATCACCTCCTCATTCACCACACCCCCCCAGTTCCTACAATGCAAGCCGCCCTGGGCCAACAAACTCTACTCCCCCACCGGCTCCCTCACCTTCTGCAAGGCCGGCTGCCTGGTATGCTCCACAGCAGCACAAGCCGCCGACGCAGGCTACGACGTCGACCCCGCCACCTTCGCACGCGCCATCGCCAACAAGGGAGCATTCACAGGCAACTACCTCCAACACCCAACCGCCATCACCCGCGCTTTCCCCCGCCTTCTTTGGCACAGAGCCAACGACCCCACCTTCTGGTCACCACGCTACAAGCGCAAGGAAACCAGCCTCATCCACTGGCGCGAACAACCCGCCGACCTTGAACTTCTACAAGCCCTTCTCGGCAAGCAACACGTCGTGCTCGAGGTAGACTACGACCCACAAGACAACGACGTGGATCAACACTTCGTGCTGGCTTACGAGTACATCCCGGATCCAGCCGGCGGGCTCAACGATGACCTCAGAATTATGGACCCGATGGCCGGTTACACATCCATCTTATCATACTTCAACCCCCACTGGCTCAACGACTGGATGAGGCGCAACAAGATCACGAAGGTAATGCGCACAATCACCGGCGCACGAGTTTGGGAAATCGTGGAATGATCCACGCTTGCCTCGCGGCCGGCCTCACAGCCGGAATATGCAACGCCTTGCCAGCAGACTTCCACCCGCCACCACCGCCGCCACTCCCAGCCTACGCCACCCAGCAGTGGATCCACTACGCCGCGTCCATCGTTGCGGGTGAAACCGTCCCCCACTGTGAGATCTGCCACCTGTGGATTGCCTGCACCATCCGTAGAGATGTCGAGCGAGGGTACCACCCCTGGGCGCTCCACCCGGGACGCTGGCACGGATACCGCACACCCTCACCTTGCCACATAGCAGCAGTAGAGGCAGCCCTCACAGAACAAGGCTGCCTCTCAGTTCCCGTCTGCGCTTACCTCGGTAATCTAAATGACTACCGCTACTGGTCCGCCGGACGTCTGGCCCAAGACGTTTTCTGCCACCTGGTGGGGAACGCACGCGGTGCTATCGTCTGCGTCCCACCACCCAGTCCAACCACGCCGTCACCCGCTCCCAGTACCTCATCCACAGCCAAGCCACGCCCACGCCAGCCAGCATCACCAGCACCTGTAAGACCACGCCGATCGGGTCACCTGCCATAGGCAGGTGAATGAGACCTGTATCCCAGAGCACCAGCCAGCCAAGCAGAAGACCAGGGATAAGCGAAAACTTTAAGGTTTGCATTCGTATTTGCCTATTGACAACGCCCTCAAGGTATGGTACAATGTACATTGTACCATTTCACCAGACCGTTCACCGGCTAGCTACGTAAATCGCTCCGTGCAATGCGGAGAAGCGGCCAACGGGCGAAGGTTGTAAAAACGCACGGTAGCATCCAAAACGCGATAGCCCTCACGCGAGACGAAAGTCGCCATGCCTGGGGGAAGGGTAAGATAGCAGAAGTAGCGAACCTGCTAGGCTACAAAATACGCAGTAGGAATGAAGACCGGGATATGGACGGTCTGGTGAAAGCATAAAATTGTACCACATAGGAGGGCTAATGGACAAAAGCAACCGCTTCAAAGCACCACACAAGAAGAGAGCCTACGAACACGCACTCAAGACCGCCAGCACACTCAGCGACGCCCTTCTCTGGAGTCCAGTTGCCCACCTCGCGATCACAGGCCCCCGCGACGTCGTCGCCAAGGCTATCAGAGTCACACGAGGACGGAGACGCTAAATGCCCAAAAAAAGCATCCGGGTTGAGATAGACGAAACGCTCCACCAACGCGTGCGGTTCAAAGCACTCACTCAAAACACGACAGTAGCCGCCCTTGTCCGTGAGAAGTTGCGGCAGTATGTAGAGGAAGAGAAACCAATCGTGCTCCCACCCAAACTTCAACCCACCGGCAAAATAGTCAAAAAGTAAAACGTAGGCTGCCGACCCCGGCCAGGGCCGGCAGCCTTTCGCCCCGCTGTACCTTAACAAGCACGGGGCAGGTGACCCGCGCAGGACTCGAACCTGCAACCAAGGGATTAAGAGTCCCTTTGTCGGAGCGTTCACCTACCCACCTTATCATTGACCAGACTCAATTTGCGAGTAGCCGCCTTCACACGCTCACGGTCCTGATTCGCATAGAACATCGCCGTTGTCCTCACATCCTCATGCCCTAACTTCTGACGGGCCAACTCCAAGTTTGCCCCATCCGTCCACGTTTGACCAACCAAGTGCCGAATCGACTGAGGATTGAAACGCCCTTCAATCCCCGCCTCACGCGCCAGGCGGCGCAGCACACCATAAACACCACTCGCACTTAAACTTTTACCACGATACCGCCCAACCCACACAAAATCGTGATCCACTGCCGGCCGCACCGCCAGCCACTTCTCCAACGCCTCTACCGTAACCTCAGTGAAATCAACCATACGTTCGCCCGTTTTCCCCTCCACTACCCCATCCCCACTTCCCAAGTCAAGCCGACTCAGGCGCAAAGATGCAGCCTCACCCGCTCTACAACCAGTTTCGACGAGAAAGACCAGTAGAGCCAAGTCGCGAGGCTCACCCACCGCCGCCTGCTTCTCCGCCACGGCCACCAGTCGAGCCAGGTCCTCAACCGCCATCACCTTATCACATCCACAATGATTATTGACTTTCGGCTTTCGCAGGTGGGACGCAGGAGACTTCTCCAGATACTCTCGGCGGACACACCAGTCAAAGAACGCCTTCGCCGACTGGATACGTCCCGAGATAGTCGCCAGAGACAGCCCACCCACCTGTTCTGGCCGGCCCGGGTGATCCACCCAGCGCGCCCTCTGGCGCCTGAGTAAGACTACCCACCCATCGAGATCACCCGGGCCCACCGCCCCCAGGTCACCTACACCCCGTGCCGATAGAAAAGAGACGAGGCCCGCCAGCCGCATCCGGTAACTTTTGACAGTTGCCGGCCGACACCCGCGAGCCTCAAGAGCGAGGAGAAAACCATCCAACGCCTGAGCCAACTCCACCTTGACCCTCCTGCTCAGATAGCAAAAAAGCGGCAACAGCACGCACTTCAAGCGCGCACTCTACCGCTTCTGCGTTTCTCCGCAGAGTGGAGGGGTCCCACCGCCCCACCAGGCCCGGGGCCTCTCCACCGCTATTATACAAGCGAGCGCGGTCGAGCACAAGCCTGCCTCTGCCTGTAGCAGACAGGTGTAGGCAGACAGGTGCCCGACCGCGCCCAGGGCGGAGCCTCCCAGGCCCCTCAACAAGACAAGGGAGACCTCCAGCCCCCATTGTACACCCGAACAAAGTATACCACAAATGGGGGTAGAATGACAACCAACGCACACGACAACGACCTTTGGCAACGCATACTACCAGAACTAAAACTGCAAATGACGCAGGCCACTTTCAACACCTGGCTTGCAAACTCTACTGCTGCGCGCAGTAACGGCACCCTTACCGTCACCGTCGCCACCCCCCTTGCCAAAGACTGGCTTGAAAACCGCCTACACTCCATCATTCAGCGCACTGCTACTCGCGTAGCCGGCCACCCCCTCCGGATCGTCTTCACCACCCAACCCGAACAACACCACCCCCCATCCAGCCCCCCGCCCCTCACCCCCGGCCCCCAGGATACCAACATCCCCCCCGACTGCCACTTCGGTATTCAGATCGTGAATTTTGACCCCAGGACGAAGGGATGGGTCATGACCAGCAACTACGCCTGGCACTTCTGGCAACCGTGGCTCGGAACCATACCCTTCAACCTCTGGAATACCCTGCGCTCCTTTCCCGCTGCCTACCACCACAACGGAAACGACGCCTTCCAGTGGCCCACCATCCAGACCCTGGCCGACATCTGCGCCAACGGCAACCGCCACAAGATCCTGGGACGCGCAGCCAGACAAGGGCGCGGTCCCACCATTGGAGCTCTTGAAGTACTAGAAACCGAACGCATCGTCTGGACACGAGCCTACGGCACAGATCGAAACATCCAATACTTTTTCCGCGTACTCGACCGCCTTCCCATCCTTGCTCCTGCACAGATCGAACTCCTCACCCCCCGCCTCCAAGAGCGCCACCAACGCCAAATTGCACGCTGTGAACTTAATTATGAGGAGTGGAAACAACTCACCCTGCCAAGTTTGCTTATGTCCGGGACATAAGGGCAAAAGTTTGCTTATGTCCGGGACATAAGGGGCTTATGGCCCGGACACAAGATGCTTATGGCCCGGACACAACATGTAAGACAGAATCTTAAAAGAATTCATCATGAAGAGAATAAGACAAGAGATTCAACCACCACAAATCTGACATCCAGCATGGGATGGAGCCATTGGTGTCCACCATCACCATGACTCCATCCCTATCCAAACTCAATGAGGAAGCCCTGCCTGAGGCAGACAAGAATGACCAAACTCGAAGTTCAAACCTATTGGTACGATCAGTGGGACAAAGGGCAACCAAAGCCACCTCCTACCACCTGCCGCCGCCGTCGTTGCTCTGTCACCTTGGCCGTCTGGCGCATGCCGCACATCACGCCAGCGCACCCGCACATTCCAGACGTCACAAACTGGTTTAGCAAAAACTAATAAGGAGAAAATCAATGTTTGAGATTTGGACGGCTGTACGCAAAGAGGAAACAGAGCAAGGAACGCTCATCATCTTTGAGGTCAAGGATAAAAACACCAGCAAGACCAGAGAAGAAGAGCGATACGAAAACGCCTTACCATTGATGATGACACTCGGCGGCTATCCATCTGTGATGGCTGCTGTAATGCTAATGAAGCCCCTTCCTTGGTGCTTTCACAAGATCGGTGACAACATCTATTTTCACGAACCAGAGACTGAGAAAGAACAGTAATGATCAGCGCACCAACCAAACCACGCCCGCGCCACAATCAGCCTTTGACCTTCGGCCGCGATCATCACCTGCGCCGCAAACTCTTCACAGAGGAGAGTTTCCAGCACAAGGCGCGTGTCAACCTTTACTGGCTGGCCTGGCTACTACACCAGCACATTCCCCCCACTACAACAGTGCTCGACCCAATGGGAGGAGTAGGTTCCGTGCTCCTCGCCGCCATCACATTCCGCGCCGTCATCACCGGCGACATTGAGCCACACTGGGCCACCATCCAAGCCGCAAATGCCCGCCGGATCCAGCACGAACAGCTCTTCAAAGCGCCAACAATTACCTGCCAGTGGGACGCCGCCAAACTGCCCTTGCCCACCGCATCCATCCCCGCTATCATCACATCCCCCCCCTACTTCGACCTGTTCAGCAATTGGAACCGCAAACACGGTACCGACTTCGACGGCAATCCTGATCACATCGGAGAGACCGGTCTGTGTTACGGCTTCCATCCTCACCAAGTCGGCAATATCCACATTTACGAGAACTACCTCCGGGCGATGAGAGAAATCTACCGCGAGTGCTGGCGCGTTCTGGTCCCTGGAGGAAAGTTCATTTTGATCGTGGGAGACAAGGTCAGGAAACGCCGTGTCGTTCCCGTCACCAGAGACGCTCAAACGCTGTGCCAGGCCAATGGGTTCAGGCTCATCACCCAACACCAACGCCGTACCATCCCCAGTCATTTCCGCCTCATCCACCTGACCAAGAACGGAACCGATTACCCGCTAATCAACATTGAAACCGCTCTGGTACTTGAAAAGTTTTTTCGCATACCCTATTACTACTCCATCATCGAGGCACCAAAGCCCAATTCACAACCTGGTCAGCAGTTACTTCACAAGCAACTTGCCTATGCCCGCGCAATCAGCAAGCCCATGCTCGGCGCAGCGCGCATCCGTATTCTATCCGACAAAGGGATTTTATGCCCTGGCCACACACCAAATGCTGTCTGGTCAGGTGATCACCCACGCAAGGCACGAACCCGCCGCGAATGGGCATACTCCATCGTCGCAGATCTCGTGACCAAACACGGTTTGACCGCCGGCGCCCACGTTGACCTTCACGTCACCGATCGCTACGCCCGCTACCTCCAGCAGCGCCTAAACACGCTTGGAGCCAGGTGCAGCATCCCGACAGCGCACTGCAATCTGGGACAGAAGCTGGCCTGGTATACTCAGGCACTGAAAGGCAACACACCATGACCAAACTAACACCCTGGCACGACTTTCTCATCCGCCTTGGCTACCATAACAACCCTACCATCTGGGCCGCCACGCCACCCGCCCACGTGCGCACCGACGCCCATATGTGGGAGCACCTCCGTGACATCAAGGCCGGGTTTATTCTAATTCCCGGCTGCGGCCTATATTGCCGAGCCAAACTAGCCCAGTTTCTACGAGAGAATGATCCGGAGAACGTCCAATGACAACAACCATCGCCATAGCCAACGAAAAAGGCGGAGTGGGCAAAACCACCACCGCCGTCACAATAGCCAGCGGACTGGCCCGCCTGGGATACAAGGTAGTCCTGGTGGACACCGATGCACAAGGAAACTGTGCGCTGTACCTCGGCCTGGACAGCAGCCACGCTCTCTACGACCTGCTCATCAAAGAGCAACCCACCACCTCCTGCATCACCTACGCCAATCACGACCGCCGCCTGGCAGTCATACGATCAAGTAGCAAGACCACCCTTGCAAAGACTGTTCTCAGTGCACAGCGCGCACCCATTGACATCCTCAGCATCGCTCTCCAGCCAATACAAGATATTGCCGATTTCTGTGTAATCGACACAGCACCGGGGGTTGACCCGCTGGGATTGGCAACACTGTTTGCAAGTGACTACGTGCTCATCCCAACGGTATGCGAGACACTGGCACTGAACGGGGTTAGATCCATCATCGCAACCATCGCCGACTTGAGAAATACATACGACGCCAGAACTGCCTTGATCGGAATTGTCCCAACCAAGTACCGCGGCAACACCAACGAGCACCGCGCTAACCTCGACCTCCTGGCCCGAACATACTACCGCCAAGTCGGCCGCAAGAAACAATCTCTAATCTACCCAGAAATCCCGCTTGCAACCACGGTCGCAGAGAGTACAGCATACCAACTCCCGCTCTGGGACTACGCGCCCAAAGCACCCGCCACGCTTGCCTATCAGCGAGTAGTAGAGAGAATATTGAGCGATGTCCAATAAGCCCGAACGCGCCAAAAAACCAGAACGCGTCGAAATAGACCTCGACTCCAGCATCGCCGCAGCCTTGGCCGCCAGGCCCAGCCAGACCAACAAGCCGGCCGCCGACGCACGCAGCAAGGCCACCTACGACCTGACGCCTGAGACCATCCAGGCGATCCGGGATATTGCCGACGAACTGGAGGTACCAGTGTACGCAGTCGCCCAGAAGTTCTTCGACCACGCCTTGCGGGAATATGAGCTCGGCCGGCTAGAGTTGAGACGAAAGCCTGTTACCACAGCATGGAGATTAGAATAATGGAAGCCGACACATGCCCAACTTGCAGCACACCAATGGAATGGCAAGACTGCAACGCCTGCGGAGGAATGCGGTATATCGACCAATTTGAATCTCCTCAGTCGCACGAATGCCAACAATGCTTTGGCTTTGGCGGCTGGTACGTATGTCCCAACCGCCACAACCACCCGACCGAAATTGACCGTACCGCCAGCGACCCCGCCGGCACTACGCCAGCGAGTACGCCAGCGACCCCGCCGGCAGACTGCCAGCAACCACGCCAGCGAAAAGAGCCGCTGTAGAGACCGCTAAGACTTTGGAGGTGCTACGATACCTCCACCGCTAACAGACACTTAGAAACGCACACAGGAGAAAAACAGTGACCGAGAAAGATTACCGAAACATGATCCTCGTATTCGCTATCGCCGCCGGCACCTTCATCGTGTTCGGCCTCATCGCCACAGGACTGAGTTGAGATGCCAACTTGGATGCAAGGCTTCTGTCTCGGGGCCGCCCTCGTCACAGTCGCGTATCTCCTTCTATCCGTCTGGGCTGCTTTATCTCTCAGCAGGGACAACCCCTACTCCAATGAGGACGAGACAGAATGAAACAAGACTTTGAAATCATCCACCAGGCCCTCACTGCCGCCAAGAACATCGCCTTTGCCCATCGTCGAGGGGGCTTACACAATCTCTACCCTCAACTCGTCGAAGGACTCGAGGCACTGAAAAGGATTGAAAAAAAAGTCACAACCCAGCCAATGCCACTTTTTCAACTCCACGACACCGCAGACTACAAGAGACAGATCCAACAAGTTCAACCCCAAAAGGGGAATGTCCCCCAACTATAACTGGGGCGCTGATCACAGCGACACGTGATAGGCGGCACCGGCCTTGAACGGACGCAAGACGCTCCCTGGTGCCGGGAGCGCACACAGGCAAAACCAAATGTTAGACCAACCTCTCGACGAAAACGATACCTGGCTCTGCGAACACGAACCGCCCGACCCGCCCACCACTCTGCATGAAGCCGACAAGAGCGACAAGCCACCACACTACGTCATCTGCCCAGACTGCGGAACGCACTGGGTAGTCTACCAATGCCTCGTCAAAAAACGAGCCGCCGCCGTCATCACTCCATACTAAAACAGCGCCGGGGATCACACTCCCCGGCGCAGGGCAAGTGAGCCCGCTAAGACTTCTCTTGCCCCAGCAGAGTATACTCAAAAAAAAGGAGCCCGCAAAATGAAAAGCCCCCTCAGATTCCACATCAGCAAAGCCAACATCGCCACAATAAAAGCCGTTCTGCTTTTCAACCTAGCACTGGTCACCATCACTGCAACCGTTTTCATCTTTACCCGCTCTCCCTGGTCACTCCTTCTACTTACCCCCACACTCCTCCCCACATTCAAAGTCAAGGAGACCACCCAATGAAAAGGAAACTTGAGTTTCAGGCAGACAGGATCGAAGCCGTACTCTCACTGTATAAAGTACCAGCGCGAGTAACCGGCGGCACAGTAACACCCCGCTGGATCAGATTCCAGGTCTTGCCCGCCATGGGAGCGAAGATCTCCCACATCAGAAACTTGAGCGAGGAACTGGCCGCTGCTCTGAACGCACCCAGTTGCCGCGTGTCCCGGCGCGGGGCCGCTGTGGCCATCGAAATACCACGCGACGACCCGCAGCCGATACGCCTGCTGCCGCTATACAAACAGGCCACCCATCCCGACACTCCTGTTCCCTACCCCCCTGTCACCGCCATCCTCGGCTTGGCCGAAGACGGCTCGCCTCTCCTCATCCGCCTACCATCCCCCGACGTCGCACACATTCTTGTGGCCGGCACGACCGGATCAGGTAAGACAGTCCTGCTCCAAGCGATCATCCTCAGTCTAGCAATGACCAATCCCCCCAACGAAACCTCCCTCGTGCTGGTAGACCCCAAAGGATGCGCTTTCAGCCCCTTCAAAGGCCTCCCCCACCTGGTCCGGCCGGTCATCACGCAGATGGAGGAAATAGTCGAAACACTCCAGAGCCTGGTGCATCTGATGGAAAGACGCATGCAGCCCAAACCCAAGCCCCACGTAGTCGTCGTGATAGACGAACTGGCCGACCTATTGATGATGGGAGGCAGGACAGTTCAGCACAACCTCACCCGCTTGACCCAACGCGGACGCCAGGCCGGCATCCACGTCATCGCCGCCACGCAGAAACCCACATCCGCCGTAATCGGCACACTCGTCAAAGCCAACTTCCCCGTGCGCCTGGTCGGGCGCGTGATGAGCGTCGAGGACGCCCGGGTGGCCACCGGCTGGAGCGGATCGGGCGCTGAACGACTACTGGGCCGGGGAGACTTCCTGACCGTCGCTGAGGGACGCGTGACGCGCTTCCAGGTTGCGCACGTTACGCCCATAGAGATACGCAAGACGGTCGCGAAGATGCCGGCCGCCATGCCGGCCGCCATCCCGATCAATACACCCGCGTACATCAAGCCCATCTCGCCCGTTCTCACACTGCCGGCGCCGCCGCCACGGATCGACGACGACCGCACCATGGCCCAACGCCTCATTGCCTCGCATCTCTGGAGTAATCGGCACACGACCGGTGGTTACCGCTGGGGATGGATGTCAAAGGTTTCCCGGTTCCTATTCGGCCGCGAACTCGAGGGCACATGGGACCGGCACACTCGCCACGTCATCGCCTTGGCCGAGGAAATTTCTACTACTACCGCTCGCAAAGCCCCGGGCGAGGGGCCACGCGGCGGAGCGGTAGAGTTGAGAGAGTAGAAGTAGAAATAAAAGGAGAATTTACCATGCTTTTCAAACCATATCTGGCAGAAGCAATCCTGCAAGGCAAGAAAACGCAAACACGCAGACTCGAGAAACCAACACACAATGTTGTCTTCAACGCCGGCCGCATTATATCCGTTTACTCCAACATCAGAACACACACCCACCAAAGCAATCGCCTCCTCTGGAAAGTTGGAAATATCTACGCCATCCAGCCCGGCCGTGGAAAGAAAGCCATCGGTTACTTCCGTCTCTTCGCCATCTACCACGAACCGCTACAACAGATCACAGAGACAGACGCCAGAGCCGAAGGTATTGACTACACAAACCCAATCGAGTCATTCGCCAAACTGTGGAACACAATTAACACTACTCCCGGCATCCAATGGAAAGACAATCCACAGGTTTTCGTGCTGACACTCGAACTAGTCACCAAATAAGGAGAATCCAATGAAAGTCGCACTACTCTGGTTCGACAACAACCCACATCGTGATCTAAAAGAGAAAATCACCCGGGCTGCAAGACACTACTGCCGGAAATTTGGTATAGCCCCCAACGCCTGCTACGTCCACAAGTCTGCCCTGAGCGACAATGGTTCGACTACGCTCACCACAAGCGGTTCGACTACGCTCACCACAAGCGGTTCGACTACGCTCACCACAGGCGCCAAAACCGCCCAGGTCGGGCAGATACAGGTCACACCCAAGCCTTTCATATTGCCACACCACATCCAGATCGGACAGGAGGAGCAGCCGTGACAGCAAACGAGATACTCAACGAGATAAACTACATCATCAACTACCTACACACAATGTGCAGTAACGAACGCATCCCGCTCGACCTACTACGAGCACAAGTCGAGAGCGCTGCACTGAGACTCGAGGTACTCAGAAGCCACCTCGTCCCTTTCAACACCAGCCCTGCCAGCAACCTATGGAACCTTGCCCACCTGCCCTTCCACATCCACTACACTCCCCTTTCCACCAAGGAAGAAACAGTCACACGTACCTGGAAAGAACGCCTATTCACACTTCCCTGGCAACCCTGGCAAAGATACAAACTTCAAACACAACCCGCTATCTATGGCGTCAATCTCCCCCCCCCTGGCCTTCCCGGTCTACTACCTTCCCCAGACCACCAAACCATCACCTTCATCGCTCACCCATCGTTCAAGGACGTCATCGAGAAAGCACTAAAAGGCCAACCGTGATGAACGCCAAAGCCGCAATCGCCGCCCTCCAGCCCCTCGAGGGCCACCACATCCTCATCCTCACCAGCGCAGAGCCACACGGATTCGTCCACGGCCAGCCCTGCCTCCGCGTCCAGCACCTCCCCCCCGACCAGCGGCAGCCAGGCCAGGGTAACATCATTCTGTGGAATGGGAATTTTACCCAAGACGGCCTGCAGACAGGGGGAACATTCTGCGCAAAGGACATCCGCTCCATCACCTGGAACTCTGACACAATCGCCCACATACGCACCCGCCAGCCTGTCACGATAAGCATCATCAAACTATGGAAACTGTCATGAGGATCACCATGACTAAACAAAAGTTCGTTAGAAACTGGTTCCAAGAAGATCTATTTCTCAAGGGAATCACATTCGCTTGCACAAACAACAAACACTGGCAAGGAACCGGACGACTCTGTCTAAATTGCGGTACATTTCATCCCGGCAAACACAACAATAAAAACTGGACGTGCCCCACTTGCCACTTTCAACATCAGGAGCCACCCCAATGACCAAACTAACCTACCCCAAAGCAATCGGCATTGCCGCCGCCATTACCTTCGCCGTCACGCTCGCGGTGCTGATCGGTAATCGCTTATCCACCCAAGCCATGGCCGTTCTGGCCGGCGCCGTCTGTGGAGTGGGGGCCGCTATTCCCACCAGTCTGTTGATCATCGCCGTGACTCAGCGCCTGACTGCGCAGGCAGGCGGACGCCAGCCCAATCCAACACCAACCCCGCACCCGCAATTCACCCAGCCAGTAGTATTTGCACTCCCACAGCCACAGCCACCCACGCCCACACCAACGCCGCCGGCCACCTGGGGAGCTGCGCCGATCGGGCGGCATTTCACGGTCGTGGGAGAGATGGGAGAGGAATAACAACCAGTCTCTTCTCACCCATTGCCTGCGGCCCTGGGCTTCCAGTCTCTTCTCACCCATTGCCTGCGGCTCTGGGCTTCCAGTCTCTTCTCACCCATTGCCTGCGGCTCTGGGTTCCCAGTCTCTTCTCACCCATTGCCTGCGGCTCTGGGCTTCCAGTCTCTTCTCACCCATTGCCTGCGGCTCTGGGTTCCCAGTCTCTTCTCACCCATTGCCTGCGGCTCTGGGCTTCCAGTCTCTTCTC